>Ga0209048_10002177_pt1 | contig 19658 bp, 27 predicted proteins | sample FrelakmetCRP12CR_FD_187146 | JGI IMG/M metagenome (GOLD analysis project Ga0209048, IMG submission 187146) | Freshwater lake sediment microbial communities from the University of Notre Dame, USA, for methane emissions studies - CRP12 CR (SPAdes)... | ecosystem: Environmental > Aquatic >... | reverse complement strand
GGGCACACAAGAATTCTCTTATAAACAGCGATTTCCCCTTTTTTAAAAAATGATCTCTGACTCTCAACGCTTGCCCCCTGAACTCTGGTCGATGATCCTTGCTCAAAGAACTGTTGATTTTCTAATTAAACGAATGCTAAATCCTGTGGATAAACGTAAAGGCAGACGAATTTATATAGTACTTGCACATCGAAAACCTATATGCATCAATGTAGGCAATGGAGAAGAACAAGCAAAAGTAATCAGTCTAACCGAGGACATGCGTTATTTAAGGTGTTTCGAGTACTGTAATTTAGTTCATCTAAACTATGTTCTAAACACATATAATACACCTGATAATCTTCATTGTACGCTGCGCAATTTTCCATTGAAAAAAATAAAGCGTAGACGATAAATTTTATTCTAAACTATATGCTAAACAAGTATGCCCATCTTGACCCAACCAATCTTCATTGCACCCTTGACAATTTTTGATTGATAAATCTCTTGACGAAATATAACCATACGGATAAACTTTTGTAGTAACCAAATCATAATCTCCTTTTACAGCCCATTGATTAAACCTAATTGATTTCAAGAACTGCCTGAACCACATATACTGGCCATGCTTGTAATCCAAAGTATTTTGAGGAAGATGAACTTGTTTTTCAATCAAGACGATTTCTTTCATGACATCAAAGTTGATTATTTCCGAATGAGCGTACTTGATACTTACACCTTTGATCTTGATAAATGTTTTCCCATTACCACCTTTCAAGCCATAGCTCTTTGGACCAATAGCAACAAACTCTACTAACCCCCCATTATCTTTTTGAAAATCTTCTGTTTCCCAATCACCTAAACAATCGCCTTCAGGAATATCGTATTCATTTTCATCGATTGAATAAATAATAGAATCTGTATCGTGCATCAAGACGCGTTCATCCAATTTGTTCATTTCCTCCCATAATTTCAATCTCGCATAACTTGTAACGAAAACAGCAACAGGAAGGTACCCCTTGTGCAGATCAGGTCTAGTGCTGGGTCTTGGAGCTTCGAAATTAAAAAACGTTGAATTTTCACCCATTGGTAAAGCATTTTTCAATTTAAAGTTATTATCGTAAACCCGTTTGTAAAATTCCTCGCCATTAATCCCTTCACTAGCCAATATCAAATTTTGAGGATGATCAGTACTTTCTCCGTGTTTACCCCAAGCACTATTCAATGGACCTTTTGATACTTTTTTCAGTACATTATTCTTTTCCCATTTATCCATTTCAACATCAGTACCCAAATTGATATTGAATTTATCCATGAAAGTTTTACGCATTATTTCTCTTGCTTCACCGATAGGAGCTTTCCCACTAGCCATCATTTTAGCCAAATACATTTCACCATAAACTTTGTTTGTTCTCCAAATACTAGGAGCCATTTTGTATCTATCAGCTCTATAAATCTTTGTTACAGTGTAGCCCATCTGAATAGCTCTTTTCAATTCCGGTGTAGCAAAAGTCTGTTTAACAATTTTAGTGTTTGGGGCAACACATTTCATCTTTGAGCTATCGTATATAACCAATACAGGATGATACAAAGTAGGATTGGGGGTAACATCAACGGTAATAAACCCATCAAAGTTTTCAATGTAAGCGTGTAAATCCAAAGGTTTAACTTCTTCAATAACAAGTTTTTTCTTTAACCTTTGAATATGGTCTTTGCGATGCTGATACGTATGAGAGCATAGTTTCATAGGATTAACGTAACAATAAAAGCAAGGATAATACTCTTCATCGTGAATTTCAATTATAGGCGTACCAACAGGAAACAAATTTTCAGCAGATAATTGAGTAGCAGGGTAATGACTTTGTATATCTTTATACGCAATAGGCCCTTGATGATAATATTTTCTTATATCTGTTCTTCCGCCTCTAAACGCCAATTTAGCAAAATAATGTTCATGTTCTTCTAAAGTACACCAAGTAGTTTGAGCATAAGCTTGGAATTGACCCAAAGGTATTTCAGCTAAAGGATTTTCGAAATGTAATTGCCTGATCATAATTTTATGGACATACCCCGCAACTGTAGGATACTGCCATGGAGATACTTGCAAATGAGGAAACTTTTTGAGTATAGATAATTGACTTGTATGATAAATCAGAGCAATTTTAGCCAACATTGAAACATCATTAATACAATATCTTTCAAGTTCATTTTTAAAATTCCATTCTTTTTCACCCCAAGACGCATACCAAGCTTTGAATTCCCGTAAAGACTTTTCATCAGACATCATGAAACTCGTATCAAAGAATTCTAATGAGGGTATTGGACCAATGTAATCTAAATTTTCAGGACGATTAAACAAATGGGGAAAATGTCCTTTTTCAATTTCTAGACCATAAGATTTTCCAAGACTAGCCAAGGAACCAACAAGGTGTAACATTGTGTCTTGAAAAATAGTTCTTCCATCCAACTCGAGCCGAAGCATTTTAGTACCTGTTATTAACCTAAAAAACCTCTAGTGATGGGTTTAATATCTGTTTTCACCCCGTATTCAAATAAAGCTTCAAACAATAATCTTGTATCGTACCCTGCAGAATTATGAGCCAAGAAAACATTATGACCACCATTTTCAGTCATTGCAAATTCGATGAATTCCAGAATATTATAACTTTGATGTTTTTCTCCAGTGAATACATTTTCCCAAGCAACAAAGTTTGGTACTTGTTTACATTTTTGAATTGTACATGTTTTGTAACCTTGTTCTTGTTTAATGAAGAATCCATTTTCATCAACTTCAAACACATCTGTCTCTTCATCTTCAATAGGAACCAAATTAGATTCTATATCCCAAACCCAAAGATTAGAATTGATTCGTTTGAATTTTTTCTTTTCAGTTTCAAGTGTAGCAGAAGACCTATTATCTTCCATTGGTTCAACTTCTTCACCAATAAATTTCTTCATAAAAGTATCAGGATTAATTTGAATAACACATCGATGATCATCAAAAGTTCCTTTATCCTTTGACTTTTCCCAGGCAGTACATTCATGGCAAGAACTAGCTCCACATTTATGACTTCGATAATAAAACTCGTTGCAACCCATACACTGTTTTCTTTTTGTTTGATGAACTATTCCAGAATTTTCTCCGCATCGACATTTACTATCTTTAACTTGAGGATTCCATAAAGTGCAACATTTCCAACAAAATTTCCCACATTTTGATTTAGTATGACAAGAAGCAAAAGTAGCCGGAGCAGAAACGTAAACGAAATGTTTGTGCATTAAACTATAATGTATATGCCAAGTCTTTTTTTCATTCTCTTCATAAACGTAATCTTGACCAGTATAAAGGTTACAATGAGCTCTGAAAACATGGAAAGCCAATCGGTGATCAGGAAACTTTTCAATAAACTTTCTCCCCAATTCGTCTACGGAAACATTATTAATATCGGCAAATTCAAAAATATCTTGAAACTCTATACATTTTCGAATAAAAAAAGGTTCATACTGTTTGCCTCTTACTATTATTTTGTTCTTCCCACTTGCGAGCAGTTCATTATTAGAAAACCAATTCCTAGCCAAAGCAATAGCAGCGCACCCAACTTTATCTCTATCTTCTTCACGAGGTTTATAATCCCAACCATTAAGCCCATTAATCTCTTTTGGCTTTTTGTACATTCCGGCACCAAATTGAATAGAATGAGGATTGATCCAAAACGTCCATTCTGCAGCGTACAAATTAGCATGAGCACCGCTTTGAGTTTCAAATAAATTTAAACATAATTCAGAAGTTATTTGAGATATCTTGATCCCGTTTCTTGGAGTTTGATGACCATTAGTAAGATTTTCCAAGAACAATGATCCTCGAACAACTTGATCAATTTCAGTCTCGGTCAGTCCAGGTAACAGTGTCCGAGCGAGCATATATACGCGGACTTGAAGAGCCTGTGAAATATAGTAAAAAATATCCTCTGGATGGGCTTGAACTCCCCCGACAGCATAAGGTTTTAAGCTAACGGTTGTCCCATGTATATCGTATTGGTACCTTGGCAGATCCATAATACTAGGGAAATTGCTGCCTTTTATAATAAAGTGCCACCCCCAATTAGGAAGGTGCCCCACAGACTCAAATATGACGTCATACACCTAGGGTAGAGCGATTCCCTTTATTAAAAAGTAAACATTTTCTGAAATTGAGCAACTCTGACTTTGAACTCATCGGCTGCTCTTTTCAAACGCGAATTGGCCCCAGTTAATTCATTGACTGTTTTTTCCAAAATAAAAATCTTTTCATCATCGGCTCTTTTCACCACACAAAATTCCTTGATTCTATTTTCCAAAGTAAAAATCTTTTCATCTTTTAAACGACAGAGAGTGCATTGCGGCGGTAAAGTATTATCCAAACTTTCACCAGTTTCAGTACGTCGACGTTTAGGTATCCAAACATTAGCGCCGCGAAAATCATTTCCATTTTCCAATTCATTTAAGATTTGAACATCTTCTTCATGTCTTTGTAACCCCATTTCAGCGCGAATTTCTTGAGTTATTTCTTTACGCAATTCATCTCTTTGATTTTTCTTCCACTCTTCATTTGCAATACCTAGGAGACGAACTCTTTCATCACGCTGTTTTGCCAAATGTATTGTACGTTCTGCCTTCTTTTTTGCAACATAGTCAACACAAGAAAAATGAAAACGTTCATAGATAACTTTAGATTCTACCTTGAAAATTTCTCTAATGCGTGATTCAGCAGAATTCAATAGTTTTTCAAGTTCCACCCACAAGTCAGACCATTGCGCATCAGTTGATAAATCTTGTAAAATATAAAGCATAGAAAGATGTAGAGCTTCAGCAGTTTTTAAATCGAGTTTAACCATATAAAATAGAGAGGGAAGGGTTGTTTTATATCTGAGCGTTACGCCATGTTCCCTGTGTTCTTGTATACACGCCATGTTCCCAAAATGTGTGTTACAAAAAGTGAATAATGAACACAGAGTACCCGACTAGTACCCTTTTACCTGCTTGCGTCTCAAGTATAACTGTTTGCGAGCCTTTGCCTATTTCTTCTGATTCGCAATGTACTCAAACAATGAATATTTTATTATTTATGCCTATTTACTTTATGTTACTTTGGATGGGAACAATGTTGACTGTGGGGTGTCTTAATTGTATTTTTCAACACAAGAAGGAATCTATTGCTACTGAATATGAAGAACCTACATTGATTGAACTTGAATAAAGTAAAAATTGATTTATGTATGGGTTATATATTATGGATACAGCACAATTAAGTAAAACGAAAAAATTTCATAAAGTCATGAAAGAATTTTCTAATCATTTATTGAAAACTCATGGACGTATAGTTACTAATTTGAAACAAGCTGAAGCAATTGCGTTTTCAGAAGCAAGACATTTTCCTCGTAAATAATGTATGTTGTATAATATATAATAATGCGAAGAGATCAATTACAAGCGTTAAAATTACAAGATATTGAAAAGAAGGCTTTAGTTAAACCTATTCAACCAGATGAAATTTCATATACAAAACCCGACCCTATCCCTAATTTTGGAATGCCTAATTATTCGCAATTCCGTAATTTAAGTTCTAAACCTCATTTATAATGTATGCGTCATATCATATAATGCGTCATCATCGAGTAGTTAAACATCACCACAAGAAACATCACCGAGTTCATCACCGAATTCACAAACATCGCGCTCTCAGTCATCACTCCCGACGCGCTATTCATCACCGCCGTTAATTTCCTCTATAAATAGTTGTATCCCCTTTCTTTTTTAAATGTGCGAAATAGTTGATCTATTAAAAGAATACGGAATAGTTGTTGATCCAAATGATTTTATTATTCCACGAATACCAAGCCCGATTTTTCCGAATATTCCTCACCATTATCACGATGGAATTGCTATTTTTACAGGAGATCAATATGAAATATCTCCACCTGAAGATGTAGGATTTTTAGGACCATATTTTGTCACTGAAGCTACTCAAAAATATTCATTGAATTACGATGATGAAATTCTTTTACCAAAGAAAAGACCTGTTCATAGATACGATAGGAAATCGCGTTTTAAATTCATACTTGGTCAATTAACAGGGTGTTGTGGAGAAGTAGATTCTACAATAATTGATCATTTCAAAAAACTGAATTTAACAGTTACCACTAAAATTTGGGATACAGTAAGAAGTGAACTTAAAAGAAATAACTGGCAGTTTTATTATAATCGAATTCCTAATATTCTGGGTGAATTAGGATTCTTGAAATCGCGATACAGTAAACACACTAGTTCGATATTAAATGATTTTGAAAAAATGCACAAAGTATGGCCTCTTGTTAAAAAAGATTTGAATCGAGTTTATTTCCCAAATTTACGATTTGTTGCTTTGAAATTATTACAAAAGTATAATTGCGAATTAGTTTGTGAAATTCCTTTAACTAGAACTTTAAGAAAAGAAACTTCTTTGAATGAATTGTACGATAATATTTGGAAACGAATCATCTTTGAAGAATTATTTGAATAGTACAAAAGACTCATGGGAGTCAAATCATGTCCGAACGTTTGAACACAGTCTTTTTACTTTTACATAAATAAGATCTATTTTTCTCTCTTAATAAAATGAAAAGATTTTGCGATGATTGCCCTAATGCTCCTTGTAAACAAGTTCGTTATTCACCTTCAGTTTCTCCTACTCCTTCTCCTTTGCTTGGACGCTATACGTCTCTACCTAACTGCGCTGATTCTGATTCGAACGCGAGCTCCGATTACCAAATAATTGATACTGGAATAATCATTCCTACTTTGCAACCTATTCTTGCTGATCGATTAAATACTGTCTTATTCCGTACTCAAACTCAATTTCTCTTTGTTGCTACTAATCGTGATAAAATTGTTTCTGATAATTTACATACTACTCTTCAAAATTCTTGGTCTATTAATCAAACAAATCATATTCTTGGAAAAGGTACTCATAATGAAATTACAAGTGACGGGAAAACATTGATGAGTTATTGCATTACTGTTCGTATTGATGGGGCCAGTGATTTACTCTTGTCTATTATTTCTGAATACTTTTTATCTTTTGGATTCCGAGAAAGTCATGTTCGGGAAAACTATATTGATGCGAAAACAATAATTCATTCTGAATGGCGTAAATAACAATAAATCATTGTGATACGAGAGGCGATACTTGACTGAGGTCTAGTCTTGGTATTTTCGAAACATTTTCTTCATATTGATAATCAGATTCATCTCTTGGTCTTATGTTTGGATTCATTACAATACTATTGGTTGGATTAACGACTGTTTCTTCTACTGGTGGGGGATAAATTTGTTCAGTAGAAACATATCCTGGCATATAACTTGGAGGAATTATTAAAGGATTAAATTCATTGTATGATTCAAAAGTTTGATTAGGCGCTCTGAAAACATTTGTAAAAGAGTGTCGAATATAATCGCTAACTTTAGGTTTACGAGGAGCAAATGATGGAGGATTAAGTTTTTGACTTTTAGATTCTGGTTCTTCTTCAGCTTCTAGTTCTGTACGTTTAGTATTTGTTGTATTTTGCTGATACTGCTCAATTCTTTCTTTACGTTCTTCTTTTTCTAAATTTGCTAATCTGATTGCTTCTTGTTTTTGACCTTGAACAATACGTGTATACAATTCATCATTTGGCGTTGGTGGAGGTTTATAGCCTTGTGTTGGTAAATAAAATTTGCTAGATTCAGGAGTAGGATCTATCATTTCTTCATCTTGTTGTTTGGGTGAAATAAACGTATCTCGAGGTAATTCACCCAAAGAAGGATCTATTTCTTGATACGTTAAAATAGGATTTTGAAATTGTTGCGGGATAGATAAACTTGTTGTAGTAACAACGGATTGAATTGGGGCAATTGTCATTTCACGAGGTAAACTACCAAGATCTGGATTTACTTCGGTCATTGTTACATCGCGTTCGTGAACTTTTTCAGCAAGTTGGGCATAATTTGAAACTGGTGGAAGAGGAGCAAGATTAGGTTTTGGTTTTTGTGGTGGATAAAGAATATCATGTACACTTTTTCCATGTTTCACTATTTGATTTCCTATTATAACAGCTCCTAAAACTGTAGCTAATCCGCCAATTATTTTCCCAGCATTTGGTAAAGTAATTTTTAATCCAGCAAATGAAAATGAGATTGGGGTGTTGCCGCTAACTGGCGTCGTTAAAGCTTTCAAAAGTTTACCTTCAATATCCTTCAATTCAGATTCTTTTGTTTTCAATTCTTTGTATAATTCATTGGCTTCTGCTTGAGTAATTTCTTTTGATTTAACTGCTGAACCAATTTTTTTCTTTTCATCCTCTAAATTATTCTTTGCAAATTTTACTGCAGCTTGTAAACGAGCTATTTCTTCTTTTTGGCTCATTTATTATATACCCATACATTATCTCAATTTTTGTTTTTGGTGTTTGTTATTCAATTGTATTTTTGTACTTCCTTGAGTAGGTGGTAAAATATAATAAAGGGGTTTAGGTTGATGTTCTTCAGTCAGTTTCAAAGTTGCAGGAATAAATACATTTCCAAATTGTTTGATAGCATTAACTGAACCGCCTTGGAAATTGTATTTTTGACTGAATGCCATTATCGGGTCATTTGTTCTTGCAGCAGGTCTGACATTCTGAAAACGTACTCCATGAATATTACGAAAATCTGTTTTTGTTTGCCAGCGCGAATCAATTAAAGTTGGAGGAATTTCTTGACAATAAGAACCTAACCGAGATAAATTTCTTCCTGAAAATTCTGCATACTCTCTTGGGGGAAAATCAGGTGTAGATGTTTTCAATTGAGGGGCGACATTTACATCACCTACAGAACCTACTACTCCTGGAGAAATATAATTAGACATCCATAAATCTTTTTCATTTAAATATACTTCAAGTGGTCTTCCTTCGACTATATTCATTTTTATTCAGTGCATATATTATACGCGGATTCTTTTATTTGTTTGACCGACTTGGCGATTAATAATATTTGCCGCGCCAATTTCATTTACAACAAGCGCAAGACGGAAAGAAAAAGATTGACCATTTAATGCTAGTGGTTTGACTGTTGAGCTACCCAAAGTCAAATAAAAATCTGCTTGAGTGATATTCGTATTGACGTTTTGATTAATACTTTCAAAGTATCTCACGACTGATTGATCAGCCCAAGAAATAAGCCCATTCGGGTTCGTATTCACGGGGATTTTAGCTATCTGAGGGCCAACACTACCGTTGCCTAATTTTGAAACCCCAATCGGTAAAGTAAAATCAACTAATCGGCCAAACACTGAACTATTTAAATAAAGAAATATCGGTCCCGTAATATCGATCGTATTTGGCGCCTGTAAATTACCCAAGGTAGATGTGTTTGCACCAGCATTGAAACCAAGCCATAATCGTGGATTTGTAATTCCCAAATCATCTGTAGCTCCAAAAGTTAGAGTAAAAGTTCCAGAACCTGCAGTTCGTGTAATTAACAATTTAGCAGCAGATGAATCATAACTTGTTGTATAAACAAAACTATTCCCATTTGTTACAGAAGCAGCTGTTAAAAGACTAGTTAAAGTTGTGCTAATCGAAAGTGCTGAATAATTTCCAACTGGCACAGTTATTGTGGTTGTTCCTCCAGCTGATTCGGTGAATGTAAATGTATTATTTGTCGTATTAATAATATAATATGAAAAAGGTACTTGCAATTCCATTACTTTAAAACCGACAAGACCAATTATGGGTTGACTGAAAGTAAATAATGGCCAATCTTTAGACGATGTATTTGCGGCGTTAGAAGCTTGAGCATCGCTGGAATCAAACGCGTATTCATAATATTCTCCTTCGATGTTTGCCATTTATTCTAGTCACATACTTTATTGCACTAAATCCAAAACATTATTTTCTCTCAATATAATCATTGCGTCGTAATAAGCATAAACTTCCACAACGTATCCAGATTGTTGTGCTGCTCCATAATTGACAAGTAAAGAAATATCTGATTGTTCTTCAGCATTCAAACCTGAAATTTCCAAACCTGAAATTAAATTAAAAAACCATTGCTTGTTTCTAAATCAATTGCTGCGGCAAAACACGCAGAACCAACATTACCTGCAACAGGATATTGAGGTACCGATACGCTAGGAACTCCGGTTGCAGAAAATCCTGTTATACTACCAGTGAAATCTGCTTCTTGAATAGCTATAGTGTTTGTATAATCAGGAGAAAATGTTGCTCTTGGAGTAGCCCATCTGAAAGAATTAATTCCGGTTGATAATCGATAATCTCCAACTACATTCAAGGCTTTTTGAAGTTCAATTAAAGCTTCACTACCACTATTCGGGATATTCGTACCAATAGCTAATGCAGTTTGAACGGGACTTGCAGGGAAATATCTTCCACCAATTCTGAATTGATAATTAGTCATTGTGTTTCCTCCACTTTCAAAGAAACATGCTCCACTATCAGTATACAAAGTTTCTGGAGCACGACGTTGGACTGCGAATAAAGCTTTAACACTTCGAGATCTTTCTTGGATTTGCAGATTCAAATTAGCTTGGCCTCCACAAGAAAATATAAATGTATGCCAAGATGAAAACTTGATTGGCACACCTCCTTCACGCAAACCTATTAAAAACATCGCATCGTAACTTGCATCAAATTCCAAGATTTCGGGGATTAAATTAACATTTGAAATTTGATATGTTGGGAATAAACCTGTTGGTAAAGTTCCTCCAGTAGAGGTTTTAACATTATTTAAAATACAAGAAACTTCAGGAGCACAAGTCAATTCAATAGCTAATTGAGATGCCATGAATTTAACAGGCAAAAGTTTATCTTGAGTGAATAATCCAAAAGCAAAAGAGATTTGGTATCTACGAGTAGTTTGGGATGCTGAAGTTCCTGCTACTCCGGCAAATGTTTTGTTTGGAACATATCCACCACCAGTTGCTCCACTCGAATCTAAACCTTGAATAAACATTTGACGGGTGTTTGTCAAGGCTGTTACGGCCAAACCACCATTTGTAACATGAGACAAAACTCCTCCAGTTCCTTCTGCTACACTTGTTTGATCCATTGTACAAGTTTGAGTTGTGCCAGTCCATTCAGTCAAGTTTCTGACAATTACATTATAATTAATAATATCTTCTAAAGGAGTTGCACCATATAATAAACGAGCTCTTGAAAAAACCGATTGAATACAATTTTGGAATCGTACAGTAGAAGCAGCTGCTGATCCTCCATCCAAAATATTTCCTATCAAAGTAACATCAAATTCAAGAGTTGTATTGGCCGGGTTTACATAACCTTGAGCGGGGAATTCAACTCTAATAACATTTCCGGGATTAAATACAGCTCCGTTTTTAGGAGGAATTCTTGGAGTGATTTTAACGGCCTTGTTTGCCTGACTTGGGAAAGCATAGCGTGCATTCCATGGGACAACCACTTCTTCGCTAGATGGGTACCATTTATAATGAGCGGCCATTGGAGTACTTCACATACAATATTGCGTGCAATTATATTTATGGAAGATCGCAAAGTTCTCGGTAAAGTAAAAACACCTTTTATTGATTCTTCAGGATCAAAAATAGCTAAACGAATATTTCAGGGGTTAGGTGTAGGAATTGGGGCTTTAGCAGCTTATAATGCTTTAGGTGTTTATAATGCCGCGATGAATACCCCAATTAATCTAACTAATTCTGGTTTGAATAGATTTCAAGGGACAGATTATTCTATACCAATAAGTGCTCAAAAAGAGTTTGATAAATTAAAAAATATAAAATAATATATGAACATTATTATATGGAAAATCAAAAAACTGGTCCAGTTCAATCACAAGTTGTCGATAATACAGGGGCAAAAATAGCCGCCGGAGTTCTTGGAGCTTTGGGTGGAATAGGTGCTGCTTATGGTGCTTATAAAGGTTTAAGTCGTGGAGGAATTAATGTTGGGGGTAAAAGTTCTGGGGGATTTACGACTTACAATGCTCGCCCCGATCCATATACGAATTTATAATATATGTGTTGAATATAAATGCAATCTGATTTTTTGTATACGAAAGAACTTTCAGCAGATCCTTCCAAACATCGATTCAGACAAGGATCAACACCTCATCAAATTTTTCAAGATATAGGTGCTACTATTTGGGGAGGATTACAAGGAGCTGTTAAAGGATTTACAAAATCCGGAAATCCTATGGGTGCAGTTGCTGGAGCTTTAGGTGGAGCTATAGAAGAAGGAACTCGCGAAAATCCCACATATGACGAAGGGACTCCAATTACATGGGAAGGAATATAATGTGAGAGTATATTAATAAATGATTAATGAACATGAACGTTTAATTAATGGACGCATCTCGAAAAACAAATCTATAGCAAGAGCTTTTGATATTAATCCTTATACTCATGTTTCTTCAATTATAAATGACCCATATTATAATTATTTGTTTCAAGATGTAGGAAACGCTGCAATAAAAGGAGCTGCAGAAGGAGGATTAAAAGGGGGTTTATTTGTTGGTCCTGCAGCGATATTACCTGGAGCTGGATTGGGAGCACTTTATGGAGGAGGTACAAGACTTATTCATCATTTTCTTTAATAAAGTATGCTGATTATATAAATCATGTCTTCAAAAACAATTGATGGAAGTTCAAATCAAAATGCTGTAGATTTATCTATAAATGGTAATGGCGGTGTCGTCAATATTTTAAATGTTTCCAATGGAGGGACGAGTGTTGCTACTACCGGGGCAAATAATGTATTCGCTGGGCCAAATGGTATTGCTGGGCCTCCTTCATTCAGAACTTTAGTTACGGCTGATCTTCCTCCAATTACTCCGACTTTTTCAGGCTTGACTACAAATAATTTGGCTTTTGCTTCTTCTTCAACTGCAATCACAACTATTTCAAGTGCTGGAACTACTGGCAATGTTTTGAATGGAGTAACTGGAAATCAACCATCATTTGGAAAAGTTGATTTAACAACTACTGTTACGGGTGTATTACCAAACGCAAATACAACTGGTTCAACTAATGCTACTCCAAATACTTTGGTTCTAAGAGATGCTAATGCGAATTCGCGATCTAACAATATTATTTTGAATTCTACAAGTATTACAAGTAGTGGGATTAATCATGTTTTGACTGTTGCTTCACCTGAATCTATTACGATTTTGGGGAGTAGTTCAGATACATTTCAATTACCTGATGCTACAACTTTATATGTTAACTCTCAATTTACTTTCAACAATAATGGTTCGGTGATTCAAACTATTAATAATAATGGTGGGTCTCAAGTTGGAACTGTTGCTGGTGCTTACTTTATTCGAATCATTTTAATTGATAATTCAACCGCGAATGGGACTTGGGATGTTCACAATTTATTGCCCAGTACTTTAGCTGCGAATCAAGTTGTTATTGGTCCTCCATCGGGGGTCACTCCTGCAGCTCCAAGCGCGAGAAATTTAGTCTTGAAAGATTTACCTCCTGGTTCAACTAGCGGGATACCTTTATTGGCTCAAGGTACATTAACTGCTCCAGCATACACGGCTCTCAGTTTAAGTGGAAGCGGAGTGACTGGGACTTTGCCTGTATCTAGTGGAGGAACAAATACAACAAGTTTGACTGCTGCAGGTGGATCTGTTTATGCTTCAAGCACAACTGCCATGGCTTCAACTGCTGCTGGAACTAGCGGTCAACCATTACTTAGTGGTGGAGCTGGTGCCCCAAGTTTTGCTGATTTGGCCGTTGCTCATGGAGGTACTGGGCAGACTGGTGCTCTAGTCGCTGGCGCCGCGGTTTATGCTTCTAGTACTTCTGCAATGGCTTCAACTGCTGTAGGAAGCGCTGGTCAGTACTTGCAAAGTCAAGGTGCAGGTACTCCAATTTGGGCTGTACCTAGTGGAACAATTTCTGGATTGACTACGGGTAAAATTCCAGTAGCTACCGGAGGAACTACAATTGGAAATAGCACAATGACTGAGTCTGGTGGAAATATTTCAATCTCTGGAGATTTTACAGCTAGCCATTTAACTCCAACAAATGCTCTGGGTACAAGTTATGGGGGTACTGGTCAAACTTCTGCTCTTGTTGCTGGAGCCGTAGTTTATGGTTCAACTACATCGGTTATGGCAGTTACAGCAGCTGGTACAACAGGCCAGTATTTACAAAGTAATGCTGCGGGAGCTCCTACTTGGAGTACTCCCACCGGTACAATAAGCGGCTTAACAACGAATTATTTCCCTAAAGCCACTAGTGCAACAACTATTGGAAATTCAGCATTGTTTAATACAACTCAACAACAATTGATTTGGGCTCCCTCAGGTCCAACTAATGCTGCCGCGGGTATTCTACAAGTCGCTCCAACTGGTACTGGTGGTGCATATTATTATGCATCGAATGCTACTCAAACAAATGCTTTATATTTTGGTATAGATGGTACTTTCTTCGAGGGTTATGCTCCAGGTCAAGTATTATTGCTTGCAAGTGGGGCGACTGATATTTACATGTACGTTGGCGCTTCACAAGTCGCGAGATTTAATACTTCTGGTATTTATACTCTTGGATCATCTTATCCATTCGCGTATTCTGAAGCAAGTTGGACTCCTACTTTAACTTTTGGAACTGGTGGACCTGCTATATATTTTTATATAGGTCAGCAAAAAGGATATTATGTCAAGATCGGAAAACAAGTTACTATTACGTTTTATGTTGAATTTTATTATACAAGTATTGGTGGAGGTGGTACTGGACTTTATATGAATATACCAGTGACGTTGCGTACTGATGGTAAAATTACTGGTACACTGGGCGACGATTCAAAATTAGCTTACAGTACGTTAATAGTGCAACCAAAAGTTTATTATGTTACAGAATATGGTACAGCTTTAGTTCAAGGATTTTATTCTGGCGCTCCCGATATAATTCAAGGTAACAAAATAATGAGTTCCGTTGATGGTACTTCAATAACACATCAAGTGTTTTCTGGAACTCTTACATATATCGCTAATGCGTAATAAAGTGTGCGATTTAATATAATGCCAAAGTTGTATACTGCTGATTTGTTGGATATTGCTGTACCTGTAAAAAAGGATTTGAAAGAAACAAAAGAATCTGAACAACCAAAAGAACTCAAAGGAGAAAAGAAACCACGTACTGAAAAACAAATTGCTGCTCTTGAAAAAGCAAAAGAAGCTCGAAGATTAAAAAAAGAAACTAAAGAACAAGAACAAGCAAATGATTTAGCAATAAAAGAATTGGCAATTAAAACAGCTCTTGAGAACGAAACTAAAATTGTTGAAAAAAAGGCAATGGCTGCAGAAAAAAGACGATTAGCAAAAGAAGCAAAGAAACAAGTTATTCTTACACCCGAACCATCTATCCCCGAATCACCAGATGTAGATGTTGCTGAACCTGTAAAAGAAAAAAAGACTCGTAAACGTAAATCTATTACTGTAATTGATCCCGATGAAGTTGAACCACCAAAATGGTTTAGCAAGTACGTTGAAGGAGTAAAACAAGAACAAAATATTCATTCTCAAGAACGTAAACCAAAGAAACAAGTCAAGGTCGAAGCTAACGAAGATGCGAAAACTCAATGGCAAGATGGACATACTCGCGATCGATTAAACAATGAATTGAACAATCATGCTGCACGAATGTATGGAATGATTTTTGGAAATCGTAAAATGTGAGTGAATAATAAAAATGTTGATTGTGAAGGAAATACCTGTCCCTTTAGATAGTCGTCACGAATTAGTTAAACATGATGTATTACCAAACCATGAGTTTTCAATTGGAATCGTGGCTCCAAAAGGGTCTGGAAAAACAACTCTGATTTGTAATCTTTTGAATTACTATAAAGGATATTTTCATACAATTATAGTATTTAGTCCTACAGTAAATAATGACGAAAAATGGGATTGGGTCAAGAAACAATCTCTACTCGCAGAAAACAAACGATTGAAAAAAGTATTGATGAAAATCAAAAACAAACAACAAAAGAAAAAATTAGAGAATCCTGTTGTTGGTCCTCCTCCAACTGAAGGTGTTCCTGAAGAAATGGAACCTGATGAATTTTCTCCATTTATACCTGAAGAATGTTTCATGGCTGATTATCAAGAAGAAGATTTACAACAAATCGTTCAAGAACAGCAAAAACTTATTGATTTTTTGAAAAAGAATGGGTTTACTAAACATTCAGCAAATCGTGTTTTATTATTATTTGATGATTTAGTTGGCTCGAATTTATTCAGTGGTGCAAGGAAAAATCCTTTTAAAATGCTTAATACGAATCATCGCCATTTATCTTGCTCGTTAATGATGGTCAGTCAAGCGTTCAAGGAAATTCCTAAAACCGTTCGAACTCAATTCAGTTGTCTTGTTTTATTTGAAATACTTAGTGATGGAGAACTCGAAGCAATTTACAACGAGTTTCCTATGGGCTTGAAAAAAGATCAATGGCTGGAAATGTATACGGAAGCTACTCATGGGGATCATGATTTTTTGTTTTATAATATGCAAAAACCAAAGAGATTAAGATTGATGAAAAATTTCAACAAAGTTTTATTTTTTGCTTACTTTTTCCTTTTTCAAGAATTTTTTAACTTCAGCAGTAACGGGAGTTTCCTTATTATCGAAAATCAAATCTTTAAGAGTAAAGAATAATCCATATCTATCACTAGATGAACTAAAATAAAATCCACAAGTCATGGCAACAGTAATTGGTTTTGCTTGGACGAAAAGAGTTTCCATGTTTGATTCAGTAATAGTTTCATTAGAGTAAAATTTCCATTTCTTATTATCACTTTTTAATTTGATTCGCAAGTATCCATCATTATCAAGAGTAGGTCGGAATTCAAAATTTCTGATTTCAATACCTTCTTTATCCAAACAAGAACAAAGTTTTTCAGAATAAGATCCTTTCAATAATATTTCTTCAAGTTGAACTAGTTTAGGTAAATCCCCAAGTTCTGGTCGGAATTTAAAAGATAAAGTTTCTTCATTCAATTCAGGAGTAGCAGCAATGGTGCCATGAAAATAAAGTTTTACACTTCTATCGCTGGGATAGTTTACTGTTGCAATACCAAGATCAAGAGCGTTTTCTAATCGTGGGAGGACTTTAAGAGAAAGTTTAGAGAAATCAACGCGTTCAAGTTTGTACATGTTTTTGAAAGAGAAAATGGAGTCTTTATATAATAATGTGGCTTACGCTTAGATATCATCTGAGTCTGTTTTCGAATATAAATAAACACAATTTCCCTTACATTATGAATACATTGGCTCCTTCATTACAGATCTCTTTTCCTTGTTATCCGAATATATCATCAAACGCTGCATACAAACTCAAAATCTATGATTTGTTAAAGAATACTCATGGTTGTGTGTTTTACGAGATTTTTAAACCTTATGAATTAGCTCCATTTGTTTATATCAATGAAAATTTCGAAAATCATGAAAAATTATTTTTAGATATGTTTCATTCAAGTAATTTCGATTCTTTGGCTGATACAAAATTTATGAAAAATTTATGGAACGAATTGTTTCCAAACACTAGAATGCCAATCTTTATTAATATGGATTACGATACTGAAAGAATGCCTATCCGTGGTTCTTGCTTGAATGTAATTTCCAAATATTATCTTATAATGAATTTTATTAAAACACCCGATTTGAATAATCAAGCTTCGATTTACGATTTATTAGATTCGTTTGGGAAATAATGTGCGAGTTATAAATAAATGAATTATATTCAACAAATCATTTATGTCAAGAAACCAGAAACGCTTACGAGATTTCATGTTCCTGATGAATGCGATTTTATAAATGAAATTATTGCTGCAGGTTTTCATCCTCAATTAAGTTCTCAAAAACTCTTATTATCTCAAGAAAAAATTAGTCAATTGAACGGGATTTGTCTTGATTCAGAATTCAATTTATTTCTTTGCAAAGATATATGGTATTACGATAATGATATTTTATTATTGCATTATTACAACTATCCTTTTGCTTTTCCTCATAATGATTTAGCATTAATACGCGACCATTTTTCTGGTTTGTATTGTGGAAAACCAATTAGACCTACTGATCCTGAACGGTTATCTCAACTTCAACAAATGGGTAATCTATATACTGCTCCTCCTCAAAAAGCTCTTATAGATAGCACTAAATTTGAAAATTATGATCCTGAAAAATGTCATGGTTTATTCAAATCATCATAATAAAAATTCTGCTTGATAATCATGTTTTTCACATAAAGAGTATGTAATTGCTCGAGTTTGAGTTCCTTTGTTTGTTGTAAATAACTCTTTTTCACAGTACCCTATAACATTGACAACATAAGGATTATCGAACCCCGCTTGAGTTGCACGATTTGGGTTAGGATTATGATCAACAGTTTTCAATTTTTTCAAGTACATGTCGGATCCTTCTGGATAATAAACGGGTTTTCGAATATTTCTTGTTGTCATTAAAATTGAAAAATGGAATATTGTTCTTTATATATAAATATGGCGTTACGGCAATAAAGGCTCAAAAAGTGTGGGCGTAATTGAAATGGCTCTTAAAGATAAAAAAGGAAAACAAAGTAAACTTCGAAAATTACTTCCTTGGTTGACTGCTGCAGCTTTAGGATCTACTGCTGGTGCTTTAGGTTCAGCTGCATTTTTAGGTAATGATGCTGTGAATAAATTCAATTCAGATATTTTTGGAAACATTGTTCCTTCTCAAGGTCCTGCTGCTCTTTTCAGTTATGCTAAATATGCTGCTGCTAACAAATAAATTTTATTCCTTAACTGGCATTTATTTGTATTTACTAAGTTGGTAAACTGAAAGCGCCGTCAATTATTTTGTCTTCCTCGCATAAAAGTTGGCTAATTTCATCAGCATTCGCTCGAATTTCTTTAGCATGGATTCTTTGTTGTTTTACTAATTCATCCATTTTTTTACCAAGTTCTCCATTCAACATACGTAATTTTTTGATTTTGAAATCCTTTGGGGATTGATAGCTTTCTATTTCTTTTTCCAAATCATTTATACGCAACCATATTTTTTCTTGTTTGGCTGTAATTTGGTCTACGCTTTCACTTAATTCATCACAGGATTTTTTCAAGTACTTGATTTGGTTTTCTTTTATTCCAACAAAGAGGTAATTTTCAGACATTTTAGATCAAGAGGAAATCGTTCTTTATATAATAAATGCGGACTAATTGTTTCTCCGAATATCAGGTTTCTTAAAGCCAAGGTATCATACTAACTTGAGCATCCATGCGAAAAGTGAAATCTCGCGAATCCAATATATCGATGCATTTTACCGTAAAGAAGAAGTGATGATTTTGAATTACTGTATCCTCTAAGATAATAATATCCATAGTCAATAAAAATGATTTTGTTTTGGTTTTTGTTTAGATGTAAACATTTTGCTGCGACTATTATGTTTGCCCCATCTATTCGGTGTTCTCCTTGCGAAGTATCTTCTATGGCTTGTTCTTCAATATTTATCCATATATCGTGCTTACCATTAGGTTTAATGTGATGAAGCATTTCTTCTCGGCTTTTAAATTTTAGGATCATCGACCAGAGTTCAGGGGGCAAGCGTTGAGAGTCAGAGATCATTTTTTAAAAAAGGGGAAATCGCTGTTTATAAGAGAATTCTTGTGTGCCC
>Ga0209048_10002176_pt1 | contig 19662 bp, 12 predicted proteins | sample FrelakmetCRP12CR_FD_187146 | JGI IMG/M metagenome (GOLD analysis project Ga0209048, IMG submission 187146) | Freshwater lake sediment microbial communities from the University of Notre Dame, USA, for methane emissions studies - CRP12 CR (SPAdes)... | ecosystem: Environmental > Aquatic >... | reverse complement strand
CCGGCCAGGCCCGACCAGGTCGTCTATCAGATCGCCGACGCACAGCTGATCCGTCAGCTGTTCCCCGGCTACCCGCTCAAGTACATGCCGCCCACCAAGTACATGCCGGGCGACATCTTCCAGGGTCACATCATCGACGGCATGTTCAACTTCACCGGCATCTTCACCGGGCAGGAGATCATGCTGCTCGGCATGCTCACCGAGGCCCTGCACACGCCTCTGTTGCAGGACCGCTACCTGAGCATCAAGAACGCCAAGTACGTGTTCGAGAGCTGCCGCGATCTCGCCGGCGAAGTCACGTTCAAGCCCGGCGGCATGATCGAGCAACGCGCCAACGACACGCTCGTCAAGGCGGTCGAGCAGCTCGAGCACGTGCGCGAGATCGGCCTGTTCACGGCGCTCGAGGACGGCGAGTTCGCCGACGTGAAGCGCGACCCGCAAGGCGGGCGCGGCTTCGAGGGCGTCATCAAGATCGCCGCGGACTACTTCAACCCCTTCTTCGCGGCGCTGCGCGACGGCCGGATGAGCGGGGCTCCCGCCGGCCCGGCCCCCGGCGCTACAGTCGCGACCGCGGGAAGGGGGCACTGATGTTAGTTCGACCATACGGTGATACTCGTGATGACGGCATCATCCAGTTCTCGTTCACGCTCCCGATGCCCTACTCGGTCAAGGCCGCCGACGTGGGCAAGCAGTTCCTTGAGAAGCTCGGCTTCCACACCGTCGCCGTCGCCGAGTGCAAGGCCATCGACCCGCAGTACACGCTCTTCGTCGCCTACGGGCGCACCGACACGGGCATCGACCCCGACGAGGTTATAGGCGACTACCTCGAGGTCGAGGAGATGGACTACTACGCCATCAACGCCCTCATCAAGGAAAGGCTCGGCCGCAAGCTCAGCGTGGTCGGCGCGGCCATCGAGAGCGACGCACACACGGTGGGGATCGACGCGATCATGAACATGAAGGGCTTCGCCGGCGACTACGGGCTCGAGCGCTACCCGGAGATGGACGCGCTCAACATGGGCTCGCAGATACCGTGCGCGCAGCTCGTCAAGACGGCGCTCGAGCGTGACGCCGACGTCATTCTCGTGAGCCAGATCGTCACGCAGAAGAACATCCACGTACAACACCTCACGCAGCTCATCGAGCTGATCGAGGCCGAGGGCGTACGCGAACGTTTCGTCCTCGTCGTCGGCGGGCCGCGCATCAACAACGCGTTCGCCAAGGAGCTCGGCTACGATGCCGGCTTCGGGCCGCGGACGACGCCGCTCGAGGTCGCGTCGTTCATGGCGCAGGAAGTCGTGCGCCGGCACGAGGAGCCGTGAGCCGGCGGTGACGCACATCCATCCGATCGACAACTGTGTCGTGATGCAGAGAGTGGATCTCGCGGCGGGGGCTGCAGCCACACACGCAACGGCACGAGGAGGCCACAGTGTCTGACAACGACATCGTCATCCTTTCCGCGGTACGGACCGCTCAGGGCCGGTTCCAGGGCGGATTCGCCGCCACGCCGGCCGTCGAGCTCGGCGCCGTCGTGATGACCGAGGCGCTCAAACGCGCCGGCGTCGCCGGCGAGCAGCTCGACGAGGTCATCTTCGGCAACGTCATCCAGGCTGGCCTGGGCCAGAACACGGCCCGCCAGGCCGAGCTCAAGGCCGGCATCCCCGACGACGTGCCGGCCATCACCGTCAACCGCGTGTGCGTGTCGAGCGCCTCGGCGCTCGCCATGGCCGCGGCGGCCATCAAGGCCGGCGACGGCGACATCTACCTCGTCGGCGGCACCGAGAACATGACGCGCGCGCCGTGGCTGCTGCAGAACGGCCGCAGCGGCTACCGCATGGGCATGCCGTCCGACCAGATCTTCGACGCGATGGTCCTCGACGGACTGTGGTGCGCCATCGGCGGCTACCACATGGGCCTGACCGCGGAGAACCTCAGCGAGCGCTTCGGCATCAGCAAGGAGCTGCAGAACGAGGTCGCGTACAAGAGCCAGCTCAACGCGACGGCCGCGATCAAGGACGGCAAGTTCAAGGACGAGATCGTCCCCGTCGTGATCCCGCAGCGCAAGGGCGACCCCAAGGTCGTCGACACCGACGAGTGCCCGCGCGAGACGACGCCCGAGGCTCTCGCCGGCCTCAAGCCGGTGTTCAAGAAGGACGGCGGCGTGGTGACGGCGGGCAACGCGTCGGCGATCGCCGACGGCGCCAGCGCGCTGGTGGTCACGTCCCGCAAGAAGGCCGCCGAACTCGGCCTCACGCCGATCGCGCAGCTTGTGAGCTACGCAACGGCGGCCGTCGAGCCGGCGATCATGGGTTACGGCGAGACCGTCGCCGCCCAGAAGGCCCTGGAGAAGGCCGGTCTCAAGACCGCCGACGTCCAGCTGGCCGAGCTCAACGAGGCTTTCGCCTGCGTGGCCGCTCTCGCCACCCGTGAGCTCGAGCTCGATCCCGACATCGTCAACGTCAACGGCGGCGCGGTCGCACTCGGCCACCCGCTCGGCAACACCGGCACACGCATGATCGTGACGCTCATCCATGAGCTCAAGAAGCGTGGCCGGGAGATCGGTCTTACCGGAGCGTGCGTCGGCGGCGGCCAGGGCGCCGGCGCAGTCGTCAAAGTAGAAGGCTAGGTTGCTAGGCCAGGTCAATCGAGGGTGAGAACGCCCCGCGCGTGGAAGCGGTCTGAGCAGTCGAGCGCGGGCACATCCCCCCAACGGAGGGAGAGAGCATGAAAGAAGGGAACAAGTTCGGCGCCCACAGGGTCATCGAGCCACAGGGCGTCCTGCCGCAGCCGGCGTGGAAGATCGACAACACGATGGAGATCGCCGACAACGAGATCCTCATCGACGTCGACACGCTCAACGTGGACGCGGCAAGCTTCACGCAGATCGAGGAGGCGGAGGGCGGCGACGTCAAGAAGATGGCCGCCCACAGTCTCGGCATCATCAAGGCGCGCGGCAAGCACCACAACCCCGACACCGGCTCCGGCGGCATGCTGCTCGGCACGGTCGCGGCGATCGGCCCCAAGCTCGGTGACCGCGACCTCAAGGTCGGCGACCGCATCGCGACCCTCGTCTCGCTCTCGCTGACCCCGCTCAAGGTCGACGAGATCGTCTCGATCAACAAGGACACCTGTCAGGTCAAGGTCAAGGGCCAGGCGATCCTGTTCGAGACCGGCATCTACGCCAAGATCCCGAACGACATGGACGAGGCCCTCGCGCTCGCCATCCTCGACGTGGCCGGCGCCCCGGCCCAGGCCGCCAAGCTTTGCAGGCCCGGCCAGACGGTGTTCATCATCGGCGCCGGCGGCAAGAGCGGCCTGCTCTGCGCCTACGAGGCCCGCAAGCGGGTCAAGCCGACCGGCAAGGTCATCTGCCTCGTACACGGCAACGCCGGCAAGAAGCGCCTCGAGAAGACCGGCTTCGCCGACGTCATCCTCCAGGGCTCGGCCACCGACCAGCTGTTCGTGTACGAAGAGGTCAAGAAGGCGACCAACGGCGAGATGGCCGACCTCACGATCAACTGCGTCGACATCCCCAACACGGAGATGGCCTCCGTCCTCGCCACCAAGAACGACGGGATGGTCTACTTCTTCAGCATGGCGACCAGCTTCACCTCGGCCGCACTCGGCGCTGAGGGCATCGGCGCCGACACGCTGATGATCATCGGCAACGGCTACACCAAGGACCATGCGGTCATCTCGCTCGAGGTCGTGCGCGAGAGCCCGATCCTCATGGAGATCTTCAAGGAGACCTATGCCACCGGCGCCGGCAACGCTGAGCCGGTCAACCTGAAGGCGTAGGTCGACTGGAGACGCGCGGCGGCGGACGAGCGCCCGAGGGAGACACCGCGCGGGACGCGTCCCGAGGGAAGCGGAAAGCCGGCGGGAAGCGCGACGTAGAACGCTTGACGAGGGACGACGAGGCGCGCGTCCGCGCGTCACGAAGGAAGACAGGATGCAAAGGGGCCCCACATGGGGCCCCTTTGCGGTGCCGTCTCGACCGCCGGCGACACCGCCTCGGCCGGCGATCCGGCGCCGGCGGCCCGTGTAGCGCCGTTTCACGTGAAACATGCGGCGACCGCGGGGGGCCGGTCTGGAGTCAGTAGCTCGGGCCACCCATCATGCCGCCGCCCGAGCCCATCATGCCGTTGCCGGAGCCCATCATGCCGCCGCCGTATCCGGCGCCTTGGGCGGCGCCGGCCAGGCCACCGCAGCCGCCGCCGCCGCAAGCGCCGCCGGCCCCCGTCATGCCGCTGGACCGGCCGCAGGCGCCGGGACCGGCGCCTCCTCGCACGTTGACCCCGTACTTCTGGAACAGGGCCTTCATGTCGTTCCAGTGCGCCTGCCGCAGCGTCCGCAGCGCCGCGCGAGCCTCGGCAGAATTCGGGTCGGAGCCGTACCGGTCATTCCAGGCCTGCATGTCCTTCTGATGTTCCGCACGCAGCGCACGCATCTCCTTGACGGCCTGCGGGTGGCTCATCAGCGAGCGGCAGGCGCCGGTCCGGTGCGCTCCGCTCCGGGCCGCACCGGCCCCCCACGCCACGGCGACCACCGACAATCCTAGAGCGACCACGGCCGCGACGACGGCGATCGCTTTCCAGTGTCTCCGCATCCGAGGCCTCCTTTCTCCATGGTGTGATCCGGCGCCGTCCGCGGGTAGTCGCAACTTGCCGCAACGTGCGAGTGCGTGTCGGACGCCGGATCACCGGTTTCGTTCAGCAGCGTACACTCAAGTTGTGAAGAACCTTTGAACGCGCTACGCCCATCTTGTGACGCGGCCGCAGGGCGTGCCGCGCGGCGGCCTGGGGTAGAAGCACAGGGCGAGCAGTCCCATCGGAAGGACGAGAAGTGACCCAGGAAGACGTCCGGAGAGCGCTGTCCTCCGTCCAGGACCCCGAACTCCGCCAGAACATCGTCGAACTCGGCATGGTCCGGGACATCGTCGTCGAGCAGGATCGCGTCGGCGCCACGATCGTCCTGACCACCGCGGGATGCCCCCTGCGCAATCAGATCCGCGCCGAGGCGGAACAGGCGCTCGCCGCTATCGCCCACGGTCGCGCGGTCGAGGTGAAGCTCGACGCCATGTCCTGCGACGAGCGCGACGCCCTCGCCACGCGACTCAACGACCGTCACGAACTCGTGCACAGCCTCTTCGGCCCGGGCTCTCGCACGCGCACGATCTCCGTCGCCAGCGGCAAGGGCGGTGTCGGCAAGTCCACTGTGACCGCCAACCTCGCCGTTGCCCTCGCCGGGCAGGGCTACGCTGTCGCGCTCATCGACGCCGATGTCTATGGGCCGACCATGCCGCTCATGATGGGTCTGCCGGCCGTCCCGCCCGAGATGCACGAGGGCAAGTTGGTCCCTCCGGAGGCCCATGGCGTCAAGGTCGTCTCCATGGGCTTCTTCCTCCCGGACAACGAGCCCGTGATCTGGCGCGGGCCCATGCTCGGCCGAGCCATCGAGCAGTTCCTCGGCGACGTGCTCTGGGGAAGCCCCGACTTCCTGCTCATCGATCTCCCCCCTGGCACCGGCGACATCGCCCTCACCATCGCGCAGATGATCCCCGGCGCCGGCATGATCATCGTCACCACGCCGCAGGAGGCCGCCGCAAAGACCGCGGTCAAGGCGGCCAAGATGGCCCGCATGACCAAACAGGACGTGATCGGCGTCGTCGAGAACATGGCGTACTACATCTGCCCGGACTGTGGGTCGCGCCATCACATCTTCGGCCGCGGCGGCGCCTTCGAGATAGCGCGTCTTATGGATGCGCGCCTCCTCGGCCGCATCCCGCTCGACGAGGCCACTCGCGAGGGCGGAGATAGAGGAATCCCGGCGGCGCTCGACCCCTCGACACCGGTCGGGGCGGCCTTCGCTGATCTCGCTCAGGCTCTGCTGGATCGGGATTCCGCGAGCACGACTTCGGGCAACGACTAGGCCCGTCCCGCCGCCTGCTCCGTCGCGCGGCGCCTCTGCGTCCTCTCCTACTATCATCACAGCAGCGCGTCTCCCGGAGAGGGGGATGCGCAGCAAGGACCTCCGGACCCGCCTGACAAGCTTCCGTCCCAAGATGCAGGCGCGATTCCCTGCACGTGGCAGAGAAACCTAACCAATCGTCACCACACGGCCGACAACAGGAGGGTTCTGCATAGAATTAGTGAATTTCTGCGGGGATGGCGACGACCGGGGACCCTAGATGCGAGTAGGCAAAGCGAACGGTGATGACTGGCTGCGCCTGAGCGAAGCTGCCCAGGTGCTCGGCATGAGCCTCAACACGGTGCGCCGGTGGAGCGACTCGGGCTCTCTCCCCTGCTACAGGAGCCCGGGTGGGCATCGCCGCTTTCGGCGCGCCGACGTGGAAGCGCTGCTCGCGGGAGCCGGACGGCGCCTGATCGGAGGCGTACCAGGTGCCGGCGGTGGGGCCGGACGCTGGGAGCGCCTGCGCACGCCGCTGAGCGCGCTCGCTCAAGTGACCGCCGAGGCGGTGGGGGTCACCTCGTGCGCGTTCGTGCTCCAGACGGGAGAGCGCGAGGCGCTCGTGATCGCCGAGCACGTCCGCGAGGGCGAAGCCCTCTACGCGGGCGCCGGCGAGACGGTGCCCCTCGAGGAGTTGCCTGTGGTGGCCGAGGTCCTCAAGAACAGACGCCGGCTCGTGATCGCCGACCTTGCCGGCACGACCCTGCTGCCCCGTAGCGCCGCCGAGAGGTGTCTCCGCCAAGGCCACGTGGCGATCCTCGCGCTGCCTCTGGACCTCGGCGGCGGGATCTCGGGAGTCATAGAGCTCTCGGAATCGCGCGCGCCGCGCACGTTCACCGGCGCCAACGTCACGTTCGCGGAGTTCATGGGGCGCCAGGCGAGCCGTCTCTGCGCCGGCGACGACAAGGGCGGCTCGGTCAGCGACCAGGTGGTGGACTCTCTCGCCCTGCCGCGGAGCGCCGCCGAGCCCGGCCGCCCGCGGACCGCGGAAGGCGGCGAGACCGGCAGCGTCCTCGCCACCGCTCTGCGGCTGGGCGACGAAGTCGCCGGCCCGCTCGAGGCGTACGGCGCCGGCGATGGTGCCGCGGATGCTACAGACCGACGGGCCGTGCCGCCGGAGCCTGCGGACGCCGACTGCACGCCCGCCGCGACGCGGGCGCGGCGAGCGCCGCCGCGTGCAGTCACACCGGCGGCACCAGACGCGGCGCCGGGTCCGTGGAGCGCGACCGAGCACGCTGGGGACCCACTCGGCTCCACGGCCATGGCGCTCAGAGCGATGACGCGACAAGGCGATGAAGACAGGCTTGCCGGCGCCGCGCTCGCCGCACTCTGCGACGGCGCCGGCCTCAGCGCATGTGTGCTCCACCAGCTCGACGGCGGACTCGCCTGCGAGGTCGCTTCGGCGCGCCGCTCCGTCTCTGCCGGCGGCGGCACGACGTCGCCCGCGCTCGCCGCCACGTCTCCGCCGACCGAAGCGCAGCCGTGGCGGCTCGAGGACTTCCCGGCGGCCGCGCGAGCGATCGTGGAGCGCGCGCCGGTGGCCGTGCCGGCCGGCGGCGGCGGGCTCACCCCTGAGGCGGCCGAGCGCTTCCTCGCTTCACCCAGCGCCGGCGAGGCGCTCGTGGTACCGCTCGTCTTCGACGACGAGGCGATCGGCCTCCTCGTGGCGATCGCAGACACGGGCGCCCTGTCCCCGGCCGGGGCCGAGCTCGCCACGGCCACGGCCCGGTTGCTCGCCGGAACGCTGGGCGCCGGCGAGGCCATCGCCCGGCTTCGGCGCCGCAACCACGACCTCGAGCTGGTCATCGAGGCGGGGCTCGAGGACAGCGCGCTGCTGAGTACGCAGGACGTGCTGCACGCGGTCTCGAGACGCCTCTCGGAGGTCAGCCGTTCACCGGTGGCCGACATCTACGCCGTCGAAGGCGACACGCTGCGCGCACTGGTGAGCTACGACGGCGGGCGTCTCGACCCCGAATGGGAGGGCGTCGTCGTCCCGCTCGACCGCTATCCACAGAGCCGGCGAGCGGTCCGGACGGCGGAGATCAGCATCGCCGCGAGCCTGGACGACCCCGAGCTGACGGAGGAGGGTCGTCTCTCGCTGGAGAAGTGGGGCTATCAGGCGCAGCTCTCGATGCCGCTCATCGCCGGCGGCCGGGTGATCGGGCTCGTCGAGCTCTCCGACTACGCGCCGCGGGACTTCTCGCCGGAGCTCGAGCTCGTCCGCGGCCTCGGCCAGGTGGCTGCTCACGCTCTCGAGAACGCGTCGCTCTTCGAACAGGCGGAACGCCGGAGCAAGGTCCTTGACGACCTGGCCGACCTGGCGTTGCTGAGCAGCCGCACGCGCGACATCCACGCTCTCCTCGGCCGCATCGCCGAGCGATTGCTCGAGGCGCTGGATGCCGCCAACTGCGACGTGTTCCAGGTATCTGAGGAGGGCCTGCGCTGCGTGGCGAGTTACGACCGCAGCGGTCCCGACGAGCATCAGATCGGCAGGCTCCTCGATCTCGAGACGTACCCCGCGCTCCTGCACGCGATCGACCGCCGGCAGGTGCTGATCGTCACCAGCCCGGACGATCCGCAGCTGAGCGACGAGGAGAAGCGCACGTACCGGGACTACGGGTTTGCGAGCGAGGTCTGCGTGCCGCTCGTCGTCAACGACGAGCTCTACGGCATCATCGACATCTACGACACGCGCGAGCGCGACTACGCCGAGTACCTGCCGTTCCTGCGCAGCGCCGCGCAGTCGCTGGCCGGCGCCTTCGAGAACTCGCGCCTGCTCGAGCAGCTCTCGCGGCGGACCGGCATCCTGCGCGAGATCGTCGAGCTCGGCGCCATGATCTCCCAGGCCAAGGACCTCGACGACGTCCTCGGCGTCGTCGCAGGCAGGCTGCGAGAGACGATCGAGGCCGCCGACTGCGACATCTTCGCTCTGCAGGGCGAGCAGCTGCGCTGCCTCGTGAGCGCAGACCTGGGCGGACTCGACCCGACCGTCGTCGGCCACGTGCTCGACATCGACAAGTTCCCGGCGACCGCGATCGCGGTGCGCAGCGGCGAGATCATGACCGTGACGAGCCTCGACGACCCCCGTCTCACCGAGCAGGAGCGCGAGGACATGGGCGAGTGGGGCTTCCAGAGCGAGCTCTGCATCCCGCTCGTATCCGGCGAACGCGTGATCGGCCTGATCGACGTGTTCGACAAACGCCCGCGTGACTACGGCGAGTACCTCGACTTCCTCAAGAGCGTGGGTCAGATGGCCGCCGGGGCGATCGAGAACGCCCTGCTTGTCGCAGAGCTGGAGCGTCGCAATACGGCGCTGGCTGAGCTCGTCGAGCTCGGCAAGGTGGTCTCCGGCGCCGGCGGCCTTGACGAACTGGTGCGCGCCGTGGGCTCGCGGGTCGTCGCCGTCGTCGGCGCTCAAGGTTGCCAGGTGTTCCGCCTGCAGGACGACATGTTGCACTGCGTCGTCACCTACGACAGCGGCGCGTACCTGGACGACTATGCCCCGGCTCCGCTCTCGCTCGGGCTCTTCCCCAGCACGGTCGCCGCCATCGAGCGCCGCGAGGCGCTCGTGATCCAGACCCCCGACGACCCTCGCCTGAGCGACTACGAGCGCGAGCTCTATCGGGAATCGGGCTCACAAAGTGAGGTCTGCGTGCCGCTGCGCGCGGGACAGGACGTGGTCGGCCTCCTCGACGTCTACGACGACCGCCCGCGCGACTACGCCGAACACGTCGACTTCCTGATGAGCGTGGGGCAGATCGTCGCGGGCGCCTTCGCGAACGCCTTCCTCGTGGAGCGGCTGGAGGGGGCCAATCGGACGCTGAAGCTGCTCGTCGAGTCCGGCATCGAACTGGGCGGGACGCTGGAGTTGGCTGAGGTACTGCAGACTGTGGGGCGGCGGTTGTGCGCCGCCGCCGCCGCCCCGCTGTGCGACATCTACGTAGTGGAGGGTGAGCTGCTGCGCTGCGTCGCCTGCGTCGACCACGGGAGCACGGATGAGGAGTTCGTGGGCACGACCTACCGGCTGGACGACCTGTTCCTCGTCCAGGAGGCCCTCTCGCGCGGCGAGCCCATCGTGGTGCCGGACCTCGAAGCAGATCCGCGCATCTCGGACTGGGAGCGGACGGAGGAGCTCCGCTGGGGCAACCGCTCGAAGATCGAGTTGCCCCTCGTCAGCAGGGGCGAGGTGATCGGCATCGCCGGCGTCTTCGACGATCACGTGCGCGAGTTCGAGGGGCTCGAGATGCTCCGGAGCCTCGCGCAGGTGGCCGCAAACGCCCTCGCCAACGCGACCGTCTTCGATCGCCTGGACCGCAGCGCCGAGCGCATGGCGCTGGTCAACGACGTGAGCTCCGAGCTTTCCTCGCTACTCGACCTCGATGAGGTGCTGCGCTCCGCGGCCTCGAGGCTGTGCGCCATCGCCGGCGTCCCGGCGTGCGACGTGTACCGGCTGCGCGGCGACGATCTGGTGAACCTCGTGAGCGTGTCGGACGGCGACGTCGACCTGAGCTGGGAGGGCCGGGTCTTCCCCCTGCGCGAGTGGGCCGCGCCCAGCAAGGCAGTCGACGGGCGCTTGCCGGTGCTCGTCTCCACGCTCGACGACTCGCTCTTGTTGCCCGGCGAGAGGGCCGAGATGGAGCGCTGGGGAGAGACGGGGGAGCTCACCGTGCCGCTCATCGCAAAGGACCGCGTCATCGGCGTGCTCGAGCTCCTCGAACACGGACGTCCGCTCGTCCTCACCCAGGACGAGATCGCCACGATCTTCGCCGTGAGCCGGGTCGCCGCGCTCGCCATCGAGAACGCCGATCTCGTCGACGACCTGCAGCTGCGCAACCGCGAGAACGCGCTCCTCAACGACATCGCCCGCGCCACCGGGACGAGCCTCGACCTCCGGGACATCGCGGCCGGCGCGCTGGGGAGACTGCGGGAGTTCGCGCCGTTCGACCGCGCCTTCATCGGCTTGCTGCGCGAGGGCGGCAAGCTCGAAGTCGCGTTCGCCAGCGAGGGGCGTGCGCAGCCGCTCCCCGAGTTCGTCGACCTGCCGCCGCTCGGCGCGCTGCTCGAGCGCCTGACGACAGACAGCGTCGTGACCCTGACCCTCCCCGCGGATCTGCCGACCGGGTTCACGCTCCCTGGACTGGACGATCTGGCCGCCGCGACGCTCGTCGCCCTGACGAGAGCCGGCGGAGCCGGCGCGCCGATGGGGATCCTCGCCCTCGGCTCGGCTCAACCCGGCGCGTTCGACGCCGTCGACGACCGGCTGCTGGAGCGCGTCGGCGCTCACCTGTCGCTCGCGGTCCACAACGCCGAGCTGTACTCCGGCATAAAACGCATGCACCTCAGCAACCTCAAGGCGCTGTCCAGCGCCCTCAACGCCAAGGACTACTACACGCTCGGTCACGCCGCCCGCGTGGCGGCCTACATGGTCTTGCTGGGCAGGGAGCTCGGCTGGGAGCCCGAGCTCCTGAACTCCGTCGAAGAGGCCGCCTATCTGCACGACATCGGCAAGATCGGCGTCTCGGACCGGGTCCTCCTCAAGCCCGGCGGACTCAACGCTCACGAGTGGGAACTCATGCGCCAGCACCCCGTGTTCAGCGCCGACATCATCCGCCCGCTCTTCGAGGAGGGCCTCGTCGCCGGCGTGCGCCACCATCACGAGCGCTGGGACGGCGCCGGGTATCCGGACGGCCTCGCGGGGGAGGACATCCCCCTCGTGGCGCGGGCCATGTGCGTCGCCGACTCCTACGACGCCATGAGCTTCCGGCGACCCTATCGCCAGGGCCTTTCCTACGACGAGTGCCTGGCCGAGTTCGCGCGCTGCGGCGGGAGCCAGTTCGACCCCGCCATCGTGGCGGCGTTCGTCCGTGTGTTGGAGAGCATGGCGGAAGCCCGCCGGACGGCCAAGGCCGTGGCCGAGGAGGCCGCCGCGCGCATCGACCCGGCGAAGCACGCCACGCTCCGCTCTCGCGAGGACGAGGCACGCTCGGAGTACACGGAGATCACCGCGACGCTGCGCGCCGTCTGCGAGGGGTACACCGAAGCGCGCTACATCATGACCTCGATGCGCGCCGGCAAGCGGACGGTGGTCGTCTGCGACTCCGCGTCCCCGTCCCCGGACAAGCCTCACATCGGCGACGAGATGGTCGCGGACGACGAGCTGCTGGAGGTCTTCGCCGACCGCGAGGCGGACGCCAACGTGCTCTTCGTCGACCGGTGGGGCGTCTGGATCAGCGCGACCACGCCCTTGCGGGACGCCGACGGCCGGGTGACGGCGGCGGTCACGGCGGAGATCGCGGCCGTGGAAGGCGTCGCGGAGATCGAGGGGATCAAGAGTACCGTGACCCAGACGCTGGCGACGCTCATGACCTCGACGGCGTCGCTCGACCGCGCGGAGGTGGAGGCGATCACGGACGGTCTCACGGGCCTCTACAACCACCGCTACTTCCACGAGAGGCTCCGGGAGGAGCTCGACAGGTGTGCCGAGCAAGACGGCCGCCTGGCGCTGCTCTTCTGCGACCTCGACGACTTCCACGCCTTCAACGAGTTGCACGGGCACAGCGCGGGCGACGGCGCGCTGCGCGCCGTCGCCCGCGTGATCGAGGACTCCGTGCGACACATCGACCTGGCGGCGCGCTACGGCGGCGAGGAGTTCGCAGCGATTCTCCTCGACACGGACGAGCACGGCGCCCGGGAGGTGGCCGAGCGGATCCGCGCCGGCATCCTCGCGATGGGCCTTTCGGCCGGCGCCGAGCCGCTCTCGGTGAGCATCGGCCTCGCGGCGTGCCCGGCCGACGCGACCTTCAAGGAAGAGCTGATCGACAAGGCTGACTGGGCGATGTACCTGGCCAAGCGCAGCGGGCGGGACCAGGTGATGTCCTTCGCGACGCAGCACGGCAGCGACACTCCTGAACGCGCAGCCACGGTGAGCAAAGGCTACGTATCCGCCATGGCGGACCTGATCGCGGCGCGCGAGGCCTACGAGCAGCGTCGCGTCTCCGCCGTGGCGCACCTCGCGGTGGAGGTGGGCCGCGAGCTGGGCCTGGACGCGGCCGAAGTAAGGGACGCGGCCGGCGCGGCCGGCGCCGCTGCGCCGGCCGGCCCGCTCAACCCCGCTCAGCGGATCGTGGCCCTCGCGGGCGCCTACCAGGCCATCGTAGCGGACCGACCGTACCGGCCGCAGCTCTCCGAGGCCGAGGCACTAGATGACTTCCTGGCCTCCCCGGCTCTGCACGACGACCACGTGCTGGCTACGGCGTTCGCGGCGGTCCTGGGGAGGGAAAGCCGGGCCTAGACGAGGTGCGGCCGCGGCGGTCCGCTGACGCCCGCCTAGACGGTGAGGAAGGAGCAGAGGTACTCGCGGACGTCCTTGTCGGCGGCGGAGAGCTCCAGAGTCCGAAGGAGCCGGCAGAGAGTCACGTTGTCTCCTACGATCGTGGCGCCCAGGTGCTCGTACCTGGCCAGCACCGCGTCGACTGCCTGTTCCTTCTCTTCGCGAGTCATCGTGAGCCCTTCCGCAGGTCTCGTTTCCTCATCTGCCGGTCTCGGCAGCGCCCGCCGTCGACACCATAGAAAGATCGTCTAGGGCGACACGCTGCGGAGGGCGGCCGCCCAGGCCGCACGCCGTCTCAGAAGTACGACTCCAGCGTGCCGCGGCGGCGGATGTCGACGGTCGCGCAGTGGAAACCCCCGCCGATCGTCTCGAAGTCCCAGAAGGGACATTCGATGGGCTCAAAGCCCCACTCCCTGAGCTTGCGCACGAACCGCTTCTCGCCGGCGGACACGACGACGCGTTTCTCGTCCAGCATCAGGACGTTCATCATGATCCAGCGGCTGCAGTTGTACATGGGGTGCGTCTCGGGCATCTCGGGCTCGGGACACACGAGGACATCCCAGCCTGCCTTGTCGAACATCTCCGGCACCTCGACCACGCGCTCCGGGTTGATGAGCAGCTTCCCCGGCGCCAGCGGCGAGAACGTGGCGTCGATGTGCATCGGGTGCGTGTCGCGGATCTCCACCTCGTGCACGGCGTGCTCGCCGGCGAGGTGCCGGCGCAGCCACTCGATGCCGAAGCGGTTGCAGCAGCTCGAGCGGGCGATGAAGATATCGCGCCCGCACTTGATGGCGTCGGCGGCGTCGAACAGCGGCTCGTATTCGGTGGGCAGGAAGCGCTGGGGCTCGTCCTCCTCGGGCGGCAAGAACCCCGGCGTGTAGCTCTCGTCTGAGAGACGCGGCGGCGGCGCGGCGACCCAGCGGGCGCCGCCGCGGAAGTACTCTTTGCACAGCTCCCGGTAGGCCAGGCGTTCGGTCGACCGGCTCCGCCAGCCCATCGGCGCCTCGATGATCTGGTCGCCGACGACGAACAGGACGTCGCGCGGCATGAGTGCGTAGCAGCTGCTCGCCACCTCCCAGTCGGGCGAGCTCAAGGGTCGCTCGTACGCGTAGGGCTCTGGCCGCCGCACGGCGACCCCGGCCTGCTCGAGCAGGTCGACGAAGCCCTCCACGTCGCGCTCCGCCTTCCTCAGCATCTCCGCGGGCCACGGCGTGCCCCCGTGCCGCTTGAAGAAGTCCCATTGGGATTTGTCGTGGACGACCGCCGGCATGATGACGTCCCACGGCGGTACCAGAGTGTGCTCGTCGACCCTGCCGACGACGATCTCTTCGAGCGGGTCCCACTCGTTGTACGTATGGACGACGGGCTGACTCACGTGATCCTCCCGGTGAACGCGCCTGGGGCGCGGCGTGTGACGGTGCGGCGGCGCGCGATCAGGCGATCTGCCGGGCGACGCCGGCGACGATCTCGGCGGCGACGCGCGCCGCTATCGCCGTCCCACTGCCGTCGCTGGCCGCGGGACCGCTGCCGCAGACGTCCGCGGCGGCGAGCAGTGCCCGAGCCGCCACGACGACGCCTTCGACGAGCTCCCTGGCCGTGAGACCGACCGGTTCGGCGCCGCCCTGCAGAACGTCGAGGTCCACGGAGAGGTAGACCGCCTCGGTGCCGGCGGCGGCGGCCTCGAGCGCCTCCTGCGCGATCGTGGCCATCCCTGTCGCGGCGACATCCGCGAGCGAGAAGACGTGCGCGCCGAGCTCGTCCAGAACGCGGATGGCCGGCGCGTCGGGCGGCGCGGCGCGCCCGCCGATCAGCGCGAGGTTACCGGGGGCAACGACGCCCAGCTCGAGGGCGCGGGCCCACCGTGACGCTGCTGCATGGGCCGGCTCGAGGGCGACGTCGTAGCCGGGCGTGAAGGCGACCACCCCGAGCCTGCCGTGAAGCTTGCCCGACAGCACCTGCAGGACCGGAAGACTGACGACGGGCCCGCCACCGAGGACCAGGGGCGTGGCCCCGCAGGCGAGGATGTCGGCCAGGCGTTCGTGGGCGCGCATGAAGGTCGCTGTGAGGTCGTCGCCGTCGACCACGACGTCGCCGTAGTCGGCGGCGCGCAAGGAGGCGCCGTGCGCAGCCGCGCGACGCCAGCCGGCGTAGCGGGCCGACGCCGCCCGAACGTCGGCCGGCCCCCCGGCACGCCCGCCGGCCGCGAGGCCGAGGACGACCAATGCGGCGCCCGTGAGGGCGCCCGAGTCGTCCACCCGTTCGATGCCCAGCAGCCCGCGCCCGGGCGCCTCGCCCGCGGGCGCGGGCCCCGCGGCTTCCCAGAGACGGCTCAGCTGGGCGCGGTCCATCGCCGCCTTCACCAGCGCCGTGGGACACGCTGTGCGTCCACCGCTGCTTCGTCGAGCATGACTCCGAGTCCAGGGCCGTCCGGCACCAGGACGGTCGAGACGCCGTCGCGGACCTCGGCCGCCAGCCCGGAGCCGAGATCGCGCTCGAGCCCCCCTTCCCGCCACGGCAGGTCGGCGTCGCAATGGACGGCGTTGGCGAGCGCCGCGTTGACGTGGAAGTGGGCCGCGAGGCCAAGGCTGCTCTCGCCCATGTTGCCCATCATGATCGTGATGCCGGCCGCTTCCGCGATCGCGTTCACCTTGAGGGCGCCGAGGACGCCGCCGGTCTTCATGAGCTTGACCACGAACATGTCGCAGGCGCCGGCCCGCGCGGCCGCGAGGGCTTCGCGCGGGCCGCGCACGCTCTCGTCCAGCGCGATCGGCGTGTCGACGTGGTCGCGCACGAAGCGCGCCGCCTCGAGATCGTCCATGCGCACCGGCTGCTCGACGAACTCGACGCCGTACGGCTCGAGCAGCCTGATGGCGCGGATCGCCGTCCTCGCGTCCCACCAGCCCTGATTGGCGTCGACGGTGATGCGCGCGTCCGGTCCGGCCGCCTCCCGTACGGCGGCGACGCGCTGCTCGTCGCGCTCCGGCGCGTCGCCGACCTTGACCTTGAAGGCGACCACGGCCTCGGCGCGCCGCGCGCGCGTCTTGCGCGCCAGCGCCTCGGGCGTGTCCCACCCGAAGGCCACGACCTCCACCAGCCCGTCGCGAGAGCGCCCGCCGATGAGGTCGCAGAGCGGCCGCCCGAGTACCTTGCCCTGAAGGTCCCAGAGCGCCATCTCCAGGCCGGCGCGGGCGGCCTGATTGCCCACGGTGAAGAGCTCGCGCTCCCAGACGCGACAGATCGCTTCGAGCTGGAACGGATCTCGCCCGAGGACGGACGGCCCGAGGTACTCGGCGATCACGTCCTGCGCGGTCCACAGCGTCTCGCCGGTGAACTCGTAGGCCGGACACGCCTCGCCGAGGCCGACCAGCCCTTCGTCGGTCTCGACGCGCACCAGATCGCACGGGCCGGCGGACAGGGCCGACGAGGCGATGACGAACGGCTCTGCGTAGCGGAGCTCGAGCGTGTCGACGTGCACGGCGGTGATCTTCACGGGTCACACCTCACGGATCGCTGGAAGATTGGCCCAGTCTACGTCATCGCCGCGAGCGCCCGGAAGGCCGCGACGACGACCTCCCAAGCGGCTGGAGTCCGCCGGGTCTGGCTTGCCGCTCGCCCGGCAATGCCCCATAATACGGAGTCCCCGACGCGGGGCAGCGTGGGGCATTAGCTCAGCTGGGAGAGCGCCTGGATCGCACCCAGGAGGTCAGCGGTTCGATTCCGCTATGCTCCACCACTTCTTCTCGACACCTGTCGCCGCAGCGCCGCTCCGCATCTCGCCCGCCGTTCGCGGTGATAGCATCCGCTCAGTGCCAGCCCCCGACGACACCCGCTTGCCGCCCGGCTTCGAGAGCGCGCCGTGCCCTCTGTGCGGCGGAACTCACGTGAGGACGGTCGTGCGCGCCGGCGACCGGCTCACTCCGGAGCTTCCCGAGCTGTACACGGTGGGGCGCTGCCAGGAGTGCGGACTGGCGTACACGCGGCCGCGGCCGGCGCCGGAGGCGGCCGGTCGCTTCTACCCCGACAGCTACACCGGCGGTGGCCGCAGCGGTCGTCTCGAGGCCCTGGAGGCCACCTACCGGCGGCGCCAGCACGGCGAAGTCGTCCGCTGGCTAGCCCTTCGGCGGCCGGCCCGCGGCCGCGCCCTAGACGTCGGGTGCGGCGCCGGCGACCTGCTCGTGGCGCTGCGCGCCGACGGCTGGAGCGCGCACGGCGTCGAGCCGTCGCCGCCCGGCGCCGCGCAGGCGCGCGAGAAGCACGGGCTGGACGTCGTCAGCGGCCGCTTCGAGCAGGTGGGCCTGCCCGAGCACTCGTTCGACGTCATCGTCTTCTCCGGGGTCCTCGAGCACGTCCACGACCCACTAGGCGCCCTGCGCCTGGCGCGCGGGCTCCTGGCGCCCGGCGGCCTGGTCGCCGTGCTCTTCCTCCCCATGTTCGACTCCCCCGAGGCCCGGCTCTTCGGGCCGCGCTGGCTCGCCCTCGACCTGCCGCGCCATCTCACGCACTTCGGAGACGACACGTTCACACGGATGTCGGCGAAAGGCGGGCTCGAGATCGTGAGCCGAGAGACCTACTCCCGCCGCCACAGCGCCGCGCAGCTCGTCGGCTCCCTGGCGCCGGCGCTTCAGAAGCACAGGTTCTACCGCGCCGAGGCGCGGACCGGGACGTCCGCCTCGGCGCCGACCTCCGCGACCGCTCGCGTGGTCCCGCTCGCCAAGCGGGCGGCCTTCCTCGCGGCCACGACGGCCGCCACGCCGGCCGCGAGGCTCGCCGCCGCGGCCGGCGCCCCGTCCATCTGTTCCTACTTCCTCGAGCCGACCGCCGACGTCCCCGAAGAGCCGGAACGACTCGCGGATCCGGATTGATGGCCGCAGACCCGGACCGCCCTTCGGCGCGTCCGGGCTACGCGTTCGCGTCGCCGGCCTGACCCTCGGTGTCGCCGGCCACGGCGCCCGCTTCGTCGTCGATCCCCACGTCCGTGAGGACGACCATCGGCGCGTCCGGATCGAGCTGCACCAGCAGCGATCCGCACTGCGGGCACACCGGTTGCGGCGCATCCGTCGAGAACTCATCGCTGCAGCTGAGACAGGTGGCCGCCACCGGCTGATGATCGAAATGCAGCACCGCTCCCCGGAAGAAGTCGTCCTCGCCGGCGAGCATCTCGAAGTACATCTCGATCGACTCCTGCGAGAAGTCCGCGGCGGGAGTCATCGCCAGGAAGAGGCCCGTCACGCGGCGGCCGCCGTTCGCCAGCGCCGCCTCCCGGGCGCGATCGATGATCCCCTGGGTGATGCCGAGTTCGTGCACGGCTGATCCTCCCTGGTCTCGCTGCTCCGCACGCCGCCGACGACATGCCGGCGGCCCGGTAGTTCTACCACGGGAGGCCGCATCCTGACCCCCTCGGCACCGAGGCGCCTGGGGCGTGTCGCACGCCCACTCCCGATGTCGTGCTCACGTCGCCCAGACGAATGACGGTCATCAACGCGGCTGCCAATTCGATTTGCTACGAGAAGCGTCGCTATTCCTGCGATTTTCGTCTCCCGGCCCCTTGTGCGTGCTTCACGCGTCTGATACAAACGGACTACACAGACATCGGTGTCCCGCCTCTTCCAGCGAGGCGAGAACGGAAGGAGTGGCAGGATGAAGGTCCTCATCGTGGGCGCCGGCATGCAGGGTCAGGTCATCACCTGGAACCTGGGCCGCAACCCCGCCGTCACCGAGATCATCGTGTCGGACTACGACGAGAAGCGCGCGCAGTTCGTCGCCGGGCAGGTCGGCAACGGCAAGGCCAGGGCGGTGTTCATCAACGCCTCGGACTCGGATGCCGTCGCCAAGGCCGGCGAGGGCTGCAAGCTCGTCGTCAACGCCGTGATCCCGCAGTTCAACAAGTCGATCATGCGGGCGTGCCTCAAGTGCGGCGCCGCCTACATGGACATGGCGCAGGGCCAGACGCAGACGCAGACCATCGACGAGGCCTACCTCGACCAGATGACCCTCGCCCCCGAGTTCGCCGGCCAGGGCCTCCTCGCGCTCCTGAGCACCGGCATGGACCCGGGCGTCACCAACACGTTCGCCGCCAACGGCTACGAGGACCTCGACAAGTGCTTCGAGATCCGCATCAAGGACTTCGCCCTCTTCGACTCGCCGGTGCCGCTGCAGGTATGGAGCCAGGAGACCTACTACACCGACTGCTCGCAGCCGCCGCTGCTCTACGAGGACGGCGAGTTCAAGCGCGTCGAGATCTTCGGCCGCCGCGAGCACTACGAGTTCCCCGAGCCCTTCGGCCTCGGCACGGTCATCTGCCACGACCACGAAGAGGTCAGCACCCTGCCGCGCCTGCTCCCCAAGGCCCTCGGCGAGAAGGG
>Ga0209048_10002175_pt1 | contig 19667 bp, 8 predicted proteins | sample FrelakmetCRP12CR_FD_187146 | JGI IMG/M metagenome (GOLD analysis project Ga0209048, IMG submission 187146) | Freshwater lake sediment microbial communities from the University of Notre Dame, USA, for methane emissions studies - CRP12 CR (SPAdes)... | ecosystem: Environmental > Aquatic >... | reverse complement strand
ACGTGAACTCGAGTCGCGGCTGCCAGGTCCGGTCATCGCCGATTTGATCGACGGCCATCGCCGTTGTCGCGCTCGCAGGAAGGCCTTCTGGCACTCCCTGAATTTGATGATATCACAGGGCATGGTGTCCCGCAGTAAAAAAAAAGCAGTAATCTTCCCGGGTAGTTCTCCGAGGACCGCGAGGCTCACCATCCGGCAGGGAGACGGCGGGGCCTAGGTCCGCTGTAGGGCCGATCTCGAATTCCTTCGAGGCTCAGGAAAGAGACTCGCTCTGCCCTGGAATGACTTACCGGTTCCTCTCGTTGCCTCGATTCTCAGCGTCCCTCGTGATACCTTCCCCGCGACCATCGAGGAAGTAACCCTTCCCAAAGGAGAGTCCTCGACCTCGAGCAAAGGACGACCGGGGATCTTGCATCCTCTCCAATCGTGGATCATCCTGAAACATGGGACTCGAGATTGTTCGAGCCAGTTGAGCGACTGAAGGAACAGAAGCGATCCTCAGGATGGTTGCTTTGCCTCGAACGCACGAGCCCATCGCATCGAGTGGCAAGCACAGCCGATGTAAGCTAATGTCTCGGAGAACATCTGGTTCGGAGCGTGGACGATGAATGCTCGCTGGTCCCGACCATCTCTCCTGGTGAACCGGGGGAAGAATCTTGCTAGAGCCTTGTCTCGGCATGCGACCCCCTTGCTCATCCTCCTGGGGATCGGGGCCGAGTGTCTGATCCTCGAGCCCGCGTTGGCTCAGGACGAGGTGAAGAACTACAGGAAGCCCATCCTCACGGTCGAGACCGGAGGACATCATGGCCGGGTGCGGAGCCTTCTCTGGCAAGATGGCTCCACGCTCCTGAGTGGGGGCGAAGACAAGGTCGTCAAGGTCTGGGATTTCCAGACCGGCGGGCGGCTTGCCCGGTCGATCCGGCCCCCAATCTGGCGGGGAGCCGCGGGAACCATCTACGCCATGGCCCTGACCAGACCCGACGCGGAGGGACAATCGTTCCTGGCACTGGGAGGTTACGGGGTCGAAAGCCGCCGAGGCGATCTGACGATCTTCCGCGTTCCCGGAGTCGACCGAGGGCCGGGGGGTGCGGGGCGGATTCCCACCGGCGAAATCGTGGCCCGGCTGCTCTCGCCGCCCGAGAACCAGCCTCAGCAGGTTGGGCATCGCAACTCGGTGTTTTGCCTGGCATTCGACCCGACCGGCCGCGTCCTCGCCTCGGGGAGCAAGGACACAACCGCGATCCTCTGGGATGTCCCCGCTTTTCGCCCCCGCACCGTCCTTCGGGGTCATACCAGTGATGTCCGCGCGCTGGCCTTCAGCCCAGACGGGCTGCGGCTCGCCACCGCCAGCGCCGATGGATCCCTGCGGCTCTGGGATGTGGCGACCGGCGCCCTGGTGGACATGCGGGGGGGCAATCTTCAGCGGCCAGTGCCGATCAACACGTTGGCATTCAGTCCTGATGGCCAGTCGATTGTCATCGGCCGTGAATTCGGCGACCTGTTCCGGTTCGATGCCCGCAACCTATCTCAGGTCCCCGCGGTCAAGCTTCCCACGCTCGAAACCCAGGGACCGGTGGAATTCTTGACTTTCTCTGCCGACGGCAAGCAACTGGCCGTCAGCATCAAGAGCGATAAAACCGATCGACTCGACCCCATGGCGCTCAATTGCGACCTGGAGATGCGGGCGATGCCCAAGGGGAACGTGATCCGACGGTGGCAGACTCCGGGGCTGATCTACGCCCTGGCATTCAGCCCGGGTGGAGACCGTCTGGCTTACTCAGCAGGACCGGCGCAGTCGATCTTCATCCAGGACACGAGCAACCTGGAGAGACCTCCGCAAGAGTTGAGGGGGCAAGGGAGCACTCCTTTTGATCTGGGGTTCACGGCCGACAGCCAGGTGGTCGGTTTCACCCGGGACCGTTTCGATCCTGCCAATCCGCCGGCGATCCACGAGGCATTCGACCTGGCGCGGCGAAGGTCACTGAACGTCTCCCGCAACCAGCTCCAACGCGCCACCAGTTCGTTCGGAGGATGGACGTTGGTGGGCAGCATCCTCAATTACCGGCTGGAGGCGGTGCGCCAGGACGGCCGGAGGTGGCAATTCGACCTCAGTCCCGACACCGAGCGGAACTGGTGGTCGTACACGATGATTCCGCCCGGCCCGAACCACGCGCGGCCGACCGTGGCCGTGGGTTGTGAATCGGGAGTGGTGGTCTATGATCTCGACACCGGCCGGCGGACCCGGGTGTACGCCGGGCACAGCAGTCCCGTGGTATCGCTGGTTCCCTCGCCGGACGGCCGCTGGCTTGCCAGCAGCTCGCTCGATCAGACGATCATGCTTTACCCGCTCACGGGCTGCGACGCGCGACCCGGGTTCGGCGCCATATTCCAGCAGCGTCAGGATCGAGCCTGGATCATCGCCAGGGTCGAGCCCAGGGGGTTCGCCGCCAGCATGGGCCTGCGGGTTGGCGACGTAATTCTCAGGGCGGGCATCGCCCAGGGACAGGCTCTCCCTACGTACTACACTCCCGAGACGATGGCGGGGTTCGTGGGACTTGTCGACGAGTTGAGGCCTGGTCTGGACACGATTGCCATCTGGGTCCGGCGCACAGGGCACATCCCGCTCCTCGGTTTGCTCGATGTGGACTTGCCGCCGAAGCCCTCGACCAAGCGAAACAATGCCGCCCTCACGCTGATGCTGGGCGCGGACAAGGAATGGGTGGTCTGGACACCCCAGGGGTTCTACGAGACGTCGATCGAGGGAGACTGGCGATTCCTGGGCTGGCACGTCAATGCCGACTTCCGATCGACGCGACCGACTGACTTCATTCCGATTGGCACCTACGCCAAGACGATGTTCCAGCCGAGAGTGCTGGAGCGGCTCTGGCAAACCGGCGATGTCGGACGGGCGCTCGATCAGGCGACGATGATGCCCGGAAAACACGCGCCTGAGGATGAGGTGATCGATCAGCGGCCTCCCCGGATCACATTTGCTTCGGTCGAAGGGGGAATTCGCCTGCCCGCCCCCGGTGTCGTCTGGTTGGTCAAGGTTCCCAATCCCCGGCTTACGCTGAGCATCCAAGCGGAGGGCATGTCGAAGATCAGCGATCGCCGGGTCATCTTCGATGAACGAGCCCTGGAACTACCGAAACTGCCAGAGCTAAGAGAACGGATCTCGGAGAACCTCCAGGTTGACCTTGTTCCCAATCGAAGGATTCGACTGGCCGTCGAGGCTGCCAATCAGAACGGCAGCAAGCGGACCGAAACCATCGACATGGTCTACATTCCACCCCCTGACGCGCCCGCCGTTCCCGAAGTCAAGTCGCGCCTGATCGTGCTCAGCGTCGGGGTCGATCAAGCGCGGAACCCCGCCCTTCTACCCCCCGTCCCGTTCGCTGAGAAGGACGCCCGCACCCTGGCCGGCTTCCTCTCCGACCACCTGGTCTCCGCCGATGGAACCAGAACGGTTCAGGAGCCGAAGGAAGAGCGGATCGTCCTGACCGCGGAGAAGGCTTCGGAGCGCTCGATCAACCAGGCGCTGGAACGACTGGGTGAGTGGTTACGGGCCAAGCGGCTGCGAAAAGGAGACATCGTGGCCTTGGTGATCGCCGCGCACGTACTGGAGTTCGACGAGTCTTCGGTGATTGCCGCCTCCGACACCGATCCGGGCAAGAAGCCGGTGCCTGGCCCGGCGATCCTGGCTCGCGATATCTCGGAGCGGCTGGGTGAGCTGACCGACTACGGCTGCCGCGTTGTGCTCTTTCTCGACGGCGTACACGAGCTTCCCAGCGACGGATTTCGGAGCACCATCAAGCCTTGGGTGCGGGATCTGCAGCGGGAGCGGCGGGTGATCACGTTCGTGGCCTCGAGGGAAGGACCAAGCATGGTGAATGTTCCCTCGCAGCACGGTATTTTCGCCCTGGGTATCACTCGTGCGTTTCAGCAAGTGGTCGCCGCCGGCAAGGCCCAGAACCAACCCTCCACGCTCGAGGAGTTCGGCACGGCGGTCCGTCAAATGGTCCTTGACCTCAGCGGTCGCCAGCAGGAGGCGTTCTACTTCATCCCGCGTGGAGTCCCCCCGGAGTGCCTGTTCGCTCGACCCTGACCGATGCGCCCAGACCACGGCGATGCCCCCGGTCATGGTCCTGCCGTTGGGCTGCGGCTCAACCGGATCAAGGGGAACGAAGTGCGAGCGGTCTGGAGGCGGAGGGACTGGTCGAACCGGTCGGCCGCCGCGGGCCCAGGAGCTGTCTGGGCATTGCCCGGTGCCGTTCGTTTCACAATCAGTTGAGGGAAGAGGTCCGCGATCGGTGGCAGGGTCTCCTTCACGTAGGCGTCGAGCTCGGCGGTGGTGATCAAGCCGTCGGCGTTGTAGTCGGCGTCGGGCCGAAGTTTCAGGCTGGCGATCTCCTCCGGTTCTTCCCGGGTACGAATCTCACGCATCCCACGGAGCAAGGTGTACGTGAACAGACCGTGGCCGAGAGGCTCGACCTCGAGAGCCGGCTCGCCCCGGCGCGCGGCCATGAGGTAGGAGGTCCGAGCCTTGCGCGAGCCGATTTCCATCCATTTTCGGATCGCCTCCACCTGGGGATCGGAGAGGATCGCCTCGGCCTGGCAAGCATCGACGATGACCAACCGGTTGAGGGCATCGAGCCGCATCAGGTTGACCGCCAGCGTGCTGTAGGGGAGGAGGTCGTCCGGGGTGATCTTGGCCCCTGGGGCGACAGCAGGATTGGCATTCCGAGTGGCGACCAGGAGCGGCGCTTCCGCGGGGAACGGGTATTTCGGCAGCAGCAGGCAGAACCGCTCGTTGTCGAAGACGCCCGTATGGCCTGCGAGGAACAGGACCACCGTGTCCTGAGGATGCCCCCTCACCTCACGACCGATCTCCGTGAACGCCTTGGCGACGTTGCGGGCATTGACGAGGTTGTCTGTCAGCAAGACGCTCTTGCCGCGTTCCTGCCCCGCAGCCAGTCCTCGGACGTGGAGCACCTCGCTGAGCCGCTCGGCGTCGCGCTTGGCAAAATTCAATTTCTCTCGCTCGTAGTTGCCCACTCCCAAGGCGATGACGTGCAACCGTCCCGGTTCGATGGAACCTTCGTAGGGGATCTCGAGCTCCTGGGAGCGGCTGTCGAAAGCCCCTTCACGGCTGGCCATCGCGTAGAACCGGTTCAATCCCGGGAGCAGCCGGACCCGCACGTCGAACCGATCCGGGAGGGGAGGCGACGCATCTTCCAGGCCGCTGGGGATCGGCACACCGTTGTGATAGAGCCGGACGTCCTTGAAATCGGCCGCCCCGAGCAAGATGGTCAATTTTGTCTCGGGCAGCGCGGGATTCTCCCGGAGCGGGGCATCGATCGCCATCGGCGGCGGTGCGTCGAGCCGCGCGGGCTCGAGAGGCCGGCCGGAGCGCAGATGGTCGGTCAGCTCGAAGGCGTAGAGCTTGGTGCCGTCGAACTGCTCCAGGGAGTGCCCGTGATCTCCCTGGCGGAATCGCACCAGTTCCCGTCCCGCCTCCGAGGCGTCGAAATGTCCATCAGGGGTGTAGAGCACCCAGTCCAGCTCGCGGGCTGGACCCGCCCCGGCTGGCTCGCCGGACTCGGCCGCTGTCGAGGCCGCGCAGAATGTTCCCAGGAGGGCATGCTTGTCGAGGTCCCAGAACCGGATCGTGGTGTCGTCGCTGCCGCTGATCAGCATGGGAGGGCGCGGTGGCTCGGCGATCGCCGGCAAGCCCGGCGTCAAGACCCCGGACAGAACCAGGCGGAGCGGTCCCAACGAACCCGGCCAGACGGCCAGGGCGTTGATCTGCTCGAAGTGGTGTGGCGGCGTTCCCAGATCGCGGATTTGCCGCACCCGGGGCTCCATCTCCGCCAGCCAGATCATGGTCCCGTCCCCCACCGCCGCGAGAAAGCGACCCTCGGGAGTGAAGGTCACCGCGTGGACCGCCCCGTTGAAGTACCGCTCGGCGAGAATCTGGCTCGGGGCCTGCTGGCGGGTTTTGCCATCCCCCCAGGACCAGAGCAGAAGACGCCCGTCGCTGTGCCCGCTGACCATCTGCCGGTGCGGCCCGGGGCGCATCTGGACGCACGTGATGTCCCTGGATGTCGCGTCCTGGAAGGTGACGGCGGGCGCCTCGAGCGCTCCGGGGCGATTGCTCAGATCCCAGAGTTCCGCCTGGGTCGAGTCGCCGGCAGTCGCGAGTCCTCGAGCGTCACTGGAGAAGCTGAGGGAGAAGACGGGATGGTCCAGGACCGCGTCGGTGATCCAGTGCGTCAGCCGTCCGCTCACCGTCTCCCAGACGCAGACGAGGGGGACCTGGGACCGGCTGGCCGACGCAGCGATTTTGGTTCCATCAGGGGACAGGGTCACCACGTCGAACCTGGTGTCTGATGGGACCTTGAACTCGCCGCTTGACCGCGCGAAGAAGGCCCCATCGAGCGCCATCGTGCGCCGATCGATCCGCACCAGGCGCCCGGGCTGGTCGGCCCCGGGCCGGTCGGCCAGCACCAGGACATCGTCGCTCTGGAAGGCGCCGGAAGACCACGTACCGGCCAGCCTGCGGCATAATCGCTGGGCGAGGTCCCAGATATGAGCCTGGTGCAACTCGTTGATGACAAGCAGAAAACGGCGGCCCGGGGAGGTCGAGACGTGCTGGACCTTGCCACGGTTCGCCGGGATCGTCCAGGAGGGGGCCTCGCCGCGACCTTCCAGGGGCCAGGTCTTGACCGAGCCCAGCTTGGTTCCGGTAATGAGGTTACGGCTGTCACTGGAGAAGGCCAAGGACAGTACCCCCGCCTGCGGTTCCTTCACGATCGATTGTTGCTGGGCAACACCATCGATCCTCCAGACCTGAAGCGCGCCGCCATCGCGGGTACAGGCGGCCAGCATACGACCGTCGGGGGAAAAGGTCAGTTTTTCAGTTCCACCGTCTCCGAGCAGATCAGATGCTCTTCCAAGCGTGGGGCCAGCCTTGACCTCGATGAGCCGCACACCCTTCTCATGGCCCACAGCCAGCAGCTCCTGGGGGGAAAACGCCAGGTGCTCGATGGAACCCTCCCCCACTTTCTGATCGATCTGCTGGCCGGTGATGATGTCTCGCACAACGACCAGGCCGTTGTCGCAGCCCACACCCAGCAGGCGGCCGTCGAAAGAAACCGCGATTGCGGAGGGACGGCCGCCGGGCACCGGGATAGCCACGCCGCCGGCTCCCGAAGAATCAAACAGCCGGACAGTCCCCTCACCGCAGAGCGCGGCCACGATCCCCTTCCCGCCACTGCCTCCGCTGGCCACCCTGCGACACGCGGCGTCTGGGATCCAGCGCTCCAGGGTCAGGGACGGTTTACCGAGGTCCCACAGGAAGCCGTAGCCTTTGCTGTCAATTGTGACGAAATGGGTCCCGTCGGGCAGCATGGCGATTTGCTCGACCCGTGATCCCTCCTCGTACGGTTGGCGGGCGACGGACCTGCGCGCGAAGTCTTGAGTCAGGTCGTGGATGAGAATTTCACCCCGGCCTCCTCCGCTGACCAGCCACTTTCCGTTGCTGCTGAGCCCCAGCGCGGTGACCCCCACCGCGTGGCCGGTCAAGACGCGAAGGAGTGCCTTCTGACTGGGAGACCAGACCCGGACCGTCGAATCCTGGCTGGCGGTCATGAGCATCCGGCTGTCGGGGGTCGAGACGATGTCGTGGATCCGATCGGCATGCCCGACCTGAAGTACCATTTCAGGTTGGGGTTGTTTGACCGGCACGCCGAACTGGTCGGCCCACAAGGTCAAACCTGGTGGAACGCCCCCGATGGATTGAAAACCCCCGAGCTCGAGCTTCGAGTCGCGATGGAGGGTCTGCAGACAAGCGGCGAGGTTCTGTTTGCGGTCTTTAGTCCCCAGACCTTCGAGGAGGGCCTTGGTGAACGGAGCCGCGGGGTCGGAGGCAGGATTGAGCGGGGGGCGGTTCGACGCCAGCCAGACCGTCACGGCGGGCCACCGTGCCAGGCGGCGGAGCCAGTCGCGATTCAGCCAGGCCAGATCGGCAGGCCGAGCATTCCCTCCGCCTGCTGTTTGCTGGACTTGCAGCGCTGTTCCCAGCCAGCAGACGACCTGGAATTTCCCCTGCCTCGCATATCCGTCCAGAGCTCTGTCGAGTGCCCAACCCCGAACAGGTAAGTTGTCGGAGCGAACATCACTGGGAAGGAGATAGTAGTCGGGCGAAACCGAGGGATCGCCGGCAACCAGCGCCCGGGACTGGCCCGCGAAGTAGAAGACGATCACGTCGCCCGGCTGCGCCTTGGAGGCAAGCCAGGTTCGGAACGCCCAGTCGAGGTTCTTCCTGCTCGGGGCGATGTTCGGGGATGGGGACTGGGGTAATCCTGGATCGTCATTGCCGCCAAAGTCGGTGAGCAGCAGCAGGTGGCTGCGGTCCCAGCCGGCCGAGCCGCTGAACCACCTCAGGACGTTGAAGGCCTGCTGCACGGCCTCGCGACTGCTCTGGGCACGAACCTTGGGGTCGAGCGGGCTGCCGACTCCGACGATGATCGCCCAGAGCTGAGGCCGGCGGGCAAGGGCAGAGGTCGGCGCTGTCTGGGCCGTCGCAGGCGGCCCTTGGAGAAGAGCTGCCGCGATCAGCCAAGCGATGATTAGCAAGCTTCGTTTCATGGCGACGTCTCCTCGCAGCACCGCGTTGTTGGTTCGATGACGCTCCGCCGGATTGGCAACGGCCTTACTCCGCGATTTCGCCGAGCTCGGCGGGGCACTGGATCACGACGCGGAATCCCACGTAATTGTACACTCCACTGGCGGGTACTCCATCGCGCTGGAACGCCATGGCGGCTTCGGGGTAATCCATGAACGAACCTCCACGGACCACGTACTTGAGATCCGGGGCGTCCGTCTCCGGTTCGCCGCCGACCCGGAAATCGTGCAGCGGCTGGTCGCGATTCTTGTTCTCGGCAATGATCTCGGCATAAGGCTTGTAGACATCGTGACACCACTCCCGCACGTTGCCGGTCATGTCGAGGACTTTCTGGTCGGTTTCGTCTTCCCCCTGATACGACTTGACCGGGACAGGGTAAGGCTCGGTCGCGTTCGGGTTCGTGGCTAGATAGGCTTTCGGGCTCCCCTTCTTGGCGACCATGTTCTTCCACGCCCAGAGCTGATTCTGGCCGCGAGAGCGAGCGGCGTATTCCCACTCGGCCTCGGTCGGCAATCGTCCCTCAACGCTCTGGGCATATTTCTGGGCCGTGGCCCGGTCGATAAGCACGGCCGGATACCGCATCACCTCCTCTTCGGGCTTCTTGGTGTCATTAATCAGAACGCTGAGGCTCTCATTCCAACTTGCCAGTTTTGCTTCGGGGTTCTTCTTCGAGAACGCCTGGATCTCCTTGTTTGTGACTTCCGTCTCCTGGATGTAGAAGCCGGACACATCGACCTCGTGGGGTTTGCAGGGATTGCGCTGGAGGTCATCGACAGGTGTCTGGGGGCGAAAGTCGCCGCGGGTGTATTTCCCTCCGTTGATCCGAATGAAGCGGACGTTGTCGGAGGAACGCACGATCACTTTGGGCCAGAAACCATCGATATCCTTGGGGTCTTCAGCGTGGTACCCGAGGGGCAGGTAGATCCCCTTCGCGAACGCATAGAACACGACTTTGTCGGTGTTGCGCCTCAGGCCCGCGGGCGCATCCCCCAGGTCGCCGGGCATCGTTTCGAGAGTGTACTCTCGACTGATGGCAGCGTTCTGGAGCCGGTCGGCGTTGAGTGGCTCATAGCCTTGGGATGTCCAGGGCTTGTCAGGAGGCTCGGTGTCATTTGTTGAACCTTTCGGCAATTCCTTGGTTCCGTTCACCGTCTTGCCGTCCCCCACGTTCCACAATCGGGGTGCGGCGATGACCAAGCCGACCAAGCCGGCCACCAAGACGCAGGCTGCCGTGAGAGGTAAGACGAGGGTCTTCCACCGGGGTTTCGTGGGCTCGGGTTCTTCGAGTCCCTTGATCGCCTCCCTGAACAGTTTGGCCAGCTCGCGGGCGGACTGAGGGCGAGAATCGGGGTCTTTCTCCAGGCAGCTCATCACCAACCGCTCGACCTGGGGCGGAATCTTGGCCCTGGGATTGGCCTCGCTCATGGGCGCGGGAGTGTGATGGAGGTGGGCCACGAGCACCTCCATGTTGGTTCTCCCCGTGAAGGGCAGCGATCCGGTCAGCAATTGATAGAGCAGCACGCCAAGCGAATAGAGGTCGCTCCGGCCGTCGATCTCTCCTCGTCCATCCTTGCCAACCCCTCCGCGAATCTGCTCGGGGCTCATGTAGTGAGGCGTACCCACGAAGTCGCCCTGGCCCGTCAGCTCAGGGCTGCCCTCGTCCTGAACCATTTTGGCAATGCCGAAGTCGAGCACCTTGAGGTTCTGTCCGTCGGGCTTGCCCTCGACCAGCATCAGGTTCGATGGCTTCAGGTCGCGATGGATGATCGGCTTGGCCTTGCCGGACTTCTTGTCGACATGACCATGGGCCTCCTGGAGTACCGAACAGAGCTGGTCCAGCAACTGGGCTGCCCACTCCAGAGGCACTGGCGTCTTCCTGTCCTTGAGATACTTCTCCAGACTGCAGCCAGGAACCAACTCCATCTCGATGTAGGCCATCGAATGCATTCGCCGGAAGTCATAGACGGCCACCGAGTTGGGATGCGTGATCTTGGCCATCACTCGGGCCTCGCGCTCGAACCTGCGCCAACCCTTGTCGTCCTGGGCGTACTTCGGATCAATCAGTTTAAGGGCGGTTTCCTTCTGCAGCGGCATGTTCTCGACGAGCCAGACCTCGCCCATTCCCCCTTGCCCGATCTTCTCCTCGAGAAGGTACTTGCCGAAGACCACCTGCCCCTTCTCGATGGTCGGGGCGGGCAGGAGGTCCCACTTCTCGATGGTCGGGGCGGGCAGGAGGTCCCACTCGTCGGACCGCTCGCTGCCGGGTTTTGGGGTCGTTTCATCAGAATCCGCCGAGTCCTTGCCGGCTGCCGTGGTAAAAGGAGGGGCCGTCGGCTCCGCGCCGGGAACGGTGTTACGGGCCGGAACCGGCGCTTCCTCCGACGACTCGAACTGGGGGGTCTTCACTCGGGTGGAAACCTCGGGAGGGATCGTCGGATGGCTCTGTTCAGGCTGGTGCCAGGTGCCGTCATCGAGATCGTGCGTCGCGGGATTGTCGTTTTGCGGCATCTCGGCTCCTCCCCGGAGAAGACTCATCCTGCCCGCGGCAACCACGTGCGGAACTGCCTCAATCTGAGTTCAACCGCCATCAAAGCGGTTACCGGCGGCTAGGAACGAATGGGCCGAGGATCCTTGCCGTGCCGACCGGCACACCCCTGCGAATGCGCAGGCCTCCTGGCAACGGCTCCGGCATCACATCAATACGGCCAAGAAACCGATCAGGCCAGTCGGCAGTCTCCTCCGAGAGTTCATTATAAACCAGGAGCCTGCAAAACCACGATCATCAACCGCTCACTCAGACCGAAACCATCAGGATATCCTCGTGACATGAGGGTTTCCTGGCCAGAACCGACGGGACGGGCAGGGCAGGGACGGACGCGGGGATTCCGGGATCTCGCTACGAGCAGGCCGGAGGGGCCGGTTGTCATGCTTTAATCGTTCGGCGATCAGGCTGGAAACGGAGGTCGGCACAACCGAACCCCGTTTCGGGCCACGACGAGTCGGGGTTCCAATCGAACAGGCAACGGGCCGGTCAATCGGCGAGCCTTTCGATGGACACTCAATCACATCTATCATCCCTGGATCCTATCGCACGGCCAGGGGTGCGGCGGGCTCGGCGATCGATACGAGTTGGGCGAGGCGGACGGCGGCGCGGTCACGGATCGATTGAAGCGGCATCAGGCCGGCGGCGAGCATCCGACCGGCGGCGCGGGAGCCGAGGAGAACTTCGGCGCAGGGCTTGGCGACGTTCTCGCTGTCCTCGGTCCGCTCGATCGGCAGAGGCAGGTCGGTCAGCTCGGGGTCGAAACGCCGAGGGTCGAAGGAGCCGTACTCATCGAATGACCTGCCGAGCATTGCCGCCACTGCGAAGGCGGAGTTGCCCCAGAGGTAGGACTCGTGAGCAGCGCGAGTGGGCCCGGGGAGCTCGTGGAAGGAGAATGTCTCGATCGGCGCGCTTTCCGGACCGTAGGGGTGGCGGAGCAGGAAACGGGGGAGAGCCAGCCCCAGATAGGGGGCCTCGGCGCTGCGGCGGAGTGCGGACCAGCCTTCATCAGCAGGGGCTGAATCCCAGTCGTCAGGGTCGGGCGTGGCGGCCAGCGAGTCGCAGCCGACGAGCCGCGGACTGGCCGCGGCGAGGAAGCAGGCACCAGCGAGGCGGGCGATCTGGCCCAGTCGCCAGAGCAGGGCGGCATCGCGTGGTGATGGGCCGAAGGTGAAGTCGCCGACGAGGAAGGTCCACGGCCGGCCTCCTTCGGTTCCCACACTCGGTTCGACCAGGAGCTTGAACGCGGCGGTCGCTTCCAGTGGCGTGGTCGAGAGCAAGTCCCCCTCGAGCTCGGCGCGGGGCAAGTCGATCAGCTCCAGAGTCAAGTCGGGCCCGGTGGCGAGGCGGCGGGTCAGCAATCTCACCGCTCGCCAGAGTGACTCGAGCGACTGGAAGTCGGGGTGATGCAGGATCGCCCGCAGCAGCCCGGCCATCGTGTCATCGACGCCTGCGATCAGCTCGGCCTGGCGTGGGTCCCGGCGGAGAGAATGCGACGCCGTGATCTGGTCGATGAGCGCCTCCAGAGCATCGGATGGAGCGGAAGGGGACTGTCCGGAGGGGCCGGACGGAGGCTGGGACGATTGACGGAGGACCGCGTCGAGCAAGTCGGCCGGCGGAACATCGGCGGGGGGTAGCGGAGTGGACGACGAGGGCGGACCTGTCGGCTGGGTCAGGCCAAGCTCCGCGGCAGCCTCGGCGAATGAGGCCGGGTCCTCGAGACGCGCGCGAATTCCGCGGGGCGCGGCAAAGACCTCGGCGCGGGCGATGATCTGATCGGGGTGGAAGTCGTCCAGCTCACGAAAGCTCAGGAAGATGGGCGCATGCCCAGCGCCGGGGATGGTCAACGCGAGCTCGGGGCCGAGCCGGGCCAGAACGGCATCGAGGTCTTCCCGATCGACCTGGTGCAACCGCCTCGCCGCCAGTGCACGTCCCGACTCGACGGGTCCACGAAGGCCCCGTCCGGAGAAGTCACCCATCAGGCCGATCCGCACGGATCCAGGCTCGGTCCGGGCAGAGCCAATAGGCTGCTGCTGCAAATCACCGGTCAACTCGATGCCGCCGAACCTGATGTTGCTGGACATGGGTAGGACTCCCGGCTCATGCGATCCAGTGGGTCAGGTGTCGCGTCCATCACCGCCGTGGGGCTCTCCCAGATGCCGATCAAGGTCGGATCGAGCCCGGTCGAAGGCAGGGCGAATCTCTCTCTATTGATTGTGACGTGCCCACCGGGGTGATGCAAGTTTTCGACTCGGGACGTCTTTGCCGGCCAGGATGCTCTTTCCAGGTGGTACGGGGGGCGAGTGCCGACCACTCGTCGTACGGCAATGCGTTCGGTTTCGCAGGAGATCATTTTGGCCGGACGGGGAGAGAAATGGACGGGGATCTTTGCTAGGATTCAATAGCGGCGTATCTCGGTGTGATAAGCTTGGTGACCGACGGTGGTGTCTTCCGAAGAGCCTTCCGAGCAACCAGACAGTCCAGAAGTCCTGGAGGGGCGAGGTCGATCATGCCCAGCGGCGAGGTTCACTGGCACGAGGGGATGTTTCTGCGGCAGCACCATTTCCTGACCGAGCATCGGCAGATGTCGCGCCTGATGCAGCTCGACGGGAAGTGGTTGCTCCACCACAACTGGGGCCTCCGATCGATCGGCTTGAACACCGACGCCTTGGGGAACTTCCGGTTTTCGGTCACCGCCCTCGAGGCCCGGCTCAGGGACGGCACCTTGATCGAGGTTCCCAGGGACGGATCGCTGTCCGAACTCGACCTCAAACCGGCGCTCGAGACCAATCGCAAGGTGACGGTCCACCTGGGGGTGCCGATGCTGAAGTCGAGCCAGGCCAATGTGAGCGAAGATGGTCCGGCCCCCGGCATGCGTTACTATGTGATCAATCAGCAACTCGAGGATGAAAACCTGGGAGTCAACCCCCAGCCGATCCCGATCCGCCGCCTGAACCTCAAGCTCCTGCTCTCGACCGAGAGCCTGGCGGGCTACGATACCGTGCCGATCGCGCGGATCGAGAAATCGGAGCGTGCCGAGGCAACCCCTCAGCTTGACGCGACCTACTTCCCCCCCGTTCTCGCTTGCGACGCCTGGCGTGACCTGGGGGTGGGCATCCTCCAGGCGGTGTACGACCGGATCGGGCGAAAGATCGAGAAGCTGGCGGGGCAGGCCATTTCCCGTGGGCTCAGTCTCGACAGTGCCACCCCGGGAGATGCCTTGATCTTCGCCCAGCTTCGCGAGCTCAACGAGGCTTACGCCACATTGACAAACATCGCATTCCTGGAAGGGATTCATCCGCTTGTGGCCTATCAGGAACTGTGCCGACTTGTCGGACAATTGGCAATCTTCAAACAAGAGACTCGCCGGACCCCGGCGATACCCCGGTACAATCACGATGACCTCGGCGGTTGCTTCTACCAGCTCAAGAACTATCTGGACGACCTGCTCTCGATTCTTCCCGAGCCTGACTACAAGGAACTCCCGTTCGTGGGCGACGGCCTGCAACTGAAGGTGGAGCTGCAGCGGGAGTGGCTCGACCCAACCGTCCAGCTCTTCATCGGCGTGCGCAGTCCTCTCGAGCCCGATCGGTGCGTCGAGCTCATGGGAGAGATCGACATGAAGGTCGGCAGCTCCGACCGGATTGAGCAGATCTACGGCTTGGGGGACACTGGGCTCAGACTGGTGCATGTACCAAGCCCAAGGCTCCCCCAGGCTCTTCCTCGCGAGAAGGGTCTGACGTATTTTCAGATCAATCGCGAACAGCAGCAATCGGAATGGCAACACGTGGAGCGCTCGTTGACGCTGGCGATCCGGTTCAACGAAACCAAGATCGTGGGCAACATCGACCGGCAGGAAGTTGTCAACCTACGACTGACCACGGACATGCGGTTTCGGTTCTCTCTCTTCTTGTTGGGGACTGGCGCGGGGAGTCCATCTTCGCGGACTTGATTCTCTGGATCCCGTGCTGAGACGATCTCGAACCAGTCCACTTACTACTCTCAGTCAACCCAGGCCGTTTTCCCGATTTGCCCATGACACCGGAGTTCTGCGATCTCGTTTACAAGGTGATCACGTACGCCCTGGACCTCAAGGACCGGGTGGACCAGGGCAGCGAGCCCGATCTCGAGAAGGAGCGCAGTCGATTGATCGAGTTGCTGCCGGCCAACGCCGGTGGGGGGCTCCAGTTCGACTACGCAGGCGACGGGAGGACGTTTCTCGGTGCACGTTATGCTCTGAGCTGCTGGATCGACGAACTCTTCATCGTCCATTCCCCGTGGGCTGAGCGATGGAAACCGCTGATCCTCGAGCAGGCGCTGTTCGGCACCCGGGTGCGGGCCGAGAAATTCTGGGAGCAGGCGGAGATCGTACTCCGCAGGCCCAACGCCCCCCGCGCGTTGAATCCGCCAGGCCCGGACGCACTCGAGACCTTTTTCCTCTGCATTCTCCTCGGGTTTCGGGGCACCCACAGGGAAAACCCCGGGAAGATCCGTGAGTTCGTCGAGGAGATGCGGCCCCAGGTTGCGAGGGCCGCCGACTGGCCTTCCCCCGCGGATGTGGGGGTCAAGACTAACATCGAACCCCTCCTCGGCCGCGAAACCCTGCTCCGGGTCGTGGCGGTTTACGGCGGTCTGTCACTGCTGGTCGTTCTTGCCCTGCTGATCCTGCTTCGTTTCTTCCTTTGAACACATCAGGTCCCGATCCGAGTCATCGATAGATCAATGCTAAGAATTCTCGCGAAACCCTTGGAGCTGATCAAGGCTCTGTTCTTCCTGGCCTTTCCGATGGCGCACGGGGCCCGTCCGGGCACGGCCGACCAGGCCGGCTCGGCGGGCGTCTGGGTGGCTCGGGGAATTCTGGTGATGGCGGGCCTGGCCGGGCTGTCGCTGCTCAACCAGTGGGAGACTCTCGGCCTGAAACGGTGGATCCCGTACGGCTGGATCAGCGGCTACTGGTTGCCCCTGGTTGCCCTCTGTCTGTACGCCATGATCTGGATGGGCTGGTGGCTTTATCGCCTGCTCAACCTCGAACTCCCGGCCGTCGTCTCCGAGTACCCGGACATCGATCGGGCCTGGAGTCAGGCCGTCGAGGCGCTTGAACGCGCCAACATCCGCTGGGACAGCACGCCCCTGTTCCTGATCCTGGGGGGGACCTCCAGCGGCGAGGAATCGCTCTTCCAGGCCGCGGGCATCAGGGCCCAGGTCAAGCAAGTTCCCAGGGATCCGGCCGAGCCGCTCCACGTCACGGCCAATAACGATGGGATTTGGGTAAGCTGCCCGGGGACCTCTGTCCTGGGGCAGCAGCTCCTCGCCCTGGGAGGAGGAGCCGGGGCCTCCGGCGAGGCGTCGCTCGATACGCTCTCAGGAGAATCTGGCGATGCCTTCAAGACCATGGGAATGGGGGCGGGAGAGACCCTGAGGGTCGAGGATTTCATGGCGTCGTTGAAGAAGGCCCAGGCCCAGCGCCAGGGTTCCGTCAAGTCCCGAAGAGTGGTCGACGCCGAGAAGTACGCAGCCCGGCTCCGCTACCTCTGCTACCTGATCGCCCGCGACCGGGGGGGGTTTTGCCCGCTCAACGGCATACTGGTCGTCTTGCCGATCACCCTCGCCGAGCCGGGCAACTCGATCGCCGAGATTTGCTCCGCCAGCAAGACCGACCTCGCCGACGCGTTCGAGATTGTCAGGATGCGGTGCCCTGTCTTATTCCTGGTCTCCGATCTGGACAAGGTGCAGGGATTCGCCGAACTGGTCGAGCGATTACCTTCCAACCAGCGGAACAATCGGATGGGCCAGCGTTTCCCGCTGGTCCCCGACCTCAACGCCGAGGACGTACCCGCCCGGATCAAGGATTCCGTCTCCTGGATCGGCACGAGCCTGTTCCCCACGATGGTCAATTCGCTGTTTCAGATCGAATCACCGGGCGGCGAGGATGTCACCGAGGTGGTGCGAGCCAATTCCCAGCTCTACCGGTTCCTGGCCGCAATGGGCAATCGCCGAGAGCGTTTATCGCAACTGGTGAAGGACTGTATCCCCACGCTGCCAGGCGAACCCATCCTCTACCGCGGCTGCTACCTGGCCGGCACCGGTCGTGATCCGGCCACCGAACAGGCCTTCGCCCCCGGGGTCTTCATGCTTCTGATCAAGCAGCAGGACAACGTCGCCTGGACCGCCGCCGCGCTGCGACAGGACGCCACGTTCACGCGGCTGTCGCGCGGGCTCAAGATTCTTCTCATCTCCGCCGTCAGCCTGGGGATCTTGATCATCCTGGGGCTGATCGGCTTAAGAGTGATCTCTCGCCCTCCAGACGAGATCGCGTCCTGAAGACAGTGCCGTTCGCGGTTCGCTATCCTCTTCCACCGCCTGGAAAGAGCAAAGCATCATGGCAGGTATAACCGGAGCGGGGATTCGAGGGGGAGATATTCTCCTCTGCAAGAGTTATTCGTTGCTGCCCACGATGACGCATCTGGTCATCCGGTCCGGCCAGTTCGCGGGCCAGGTTCTCGGTGGCAACGCCCCGCGGGGCGAAAGCAACACGGTGCACGCCCAGATCGCCCTTTCGACGGGACAGACGCCTGCCTCTATCGCCGAATCCGATGGCTCGGGGCTGCACGTGGGAACAGGCGCCGTGGAGGCGGATGTCTTTCGTCTCAGCCAGACGATCCCGGGCCGGGTTTCCGACACCGCCGCCAGGATTGCCGAGGAACTGGTCGCCAAGACCGCCAACTCTGCCGCCGGCCGGTACAATCAATTACGTTCCGCCTTCTCGATCGTACGGTTCCTCTATTACGGCTCGAAGGCGGAACAGCTCGATCAGGCGGTTGACGAGGGGACTTACAGGAACGGCTACTTCTGCTCGATGTTCGTCACGGTCTGTTACCAGGTTGCGGCCCTGCGCAGCGGGATCCCGGTCCCGACGATCCTCAACGGCGATGCCATGAACATGACCCCCTCGGACCTCGAATCCTACCTCAGAACCTATACGAGCACCTGGACATTCGTTGGCACGCTCAATCTCCCCGGGGGAGATGCCTGGGATCGCTGGAGACAGCGATTGTTCATGCCCGAGCTTGCACACTGAAGGGAGACCGCCTCGCGGCGGACCTCACGGTCAAGGTGTCAGGGCAAAAGCAGTTCGAGATCCTGTTTCACGGTCTGCCCGGACCCGACGGTCAGATCCCTGGTATCGCGGCGGTTCGTGGCTTCTTTCAGGCAGTAGACGCGGTATGGTCCCGGCTTGAGGTCAGAAAACGAGTAGGTTCCATCAGGGGCGGTCTTCGCCGTGCCTTTGATCGGGTTCTCCTTCTCCTTGGCTTTGGGGTCGATCAAGTAGACCATCAACCCGGGCTGGGCCACATCGTTCTCGGTCACTTTCCCCTCGATGGCTCCCGGCTTCTCCTCGGCCGGTTTGGCGGCGGCCTGGGGAGGCTCGGGGGCGGGCTCCCGGATGGTGATCTCGGCATGGGCAAACCCGGTCAATCCCACGCCGTTGGTGGCCCGGGCGGTGACGACGAGCTTCCCGCTCGCCCCCTTGGGTACCGGCAAGGTCGCTTCCCATGTATCCGGGTCTCCTGAGGACGGCTTTCCGGGGACGGTCTTGTTCTCAGCCTCGGCCTTGGCGAAATCTCCCTTGGTGCCCACGTTCACGATGAACGAGACATCCTTGATCTTGGATTCCGTCGCCTTCACCGTGGCTCTGGCGATCAGCCGGGGAGTTGTGGACTCGATCTCCTCCGGGGCGGTGATCTGGGTAATCTGGGGCGGGACGTCGTCAAGGTCCAGCTCCATTCCCCACTTGTCGAGCTCCTCCCGGCCACGCGCGTCAAGCAGAAAAGCGTAGAGGACCTTCCGTCCGCGGATGCCGGGGACGTCGAACTCCTTGCTCCAATCGGTGACCGAAGCCTCGAACAGCAGGGCGCCACCTTTCCCTCGGGGATCGAACCCGATGTGTCGCGGCTGTGCCCGATCACTCCAGTCCTTGATGTCGGCTTTGAATTCCCCGCGCTCGAAGTGGCCGAGGCGAAATGCCAGGATTGCATCTGGCGGGGCACTATCGATTCTGAAGCGAACCATGAGCTTCGCCGGCTGGTCGGGCTTGACGGAGAGTTCGGGCTGGAACCGCACCCGCCCGCGCCGCACCGGGTCGACCTTCTGCGCTTGTCCCTCGAGGACAAAGCGAGTTTGATACCAGAGTGCGCGTGCAATTCCGTCGACCGACAGCGAGAACTTCCCTTCGTCTCTGGCGTTCGGCTTGAGCTTGATGTCCTCGGCGAAAAGTTGCAGGAGCTTGCCGCCGGGCTCGACCACTCCCTCGAGCTTGCCGCGGGGAGGTTCGATGAAGGCGGGAAACAGCTCTGGATCAGCCGGAATGTCGAGCTTGATCGGGCCCGGGGGCCCGGTCATCTGGGGCAGCGAGCGGAGGGTGACCTCCAGCCGATTCAC
>Ga0209048_10002174_pt1 | contig 19674 bp, 15 predicted proteins | sample FrelakmetCRP12CR_FD_187146 | JGI IMG/M metagenome (GOLD analysis project Ga0209048, IMG submission 187146) | Freshwater lake sediment microbial communities from the University of Notre Dame, USA, for methane emissions studies - CRP12 CR (SPAdes)... | ecosystem: Environmental > Aquatic >... | reverse complement strand
GTGATCTTCTCCTCGGAGGAGATCTTGTACGGGAGGATGTCGCCCTTGTAGATCCACACCTTGACGCCGATGCGGCCATAGGTGGTCTTGGCCTCGCGAAAGCCGTAGTCGATGTCGGCACGCAGCGTGTGCAGCGGCACCCGGCCCTCGCGGTACTGCTCCTTGCGGGACATCTCGGAGCCGCCCAGGCGGCCGGAGCACTGGACCTTGACGCCCAGGGCGCCGGCCTTCTGCACGGTCTGGATGGAGCGCTTCATGGCACGACGGAAGGCCACCCGGCGGGCCAGCTGGTCGCAGATGCCCTGGGCGATCAGCGCCGCGTCGAGCTCCGGCTGCTTGATCTCCTGGATGTTCAGCTGGATCCGGTTGTTGAGGCCGGTGATCTCCTCGATCTTCTTCTTCAGGCGGTCGGCCTCGGCGCCGCGCCGGCCGATGACGATGCCCGGTCGCGCCGTGTGGATGTCCACCCGGAGGCGGTCACGGGTGCGCTCGATCTCGATGCGGCTGACCGCGGCGGACTCGAGCTGCGACATCAGATAGTCACGGATCTCCCAGTCCTCGATCACGCAGTTCTGGTAGTTGCGCTCCTCGAACCAGCGCGACTTCCAGTCCGTCGTGACGCCGAGTCGGAACCCGTAGGGGTTTACCTTCTGGCCCATCTACTTGCCCTTCTCTTCGGCGGTGTCGCCGGTGGTGTCGTCGGTGGCCTCGTCCGTGACCTCATCGGTCGTGGTGGCCTCTTCCTCGGTCTCCAGGTCCGACTCCTCCAGGGGGCCGGCCTCGGTCTCGGTGATCACGTCATCGGCCTGCACCGCGTCCTCGGGCCATGCCTCGGCACCCGTGTCGGTGGTCGCAGTGGACCGCGTCGACGTCGACGCCGTCTCGGCCTGACGGTTGCGGCGCGAGCCTGCGACCCGGCGCGAGCGCTGTGCGCCTGCGGCCGACGCCTTGGCCCGGCGGCGGGCGATGCGCTCGTCGGGCATCCGGCTCACGATGATGGTGATGTGCGAGGTGCGCTTCCGGATGCGGGAGGCACGTCCTCGGGCCCGGGGGCGCCAGCGCTTGAGCGTGCTGCCCTCGTCGGCGTAGCAGGTCGAGACGAAGAGCTCTTCGGCGTCGAGCCCGTCGTTGTGGACGGCGTTGGCCACGGCCGAGGCCAGGACCTTGCCCACCACGGCGGCGGCCTCGCGGTCCCCGTTGGCCAGGATCTCGGAGGCCAGGACCACATCCTGGTCGCGGATCAGGTTCAGGACCTGACGGACCTTGGATGCCGACATCCGGCTGTGGCGAAGGACCGCGCGGGTCCCCTCACGCTCGTTGGTCTTCACTCCGGGCACGTCAGCGCCTCCCCGCCCGCTCTTGGCCGGCATGGAACTTGAAGGTACGGGTCGGGGCGAACTCGCCCAGCTTGTGACCGACCATGGACTCGGTCACGTAGACCGGGATGTGCTTGCGCCCGTCGTGGACGGCGATGGTGTGGCCGACCATGTCGGGGATGATGGTGGAACGCCGGGACCAGGTCTTGATGACCTTCTTGTCGCCGGCCGCGTTGAGGACGTCCACCTTCTTGAGGAGGTGGTCGTCGACGAACGGACCCTTCTTGAGGCTTCGGGGCATGTGTGTCGTTCCCTCTGTCTTCCCTACCGCCGTGCGCCGCGCTTGCGGCGACGACGGACGATCATCTTGTCGGAGTCCTTGTTGCGGGCACGGGTGCGGCCCTCCGGCTGACCCCACGGGGACACCGGATGGCGGCCACCGGACGTCTTGCCCTCGCCACCACCGAGCGGGTGGTCGACCGGGTTCATGGCGACACCACGGGTCTGCGGGCGGACGCCCTTCCAGCGGTTGCGGCCGGCCTTGCCGATCTTGATCAGCTCGGCCTCGGAGTTGCCGACTACGCCGAGGGTGGCCCGGCAGTCGATGGACACCCGGCGCATCTCGGTGGAGGGGAGGCGCAGGGTGGCGAAGGCGCCCTCCTTGGCGACGAGCTGGATACTCATGCCGGCGCCTCGGGCCATCTTGCCGCCCTGGCCGACGCGCATCTCCACGTTGTGGATGACCGAGCCGACCGGGATGTAGCGCATCGGCAGGGCGTTGCCGGGACGGATCTCGGCACCCTGGCCCGACTGCAGCCTGTCCCCCACCTGGATGCCGGCGGGAGCGAGGATGTAGCGCTTCTCGCCGTCGAGGTAGTGGAGCAGCGCGATGCGGGCGTTGCGGTTGGGGTCGTACTCGATCGTGGCGACCTTGGCCGGGATCCCGTCCTTGTCGCGCTTGAAGTCGATGATCCGGTACTGCTGCTTGTGGCCGCCGCCACGGTGGCGGGCCGTCTTGCGACCGTGGTCGTTGCGACCACCGGTGCGCGGCTTGGGGGCCAGCAGCGACTTCTCGGGACGATCCGTGGTGATCTCCGCGAAGTCCGAGACGGTTTGGAACCGTCGTCCGGCGCTGGTGGGTTTACGTGAACGCAATGCCATGAGGTGTCCTGGTCTCTCAGTTCTCGAACAGGTCGATCGAGTCACCCGCGGCGAGGGTGACGATGGCCCGCTTGGTGTCGGGGCGGTGGCCGACGCCGCCGCCCTTCCGGTTGCGCTTGGTCTTGCCCTTGCGATTCAGGGTGTTGACGTTGGTGACCCGCACGTCGAAGGCCTGCTCCACGGCGTGGCGGACGTCGATCTTGGTGGCCGTCGGGTCGACGACGAAGACGTAGACGTTGTTGTCCATCAGGGTGTACGACTTTTCCGACACGACCGGCCGGATCAGGACGTTGTGGGGATCCCTCACGACTGCTTCCCTTCTGCGTCGGCGGCCAGCTCGACGACCTCGGTCTCGGTGACCTCGGTGACCTCGCCGTCGGCGCCCACCACGATGTCCACCTGGGTCTCGACCACGCCCACGACCGTGCCTTCGGCGTCCAGGATCTCGTCGACCTCGGTCTCGATGACCTCGGTCACGTGACCGGCACCGTCGACCTTGACGTCGACCTCGGTCTCGATGACCTCGGCCACGTTGCCGTCGGCGTCCTCGACCACGTCGATCTCGACGGCCGAGTACACCTTGGGCGTGCCCGGCAGGGTCTCGTCGGTGAAGACGACCCAGTCGTTGACCAGGATGTCGTAGGCGTTGAGCTCGTTGACCAGCAGCGTCTGGACCTCGGGGAGGTTGCCGAACGAGCGGTCGGCGACGAAGTCGTACTCGCTCAGCACCACCAGGACCCGGCCCTCCAGGCCGAGTGCCTTGAGTGCGGCGACGGCGGACTTGGTGCTGGGCGCCTCGAACGACCACTGGTCGATGAGGGCCACGCTGCCCAGGGCGGCCCGGTCCGACAGTGCGGAACGCAGGGCGAGCGCCTTCATCTTCTTGGGGGTCTTCTGGGCGTAGGAGCGGGGCTTCGGTCCGAGGGCGACGCCCCCGCCGACCCACACCGGGGAGCGGCTCGAGCCGGCACGGGCACGACCGGTGCCCTTCTGGCGGAACGGCTTGATGCCACCACCGCGGACCTCCGAGCGGGTCTTGGTGGACTGGGTGCCGGAGCGGGCGGCGGCCAGCTGGGCGGTGACCACCTGGTGGAGCACGGCCTGGTTGGGCTCGATGCCGAAGGTCTCGGGGTCGAGGTCGGCCTGGCCGAGATCGGTGCCGTCGATGGACCGGCGGGTGACGGAGCGCTGGGCCGGGGCCGGGCGCAGGAAGCGCCGGATCTCCGACGGGCTGGCCGTCTCGAAGTCGATGGTGTCCGCGCTCACTTGGCGCCTCCCTTGGCGGCCGGGGCCTTCACCGCGTCCCGCAGGACGACCATGCCGCCACGGGGGCCGGGGACGGCGCCCTTGACGAGGACGAGCTCGCGCTCGGGGTCGGCCTGGACGATCTCCAGGTTCAGGGTCGTGACCTGCTGGCCACCCATGCGGCCGGCCATCTTCGTCCCCTTGAACACACGTCCCGGGGTGGCGCAGGCGCCGATCGAGCCCGGGGAGCGGTGCTTCTTGTGGTTACCGTGGCTGGCGCCCTGGCCCTTGAAGTTGTGGCGCTTCATGGCGCCGGCGAAACCCTTGCCCTTGGACACGGCGGTGGCGTCCACCAGCTCGCCGGGCTGCAGCAGGTCGGCGGTCAGCTCCTGGCCGACCACGAACTCGGAGGTGTCGTCGATCCGGAGCTCCACGAGCCGGCGCCCGGGGTCCACCCCGGCCTTGTCGTAGTGGCCCTGCTCGGGCCGGGTGAGGGTGCTGGAGCGGCGGTGGCCCCAGGTGACCTGCAGCGCGGAGTATCCCTCGTGCTCGGGGGTCTTCACCTGCACGACCCGGACCGGGGCCACGCGCAGCACCGTCACCGGGATCGCCCGGTTCTGGTCGTCCCAGATCTGTGTCATTCCGACTTTTTCGCCCACGATCGCCTTGCTGGCCACTGGAGCTTCTCCGTCTCGACTCTTCGCTCTTGCTCGACACCGGTGGGCGCCGATCCTGTACTGCGGTGCTGCACGGCCGGGGAGCCGGCCGGGAGGTCCGCCGCCGGGCGACGCCCGTCCGGGAACTCCCTCGGGTCAGACCGGGCGCTCCTGGTACCCGCCGGAATCCTCCGGCTCGCACGCAGACGCTCCGCTCGGTTGACCCGAGCGGAGCGCTCGCCTGGTTTGGCCCGAGGTCCCCGCCGCAGGACGGCGGGCGCTCGAACACGTCCCATTCACATGGTTAGGCCTGGAATCAGGCCGACCGGAAACTCTATACCATCGGGTCCCGGCCCGCTAGGCCGACCCGCCGCGGCCCGGGGGCCGGTGGGGTCGGGACCGCCTGACTAGACGGTCTGGATCTTGATCTCGATGTCCACGCCGGCCGGGAGGTCGAGCCGCTGGAGCGAGTCGACCGTCTTGGGCGTGTGGTCCACGATGTCCACGAGGCGCTTGTGGACCCGCATCTCGAAGTGCTCCCGGCTGTCCTTGTACTTGTGCGGGGACCGGATCACCGTGTAGCGGTGCTTTTCGGTGGGCAGCGGTACCGGGCCCAGGACCTTGGCCTGGGTGCGCAGCACCGTCTGCACGATCTTCTCGGTCGACTGATCGAGGATCTCGTGGTCGTACGCCTTCAGGCGGATGCGGATCTTCTGACGGGGGCCCTCTGCGGCCATGGGTCTACAGCGTCCTCTCGTGGATGTGCGGAAGTGGTCGGAACTACTCGAGGATCTTGGTGACCCGGCCCGAGGCCACGGTCCGTCCACCCTCGCGGATGGCGAAGCGCAGACCCTCGTCCATGGCGATCGGCTTGCCCAGCTCGACCGTCATGTCCGTGTTGTCGCCCGGCATGACCATCTCCGTGCCCTCGGGCAGGGTGATCGTCCCGGTGACGTCCGTCGTACGGAAGTAGAACTGGGGACGGTAGTTGGTGAAGAACGGCTTGTGCCGGCCACCCTCGTCCTTGTTCAACACGTAGACGGTCGCCTCGAACTTGGTGTGGGGGGTGATGGAGCCGGGCTTGCACAGCACCTGGCCACGCTCCACATCCTCCTTCTTGGTGCCACGGAGGAGGGCGCCGACGTTGTCGCCGGCCCGGCCCTCGTCGAGCAGCTTGCGGAACATCTCGATGCCGGTGACGGTCGTCTTCTGGGTGTCACGCAGGCCGACGATCTCGACCTCCTCACCCACCTTGACGATGCCCTGCTCGATCTTGCCGGTCACCACCGTGCCACGGCCGGTGATGGACATGACGTCCTCGACCGACATGAGGAAGGGCTTCTGGACGTCGCGCTCGGGCTCGGGGATGTAGGAGTCCACGGCGTCCATGAGCTCGGTGATCTTGCCGGCCCACTCGGCGTCGCCCTCGAGGGCCTTCAGGGCGCTGACCCGCACGATGGGGGTGTCGTCGCCCGGGAACTCGTACTCGTTGAGGAGCTCGCGCACCTCGAGCTCGACCAGGTCGAGGAGCTCCTCGTCGTCCACGGTGTCGGCCTTGTTGAGGGCGACCACGATGTAGGGCACGCCGACCTGGCGGGCGAGCAGCACGTGCTCACGGGTCTGGGGCATGGGGCCGTCGGCCGCGGACACCACCAGGATGGCGCCGTCCACCTGGGCGGCACCGGTGATCATGTTCTTGATGTAGTCGGCGTGGCCGGGCATGTCGACGTGGGCGTAGTGCCGGTTGGGGGTCTCGTACTCGACGTGGGCGATCGAGATCGTGATGCCGCGCTGACGCTCTTCGGGCGCCTTGTCGATCTGGTCGAAGGGGGTGAACGACGTGGTGGGGTCGTTGTCGTGGAGGACCTTGGTGATGGCCGCGGTGAGCGTGGTCTTCCCGTGGTCGATGTGTCCCATCGTCCCGACGTTCACGTGGGGCTTGGTGCGCTCGAACTTTGCCTTGGCCATAGTTGGGGTGATGCTCCCTGATCTCGGACGGTAGCCCCCTCGGGCCCGCCACGACGGAGGCGGTTGCCTCCGTCATTCCTCGTGTTCGGTGGACTGCTGGTGCTGCTGGTGCTGGGTTGCTGGTGAAACGGCTGGTGCTGCTGAAACGGATGGTGCTGTGAGGCGTGTGGCCACACGGTGCCGGGGGGACCCGGTGCCGCACGGCCGACTCGCTACTCGCCGCGCGCCTTGGCGATGATCTCCTTGGCGATCGACTCGGGGACCTCGTTGTACGCGGCGAACTGCATCGAGTACGTGGCTCGCCCCTGAGTACGCGAGCGCAGGTCGGTAGCGTAGCCGAACATGTCGCTCAGCGGTACCTGCGCCCGGACGATGTGGCTGTTGCCCCGCTGCTCCATGCCCTCGACCTTGCCCCGGCGGGACGACAGGTCGCCGATCACGTCGCCCATGTAGTCCTCGGGGGTGGTGACCTCGACGGCCATCACCGGCTCCAGGAGTACCGGGCTGGCCAGCTGGGCCGCCTTCTTGATGGCCATCGAGCCGGCGATCTTGAACGCCATCTCCGAGGAGTCGACGTCGTGGTAGGAGCCGTAGGTGAGGATGACCCGGATGTCGACCGTCGGGTAGCCGGCGAGCACACCCGAGGTGATCGACTCGCGGATGCCCTGGTCGACCGAGGGGATGTACTCCTTCGGGATGACACCACCGGTGATCTTGTCCTCGAAGATGTAGCCGCCGCCGGGCCCGGTGGGCTCCAGGGTGATGACCACGTGGCCGTACTGGCCCTTGCCGCCGGTCTGGCGGACGTACTTCATCTCCACCTTCTCGGCGGACTTGCGAACCGTCTCGCGGTAGGCGACCTGGGGCTTGCCCACGTTGGCGTCCACGTTGAACTCGCGGAGCATCCGGTCGACCAGGACCTCGAGGTGGAGCTCGCCCATCCCCGAGATGACGGTCTGGCCGGTCTCCTCGTCGGACTTGACCCGGAAGGTCGGGTCCTCCTCGGACAGGGCGAACAGGGCCTTGGACAGCTTGTCCTGGTCGGCCTTGGTCTTCGGCTCGACGGCCACGTGGATCACCGGCTCGGGGAAGGTGAGGGACTCCAGGACCACCTGGTTGTCCGGGTCGCACAGGGTGTCGCCGGTGGTGGTCTGCTTGAGACCGACGGCGGCCACGATGTCGCCGGCGTACATGGCGTCGAGGTCCTCGCGGGTATTGGCGTGCATCTGGAGGATGCGGCCGATCCGCTCCTTGCGGTCCTTGGTCGAGTTGACCACGGCGGAGCCCTTGGTCAGGGTTCCCGAGTAGACCCGCAGGTAGGTGAGCTTACCGACGTAGGGGTCGGTCATGATCTTGAAGGCCAGGGCCGAGAAGGGGGCGGAGTCGTCGGCGGGGCGCTCCACCTCGACGCCCTCCTTGCGGGGGACGGTGCCCATGGTCGGCGGGATGTCCAGCGGGCTCGGGAGATAGTCGACCACGGCGTCGAGCATGGGCTGGACGCCCTTGTTCTTGAAGGCGGTCCCGCACAGGACCGGCACCGCGTGGTTGCCCAGGGTGACGGTGCGCAGCGCACGGGTCAGGTCCTCGGGGAGGATCTCCTCGTCGCCCAGGTACTTCTCCATGATGATGTCGTCGTGGTTGGAGACCACGTCGATCAGCTCGGCGTGGGCCGTCTCGGCGGCGGCGAGCAGGTTGTCCGGGATGGACTCCTCGACCCAGTCCTCGCCCATGCCGTCGTCCCAGACCAGGGCCCGCATGTGGACCAGGTCCACCACGCCGCGGAAGTCGCCCTCGGCGCCGATGGGCAGCTGGACGACGGCGACCGTGCAGTCCAGGCGGTCCTTGATCATGTCGACGCACATCTCGAAGTTGGCGCCGGTCCGGTCCATCTTGTTGACGAAGCAGATCCGGGGGACCTCGTACTTGTTGGCCTGCCGCCACACCGTCTCGGTCTGGGGCTCCACGCCGGCCACGGCGTCGAACACGGCCACGGCGCCGTCGAGCACCCGCAACGAGCGCTCCACCTCGACGGTGAAGTCGACGTGGCCCGGGGTGTCGATGATGTTGATCAGCGTGTCGTGCCACATGCAGGTGGTGGCGGCCGAGGTGATGGTGATGCCCCGCTCCTGCTCCTGGACCATCCAGTCCATGGTGGCCGCACCTTCGTGGACCTCACCGATCTTGTAGTTCTTGCCGGTGTAGTACAGGATCCGCTCGGTGGTGGTGGTCTTGCCCGCGTCGATGTGGGCCATGATCCCGATGTTGCGGGTCTTGGCCAGGGGATGGGTGCGGGGGGTGGTGTCAGACATGGTTGATCAACTCTCGGGTCGTGCTCGTGTCGTCGGCGAAGCGGGGCGAGGCGGAGGGCCGGACTACCAGCGGTAGTGGGCGAACGCCTTGTTCGACTCGGCCATCTTGTGGAGGTCCTCACGGCGCTTGGCCGCGGCACCGATGCCGTTGGCCGCGTCGCGGATCTCGTTGGAGAGGCGCTCGGCCATGGTCTTTTCGCGGCGCTGCTGCGAGTACCCGACCAACCAGCGGATCGACAGGGTCGTCGCCCGGCGGGGACGGACCTCGACCGGGACCTGGTAGGTGGCGCCCCCGACCCGGCGGCTGCGGACCTCCAGCTCGGGGCGGGTGTTCTCCACGGCCTTCTTGAGGACGGCGACCGGGTCGTTGCCGGTCTTCTCGGCCACGTCGGCCAGTGCGGCGTAGACGATGCGCTCGGCAAGCGTGCGCTTGCCGCGGCTCAGGACCCGGTTGACCACCTGGGTGACCAGCACCGAGTGGTAGACGGGGTCGGGCATGAGCTCACGACGGACTGCAGGACCTTTGCGGGGCACGTCAGGACTCCTTCTTGGCGCCGTAGCGGCTACGGGCCTGATTCCGCTCCCGGACGCCCGATGCGTCCAGGGTGCCGCGGATCACCTTGTATCGGACACCGGGGAGGTCCTTCACACGACCACCACGGACCAGGACGATCGAGTGCTCCTGGAGATTGTGCCCCTCGCCGGGGATGTAGGCCGTCACCTCGAGGCCGCTGGTCAGCCGCACACGGGCGACCTTGCGGAGGGCCGAGTTCGGCTTCTTGGGGGTGTGGGTATACACGCGGGTGCACACGCCGCGGCGCTGGGGGGCGCCACGGAGGGCCGGGGTCTTCGACTTTGTCGGCTTGGTGGCCCGGCCTTTGCGGACGAGCTGGGAAATCGTGGGCACGCGTGACCTCTAGGTTGTGGACTGCAGGGATACTTCAGGACTGATACGGACTGCTCCGGTGATCTGCGGGGTGTCCCGTCCGGGACTGCCCGGTCGATCACCTGCTCGCCACCTCCTGCCAACGTCACGCAGGCGGGCTGCACCGTGCGGCATGCAGCCGCAAGGGTGCCATGCTACGGCATCGCCACCCCACGGGCAAGTGCGCCCCGATGGCCCGCTGCGGCCCGTCGGGACCCCTGCGGCGTGCCGATCAGGCTGGTGCACCCGGGGTGGAGCTGGCTACGTACGGGCCGGTCCGGCCCGTACGTAGCCGGACCGCTCAGGCCCCGGCTCCTGCCGCCCCGCCCTCGGGGGCGGGGGCGTCGGCGCCGCCGAAGTCGGGCGACCCTCCGGCCAGGTCCTCGGCCGACGGCACGGCACCGAGCCAACTGGCGTCGATGTCCGAACTGAAGGTGCCGAGCGTGCCGTCGCCACCCGTGTCCCGCAGCCAGGCGGCCAGGTCCTCGGTGTCAGTGTCCATGCCCCCGAGGGCCCAGGCCGGCATGGCCTCGGCGCCCGGCATCTCCAGCTTGATGTCCCGGTACCGCTCCATGCCGGAGCCCGCCGGGATCAGCTTGCCGATGATGATGTTCTCCTTGAGGCCGAAGAGCTGGTCCGACTTGCCCTCGATGGCGGCCTCGGTGAGCACCCGGGTGGTCTCCTGGAACGAGGCGGCGGACAGCCACGACTCGGTGGCCAGGGAGGCCTTGGTGATCCCCATGAGCTCGGGACGGCCCTCGGCGGGACGCTTCCCGTCGGTGACCAGGGCCCGGTTGACCTCGGCGTAGATCCGGCTGTCGACGCGCTCACCGGGCAGGAACGAGGCGTCCCCCGGCTCGGCGACGAGCACCCGGCGCAGCATCTGGCGCACGATCAGCTCGATGTGCTTGTCGTGGATCGACACACCCTGGTCCCGGTAGACCTTCTGGACCTCTTCGACCAGGTACTGCTGGGTCTCGCGGATGCCCTTGACCTCGAGCAGCTCCTTCGGGTCCTTCGGGCCCTCGACCAGTGCGTCGCCGGCGGCGACCTCCTGGCCGTCGCCCACCTCGAGGTGGGCCCGCTGGGCGAGGAGCACGGTGTGCTCCTCGCCGTCGTCGGCCACCACGGTGATGTGGCGTCCGGACTCGTCCTCCTCGACCCGGGCGATGCCCGAGTGGCGGGCCAGGACGGCGGCGCCCTTCGGGGTGCGGGCCTCGAAGAGCTCGACGACGCGGGGCAGGCCGTGGGTGATGTCCTCACCGACGATGCCACCGGTGTGGAAGGTCCGCATGGTCAGCTGGGTGCCGGGCTCGCCGATGGACTGGGCGGCGATGACGCCGACGGCCTCACCGAGCTCGATCATCTCGCCGGTGGCGAGCGACAGTCCATAGCAGGCGGCGCAGATGCCCTGCTCCGCCTCGCACGTCAGCACCGAGCGGGTGCGGACACGGTCGATCTCCGGGTCGTCCCGCAGGCCGGCGACCAGATCGTCGGTCAGGATGGTCCCGGCGTCGATCTTGGTCTTGTCGGACAAGGTGACCGGCTCCGAGATGATGCGACCGGTGACCCGGGTCTCGAGGTACGACCTCGTGCCCGCGCCGTCCGGCACGATCCCCTCGATCCAGATGCCGCGCACCGAGCCGCAGTCGTCCTCGCGGACGATGAGCTCCTGGGCCACGTCCACCAGTCGACGGGTCAGGTAGCCCGAGTCGGCGGTGCGCAGGGCGGTGTCGGCCAGTCCCTTGCGGGCGCCGTGGGTCGAGATGAAGTACTCGAGGACGGACAGGCCCTCGCGGAACGAGGACTTGATCGGCCGGGGGATCATCTCGCCACGGGGGTTGGACACCAGGCCCTTCATGCCGGCGATCTGGCGGATCTGCTGGCTGTTCCCTCGGGCACCGGAGTCGACCATCATGTCGATCGGGTTGAACTTGATCCCGGACATGGTCCTCTCCATGGCCTTCCCGACCTCGGAGTTGGCCGACGTCCAGATCTCGATCTCCTTCTGGCGCCGCTCGTCGTCGGTGATGATGCCCCGCTTGAACTGTGCCTCGGCCTTCTCCGCTTCCTTTTCGTAGCGGTCGAGGATGGCACCCTTCTCCTTGGGCGTGACGACGTCCGAGATGGCGATGGTCAGGCCGGACTGGGCGCCGTAGCGGAACCCGAGCGACTTGATCCGGTCGAGGGAAGCCGCGACCTCCCGCTTCGGGAACCCGGACGCCACCTCCTCCACGATGGTGCCGATGGCGGTGTTCCGCTTGCCGACCACGTCGTTGATGTAGCGGTACGTGTCCGGGAGCGCCGTGTTGAAGAACAGGCGACCGGCCGTCGTCTCGATCTCGATCCGCTCGTCGTCAGCGATGCCGGTGAGGTTGCCGTCGGCATCCACCTCGGCGCCGTTGGTGACGGCGATCGAGTGGGCCATGGCCGAGCCGGCCTCGGGACGCAGGATGATCTTGGCGTGCAGCTCGATGTCGCCGGCGTCGAACGCCGTCTCCACCTCGTAGGCGTGACGGAAGACCCGTCCCTCGCCCTTCAGACCGTCCTCGACCAGCGTCAGGTAGTAGATGCCGAAGACCATGTCCTGGGTGGGCACGGTGATCGGTCGGCCGGTAGCCGGGGACAGGATGTTGTTCGACGACAGCATCAGCACCCGGGCCTCGGCCTGGGCCTCGGCCGACAACGGCAGGTGGACGGCCATCTGGTCACCGTCGAAGTCGGCGTTGAAGGCGGTGCAGACCAGCGGGTGCACCTGGATGGCCTTGCCCTCGACCAGCACCGGCTCGAAGGCCTGGATGCCCAGGCGGTGGAGGGTCGGGGCACGGTTCAGGAGCACCGGGTGCTCCTTGATGACCCCTTCCAGGACGTCCCACACCTGCGGGCGCCGGCGCTCGACCATGCGCTTGGCCGACTTGATGTTCTGGGCGTACTCGGCGTCGACCAGCCGCTTCATGACAAAGGGCTTGAACAGCTCGAGTGCCATCAGCTTGGGCAGGCCGCACTGGTGGAGCATCAGGTTCGGGCCGATGACGATGACCGAGCGGCCGGAGTAGTCGACGCGCTTGCCGAGCAGGTTCTGACGGAATCGTCCCTGCTTGCCCTTCAGCATGTCCGAGAGGCTCTTGAGCGGGCGGTTGCCCGGCCCGGTGACCGGGCGGCCGCGGCGGCCGTTGTCGAACAGTGCGTCGACGGCCTCCTGCAGCATCCGCTTCTCGTTGTTGATGATGATCTCCGGCGCGCCGAGGTCGAGCAGCCGCTTGAGGCGGTTGTTCCGGTTGATCACCCGGCGGTAGAGGTCGTTGAGGTCGGACGTGGCGAAGCGGCCACCGTCGAGCTGCACCATCGGGCGCAGGTCCGGCGGGATGACCGGGACCGAGTCGAGGATCATGGCCCGGGGGTCGTTGATCCGCTTGCCCTGCTCGTCACGGCGGTTGAAGGCGGTGACGATCTTCAGGCGCTTGATGACCTTCTGGCGGCGCTGGGCCGACAGGGGCTTGCGCCCGTCGGCGGCGTCGATCATCTCGCGGAGCTTGATCTCCTCGGCGTCGAGGTCGATCCGGTCGATGAGCCGGGTGATCGTCTCGGCACCCATGCCGCCCTCGAAGTAGTCCTCGTAGCGGATGCGCATCTCGCGCCACAGCATCTCGTCCTCGAGGATCTTGCGGGAGTGCAGGCTCTTGAACTCGTCGAAGGAGCGCTGGGCCAGCTCGATCTCGCTCTGGTAGCGCTCGCGCGCCCCGGCGATCTCCTTGTCCACCAGCTTCTGGCGGGCCTTGATCTCGGAGTCCTTGGCGCCGGCCTTCTCCAGGTCGGCCAGCTCGCCCTCGAGCGCCTTGAAGCGGCGGTCGATGTCGATGTCGCGCTTCTTCTCGACGTCGGTGATCTCGGAGCGGAGCTCCGCCTCGAGTTCGGGCAGGTCCTCGTGGCGCTTCGCCTCGTCGACCCAGGTGACCAGGTTGGCGGCGAAGTAGATGACCTTCTCCAGCTGCTTGGCCTTCAGCTCCTCGCGGGCCTCGGTGCCCATGAGCAGGTAGGCCAGCCAGCTACGGGTGCCGCGCAGGTACCAGATGTGGACCACGGGGGCGGCCAACTCGATGTGGCCCATGCGCTCGCGCCGGACCTTGGAGCGGGTGACCTCCACGCCGCAGCGCTCGCAGATGATGCCCCGGAAGCGGACCCGCTTGTACTTGCCGCAGTAGCACTCCCAGTCCTTGGTGGGACCGAAGATCTTCTCGCAGAAGAGGCCGTCCTTCTCGGGACGCAAGGTGCGGTAGTTGATGGTCTCCGGCTTCTTGACCTCGCCGTTGGACCATCCCCTAATCGAGTCGGCCGTGGCCAGTCCGATCCTCAGCTGGTCGAACTCATTGACATCCAACATCAGAATCCCCTTTCGGCGGCGCGGCGGGCATCTTCTTCGTCCGACCCACGCTCGGGCCGGCTGATGTCGATACCAAGTTCTTCGGCTGTCCGGAACACGTCCTCGTCCAGTTCCCTCATCTCGATCTCCTCGCCGCCCGGCGCCAGGACCTCCACGTCCAGGCACAGCGACTGCATCTCCTTGATGAGCACCTTGAAACTCTCGGGGATGCCGGGCTCGGGGATGTTCTCGCCCTTGACGATGGCCTCGTAGACCTTCACCCGGCCCAGCACGTCGTCCGACTTGATGGTCAGGAGCTCCTGGAGGGCGTAGGCGGCTCCGAACGCCTCGAGTGCCCACACCTCCATCTCCCCGAACCGCTGGCCACCGAACTGGGCCTTGCCGCCGAGGGGCTGCTGCGTGATCATCGAGTAGGGGCCGGTGGACCGGGCGTGGATCTTGTCGTCCACCAGGTGATGGAGCTTCAGGATGTACACGTAGCCGACCGAGATCGGGCTGTCGTAGGCCTCGCCGGTGCGACCGTTGTAGAGCATCGACTTGCCCTGGTCGTTGACCTGGATCGAGCCGTCCTCGCCGTCCGGGTTGAGCTTGCGGAAGATCTGCTGGATCGTCGGGTGACGACCGGCCTGGTCCTCCTCGTCCCAGTGGGCGCCGTCGAACACCGGGGTCGAGACCCATACGGCGGGCTCGGTCCGGGGACGGGTCTTGGTCTCGGTACCGCGGAGCGGGGGACGGCCGAACTCGCCGGCACCCTCCCAGCCCCAGCGGGCCGCGTAGCCCAGGCTCGACTCGAGCACCTGGCCGACGTTCATCCGGCTGGGCACGCCCAACGGGTTGAGCACGATGTCGACCGGGGTGCCGTCCGCCTGGAAGGGCATGTCCTCGATGGGGAGGATCTTCGAGATGACGCCCTTGTTGCCGTGGCGTCCGGCCAGCTTGTCGCCCTCGGAGATCTTGCGCTTCTGGGCCACGTACACCCGGACCAGCTGTTCCACACCGGGCGGCAGTTCGTGGGCGTCCTCACGGGAGAAGACCCGGACGTCGATGACCGTGCCCTGCTCGCCGTGGGGGACCTTGAGGGACGTGTCGCGGACCTCGCGGGCCTTCTCACCGAAGATGGCACGCAGGAGGCGCTCCTCGGGGGTCTGCTCGGTCTCCCCCTTGGGGGTGACCTTGCCGACCAGGACGTCGCCGGGGCCGACCTCGGCACCGATGCGGATGATGCCGCGCTCGTCGAGGTCGGCGAGGATCTCCTCGGAGAGGTTCGGGATGTCCCGGGTGATCTCCTCGGCGCCCAGCTTGGTGTCGCGGGCGTCGACCTCGTGCTCCTCGATGTGGATCGACGTGAGCACGTCGTCCTTCACCAGGCGCTCGGAGAGGATGATGGCGTCCTCGTAGTTGTAGCCCTCCCACGGCATGAAGGCCACGAGCAGGTTCTTGCCCAGGGCGAGCTCGCCGTTGTGGGTGGCGGGGCCGTCGGCCAGGACGTCGTTGGCGGAGACCTTCTGTCCCTCCTCGACGATGACCTTCTGGTTGATCGCCGTGTTCTGGTTCGAGCGGCGGAACTTGGCCAGGCGGTAGACCTTCTTGCCCAGCACGTGGCCGCTGCGGTCCTTGGCGCCGACCTCGTACTCGACGGTGATCTGGTCACCCGAGACGTCGACGACGGTGCCGTCGCCCTCGGCCATGACCACGTCACCCGCGTCACGGGCGGCACGGGCCTCGACGCCGGTGCCGATGTAGGGGGCCTCCGGGACGACCAGGGGCACCGCCTGCTTCTGCATGTTGGCGCCCATCAGGGCCCGGTTGGCGTCGTCGTGCTCGACGAAGGGGATCAGTGCGGTCGAGACCGACACGATCTGCTTCGGCGAGACGTCCATGAGATCGACCTCGGCCGGGGGCACGAAGTCGATCTCCGAGGTGGTGCCGTAGGACGTGGTGGTGGCGCCGACCCGGACGCCGGTGCCCTGGGGGCCGCGGCGGACGAGCACCTTCTCCTCGGTGAACCGGCCCTGGGCGTCGAGGGCGGCCGAGGCCTGGGCGATGACGTGCTCCTCCTCCTCGTCAGCGGCGAGGTACATGATCTCGTCGGTGACCTGGCCGTCGGCGACCTTGCGGTAGGGGGTTTCGATGAAGCCGTACTCGTTCACCCGGGCATAGGTGGCCAGCGAGCCGATCAGGCCGATGTTCGGGCCTTCCGGAGTCTCGATGGGGCACATCCGGCCGTAGTGGGAGGTGTGGACGTCACGGACCTCGAAACCGGCGCGCTCACGGGAGAGGCCGCCCGGGCCGAGGGCCGACAGGCGACGCTTGTGGGCCAGGCCCGACAGCGGGTTGTTCTGGTCCATGAACTGGCTGAGCTGGCTGGTGCCGAAGAACTCCTTGACGGCGGCGACCACCGGGCGGATGTTGATCAGGGTCTGGGGCGTGATCGCCTCGACGTCCTGGGTCGTCATCCGCTCGCGGACCACCCGCTCCATCCGGGACAGGCCCACCCGGACCTGGTTCTGGATGAGCTCGCCGACCGACCGGATCCGGCGGTTGGCGAAGTGGTCCTGGTCGTCGATCCGGTACGTCGACTCGCCGTCGGCCATGTGCTTGGCCAGGTGGAGCATGTAGGTCGAGGACGCCAGGATCTCGGCGGGGCTGAGGACGCCCTGGGTGGGGGTGGGCCGCTCGAGGTCGATGCTCAGGATGTCGGAGATGCGCTCGATCTCCGGCCCGAGCTTCCGGTTCAGCTTGTAGCGGCCGACCCGGGTCAGGTCGTAGCGCTTCGGGTTGAAGAAGGCGTTCTCGAAGTACTGGCGGGCCGCCTCGACCGACAGGGGCTCGCCGGGACGGGCGCGCTTGTAGATCTCGAGCAGGGCCTCCTCGCGGGTGGGGGCGAGGTTCTGCTCCTTCTCCCACTGGCCCTCGAGGAAGTCGAAGTGGCGGACGAAGCGCTCCAGGAAGGCCTGGTCCTCGTAGCCGAGGGCGCGCAGCAGCACGAACAGCGAGAGGCGGCGCTTGCGGGCCACCCGGCAGCCGGCGGTGACGTCCTTGCCCGGCTTGGCCTCGACGTCGAACTCGATCCACTCACCGCGGTAGGGATGGATGGTGCCGGTGAACACGGTCTTGGCGTCGCGGCCGGGCTGGAAGATGACGCCCGGGGACCGCACCAGCTGGCTGACCACGACCCGCTCGGTGCCGTTGACGATGAAGGTGCCCTTGTCGGTCATGACGGGGAAGTCCCCCATGAAGACCGTCTGCTCCTTGATCTCGCCGGTGCCGGCGTTCATGAACCTGGCGCGCACGAAGACCGGCGCGGCGTAGGTCATGTCCTTCTCCTTGCACTCCTCCACCGAGAACTTCGGCGGCGGGCGCAGGTCGGGGTCGGTCGGGTCGAACTCGAGCTCGAGGCTCAGCTGTCCCGTGAAGTCCTCGATCGGGCTGATGTCGTTGAACGTCTCTGCCAAGCCACTGTCGAGGAACCACTTGAAGGAGTCCCGCTGGATGGCGACGAGATCAGGCAGCGGAAGCGCCTCGTCGATGTTGGCAAACGAAAAACGTTCCGGGCTGTTGGACCGTGTAGGCAACGGCCTACTCCTCCCAGTTGCAAGGCGAATGGGGCAAGGACGGGGAACTGCGGTGATGCGAGGTTCGAAGCGGCACGTCTAGGCAGGGTCTGTGGGGTCGGCGACCGCCGCCGGAGCAGTCGTCGGGGGCGTCTGGGCGCGCGCCACTCAGCGCAAACGGCTGAGGAAGGCGACGAGGGCAGGCACGGCAACCGGTAAGCATAACCGGAAGCGCACAAGATCACAACCCATACGGGGGAACCCCGGAGCCAGGCCTCCACAAGGTACGAGAACCAGGGGCCTCCGTCAAGGATTCCGACCGCCGAACGGCCGGCCCGGGCGTGCCCGGACCTGCCGCGTCGACAACCAGCAACCCAGGCCCGACCGCCGTCGACAGGCGACCGGGACCCGGGGGTGCTACTTGAGCTCGACGGTGGCGCCTGCGCCCTCGAGCTGTGCCTTGGCCTTCTCGGCGTCCTCCTTGTTGACCTTCTCGAGCACGGGCTTGGGGGCGCCGTCCACGAGGTCCTTGGCCTCCTTGAGGCCGAGGCTGGTCAGCGAACGGACTTCCTTGATCACCTGGATCTTCTTGTCGCCGGCACCGGTCAGGATGACGTCGAACTCGCTCTTCTCCTCGTCGGCGGCTGCCTCGCCACCGCCGCCACCGGCGGGTGCGGCTGCGGCTACGGCCACGGGAGCTGCGGCGGTGACGCCGAAGCGCTCCTCGAACTCCTTCAGGAGCTCGCTGAGCTCGAGCACGGACAGCTCAGCGATGCCGTCCAGAATCTGGTCCTTGGTCAGGGTTCCTGCCATCGTCGTTACTCCTTGTTCCTGTGTGTGTCGTTGATTGGTGGGTGGATCGGTACGGGGTGGCGCCGACTATTCGGCGGCCGGTGCCTGGTCTGCTTCGGGTGCTGCCTCTGCCGTCTCGGTCGGTGCCGCCTCGGCGGACTCGGCCGGGGCCTCCTCGGTAACCTCTGCCTCGGCGGCCGGGGCCTCGGCGGCAGGTGCCTCGGCGGACTCGGCCGGGGCCTCCTCGGCGCCGCCCTCGACCCGACGCTGGTCGAGCAGGGCGGAGATCCCGTAGGCGAGGTTGCGGGGCAGAGCCTGGACCAGGCCGGCCAGCTGCTGGAGCGGGGCCGACAGGGCGCCGGCGAACTGGGCCAGCAGGGTCTCCCGGGACGGCAGCTCGGCCAGCACGTCGACTTCGGCGGCCGACATGATCGACGTGCCCACCAGGCCGCCCTTGACCACCAGGTTGGGGTTGGCCCGGGCGAAGTCACGCAGGGCCTTGGCCACGGCGCTGACGTCGCCCTGCACGAAGGCGATGGCGGTCGGGCCGGTGAGCATGTCGCTCATGCCCTCGCGGGGGGTGTCGGCCACGGCCAGGCGCACCAGGGTGTTCTTGTACACCTTGTAGTCGCCACCGGCTGCGGCGAGCTCGCGGCGGAGCTCGGCCAGCTCGGCGACGGTCAGGCCACGGTATTCGGTCAGCAGGGCGCCGTCGGCGGCCTCCATCCGTTCCCGGACCTCGTTGACCACGGCGACCTTCTCGGCCCTCGGATTGTCCATCGTGCCTCCACCGAGCGAAACGCTCTGGTTCGGGCCGCAGACACCATCGAGTGGCCAGCTGCGAGCACAGGGTGCTCGGAGCGGAACGCCTCATCAGGCGGACCCGTCAGGGTCCCTTCGGTACCGGGTGACCGGTACACCGGAGGTCTACGGCAGTTCTGTAGATCGGGAAAAGGGAACTCTAGCGCACAGCTGCCGGCCGGAGCCAGCGGCGGGGCGGGTCAGGCGGTCGCGGCCAGCTCCGCGTCGGCCTTGCGGGCCAGGAGCGGGTCGATGTGGACGCCGGGTCCCATCGTCGAGGACAGGGTCACGGCACGGACGTACTTGCCCTTGGCCGAGGCCGGCTTGACCCGGTGGATCTCGTCCATGACAGCGTGGATGTTCTCCAGGAGCTTGCCCTTGTCGAACGAGGCCTTGCCCACCCGGATGTGGATGTTGCCGACCTTGTCGGTGCGGTACTCGACCCGACCGCCCTTGAACTCCAGCACGGCTCGCTCGACGTCGTCGGTGACGGTGCCGGTCTTGGGGTTGGGCATGAGGCCACGGGGACCGAGGACACGGCCCAGAGTCCCGACCTGGCCCATCAG
>Ga0209048_10002173_pt1 | contig 19677 bp, 23 predicted proteins | sample FrelakmetCRP12CR_FD_187146 | JGI IMG/M metagenome (GOLD analysis project Ga0209048, IMG submission 187146) | Freshwater lake sediment microbial communities from the University of Notre Dame, USA, for methane emissions studies - CRP12 CR (SPAdes)... | ecosystem: Environmental > Aquatic >... | reverse complement strand
GACGTCCGGCCGGGGCCGCGGGCCGGGCGCCGCCGCTCGCCGCGGCGCTCACGCCACGCTCTCTTCGCCGAGCTGGGAGGCGACGATCTCGCGGTAGGTCTCGCTGGCCCGCAGCAGCTCGTCGTGCGTGCCGACGCCGGCGATCGTGCCGTCGTCGTCGAGGACGATGATCTGGTCGGCGTGCATGATCGTGCCCACGCGCTGCGCGACGATGATCACCGTGGCGCCGGCCGTGTGCTTGCGCAGCGCCGCGCGCAGGCGCGCGTCGGTGGTGAAGTCGAGGGCGGAGAAGCTGTCGTCGTAGATCTGGATGGGCGCCTGCTTGGTCAGCGCCCGAGCGATGGCGAGCCGCTGCCGCTGCCCGCCGGAGACGCTGGCGCCGCCTTGCGAGACGTGCTCCAACAGCTTGTCGGGCATCTCCTCGACGAACTCGCGGCCCTGGGCCACCTCGAGCTGGTGCCAGAGGCCCTCGTCGCTCGCCTGCTCGTCGCCGTAGCGCAGGTTGTCGGCCACCGTGCCGCTGAAGAGGAACGCCTTCTGCGGCACGAGGCCGATGCGCCGCCACACGTCCTGCTGCGCCATCTCGCGGACGTCCACGCCGTCGAGCAGCACGGCGCCGCCGGTGACGTCGTAGAACCGCGGGATGAGGCTGATGAGCGTGGTCTTGCCGCTGCCGGTGCTGCCCACGATGGCGGTCGTCTGGCCGGGCCGCGCCGTGAAGCTGATCCCGCTCAGCACCGGCTCCTCGGCGCCGGGGTAGCGGAACTCGACGTCGCGGAACTCCACCAGACCGGCCTCGGCCGCGGCGGTGGCCGGCGCCTCCGGGTCCACGATACCGGGCTGTGTCTCCAGAACCTCCTGGATGCGCCTGGCCGAGACCGCGGCGCGCGGCACCATGACGAACATGATCGTCGCCATGAGCACCGCGAGCAGGATCTGGACGATGTAGGTGAGGAAGGCGGTGAGGTCGCCGATGGGCATGCCGTGGTCGGCGACCTGGATGCCGCCGAACCACATGATGGCCACCATGGACAAGTTCAGGATCAGGATCAGGATCGGCATCATCAGCGCGAACAGGCGGCCCACCTTGAGCGTCGTCATGGTGAGGTCGGTGTTGGCCACGTCGAAGCGCTCTTCCTCGTACGCGGTGCGGTCGAAGGCGCGGATCACGCGCACCCCGCTCAGCATCTCGCGCGTGACCTGGTTGATGCGGTCGATCTTCTTCTGCATCGACATGAAGAGCGGGATGGCGCGCACCATGACGAGGCCGATGAAGACGCCCATGACGGGGATGGCCACGAGGATCACGGCGCTGAGCGGCACGTTGAGGCGCAGCGCCATGATGATGCCGCCGATGGCCATCATGGGCGCCGAGATGACGACGTTGAGCATCATGAGCACCACCATCTGCACCTGCTGCACGTCGTTGGTGGTGCGCGTGATGAGGGACGGCGTGCCGAAGCGGTTGACCTCGGCCTGGGAGAAGCTCTGCACGCGGCGGAAGAGAGCGCCGCGCACGTCGCGGCCGAAGCCCATGGCGACCTTGGAGCCCCAGTACACCGCGATGATGGCAGCGATCACGAAGACGAGGGTCACGCCGAGCATCAGGGCGCCCGTCTTCACGATGTAGGCCGTGTCGCCGGTGACCACTCCGTTGTTGATGATGTCGGCGTTGAGCGTGGGCAGGTAGAGGTTGGCGATCGCTTGGACCAGCAGGAGCACCATGACGAGGGCGATCTGGCGCCAGTACGGCCGCAGGCGCTCGCGAAGCAGGCGGATCACGGCGCGGGCTTCGGGCCGGCCGGTGCTGCATCCGGTCGTGCCGGCTCGCCGCCCGGCCGGCCGGTCTCGCGGACCGCCGAGGCCCGCTCGATGCTGGCGCCCAGCTCTTCGAGCAGCCGCGCCAGCTCTCGGCGATCGTCTTCGGGCAGCGTGGCGATGGTCGCGTTGACGTAGTGGGCGGCAGCCGCGCGCATCTGCTTCTCCTCCGCGTGGCCGGCAGCGGTGAGCTCGACCCGCGTGAGCCGCGCGTCCACGACGTCGGCGTGCCGCCGCACCAGCTCAGCCTTCTCCATGGAGTTCAGCATCTTGGTGACCGTGGGTCGCGCCACGTGAAGCGCGTCCGCGAGGTCCCTCTGGACGATGCCGTCGTTGGCCGCGAGCAGCCGCAGACACATCGCCTGGCCGGGGTGGATGCCGCGGTCGGCGAGCGCCTGCATCATCAGGCGGCGATGCAGGTGGAGCGTGCCCATGAAGGCCCGGAACACCTGCGACGACAGGTCGTCGACGCCGTCGAGATCGGCGGGCAGAGCGGTCATGTCGAGGGGTTTGGGCGACGCTCCTCCGGGGTGACGAGGCGTGGCGGTCGAAGAAGGTTAGCAGGCAAACCATTAGCATGCAAACGATTTCACGACACGAGCGGCCGCGGCTGCGGCGTTGGTGCCCTCAGCCGGGGGCGGTGACCTCGGCGACGAACTCGCCGAAGACGCCGAGATAGGCCGCGACGTCGTCGACGGTGGCGGCCAGCGACAGCGCCGGCCCGGCGGTGCTGATCGCGTCCCATATGCCGCGGTCGGCGAGGTAGAGGCGCAGCAGGGCGTTGAGCTCGGGCTGCTCGTCGTCGTCGGCCTCGGCCGCGGAGCGGGCGAGACGGCCGCTGAAGCTGACGCCCGAGCGCGCGTGCAGCCGCTGCACTTTCCAGGGCAGGCCGGCCTCGGCGATGATCGTCTCGAGGCCGTCGGCGAGGCGCGCGCCGAGCCGTGCGGCGTGCTCGTACGCCTGCGGCGTGAGCACCTCGGTAAGCGCGGCGCGCGCCGCCGCCATGCCCAGCGCGTTGCCGAAGAGGGTGCCGCCGGTGGCCAGCTCGCCGGGTTCGCCCTCCAGGCTCTCGCCGCGCTCGAAGGCGGCGGAAAGCGCGGCGCTCATGCCGTAGGCGCCGAACGGCAGGCCGCCGCCGATCGCCTTGCCGACGACGACCACGTCGGGCTGCAGGCCCCACTCTCGCGTCAGGCCGCCGAGGCCGCAGATCAGCGTGTGCGTCTCGTCGAGGACGAGCAGCGTGCCGGCCTCTCGAGTGAGCGCGCGCAACCGCTCGTGGAAGCCGGGGTCGGGCAGCACGACGCCCTCGTTGGTGAGCGCTGGCTCGGTGAGCACGCAGGCGTAGGCACCCGTCGAGAGGGCGCGCTCCAGGGCCTCTGCGTCGTTGAACTGGACGATGTCGATGTTACGGGCGGCAGTGGGCGCAAGGCCGAGATACGAGAGGCGCCGCCGCCCGGCGTAAGCGACGAGCAGCTCGTCGCCGTGCCCGCCGTAGTTGCCGGCGAAGCTGAGCACCTTGGGTCGGCCGGTGGCGTGGCGCGCCAGGCGCAGAGCCTCGGTGTTGGCCTGGGACGCCGACAGCGTGAACTGCCAGGCGGGGAGGCCCCAGCGACGCGCCAGCTCTTCGGCGACGACGATCGCGTCCTCCGTGGGCAGCATGAACTGGGCGCCGGCGGCGACGCGCCTTTGCACGGCGCGAACCACCGGCGCCGGGTCGATGCCGCAGAACGTACTCTTGTCACCGACGTTGGTGTCGAGGAAGCGGCGTCCATCGGCGCACGTCAAGTGGGCGCCGTGGCCCTCGACGACCCAGACGGGCGGGTGCGCGAAGTAGCTGACCATCCAGCTCATCGGGACGCCGTGCGGCATGCTCTGCCGGGCGCGCTCGCGGAGCTCCAGGCAGCGCGGGTGCTCGCGCGCGTAGCGCTCCCTTTCTCGCCGCCACAACTCGGCGACGCGGCCTTCGTCGACTCCGGCCCGCTCGTCCATCGCCGCGATGATAGCAGGCGTCACACCCACGCCGGTCTCATGAGACGATGCGTGTCGACGCCAGCAGCCGCCGCCTTCAGATGGCGCGCATGCGGTTGTTCCTCGCCTCGTGCTCCACCTCGGCCAGGCCGAGGGCCTCCATCACCGGGGGCACATAGTTGGCGAAGCGCCCGCGCAGGCCATTCTTGAGGCCGTACCAGCCTCCCACCGGATTGTCGGCCGAGCGACCCCATGCTTCAACGGTGCCCTCGGCCGCCGGCTTCTGTTCGTCGGCGCTGCCCAACGGCATCCAGTCGCCGCGCTCCGTGAGCATCGTCTGCAGATCGGTAAGGCAGCGCAGCTGGTAGCGCAGCTCCGTCTTGCCGACAATGACGACGAGAGCGGGCGGGTCGGCCCTCTCGTCGCGGTATGCCAGGTACTCGGACTTGCCGGGCGGCGTCTTGAGGACCCAAGGGCTCTCGCGGGTCCCTTCACCGCTTGTCGCTTGAGTGGCCATCGTCTCTCCTTCATCAGGATCGGCCGCTCGCGATGCGCGACATCTGCCGCACCTTGCGCGTCGGCCCCACACCTGTCGATGTCCCCCGGGCGGACGGGGCAGAAACGCCTTCGCGGTCAGGCGACGCTCGTGCGGACCTCGTCGCGCGCGAGGGTCCTCCGCGTGGTAGCGCCTGCGCAGGCCGCGGGGTAGTCTGCCCGCCGTGGAGACGACTTCTGACCTCAGCCGCCTGAGCCGACCCCGGCGCCTCGGCCTCATCGTGGTCCTGGGCAGCATCTGCACCATCGGACCCTTCTCGACGGACCTCTACCTGCCCGCGCTCCCCACCGTCGCCGCCGACCTGGGCGCGAGCTCGTCGGCGATCGCGCTCACCGTGACGACATTTCTCGTGGGGCTGGCCCTCGGCCAGCTGCTGGCGGGTCCTCTGAGCGATTCGTACGGGCGGCGGCGGCCGCTGCTCGTCGGCCTCACCGTCTTCACGGCGGCGTCCCTGGTCTGCGCGCTGACCCCCTCGGCCGGCGTGCTCGTCGTCGTGCGGCTGGTCCAGGGCCTCGCCGGCGCTTCGGGCATGGCCATCGCGAACGCGGTCGTCACCGACTACTCGCGGGGCCGCGAGGCGGCCCGCCTGCTCTCGCGCCTGGCGTTGGTGAGCGGCCTGGCGCCGATCGTGGCTCCGCTCGTCGGCGCCCAGCTCCTACAGGTCACCTCCTGGCGCGGCATCTTCGTCGTGCTGACCGGCCTGGGTATCCTGCTGCTCTCCGCCGTCGCGCTCGGGCTGCGCGAGAGCCTGCCGCGCGAGAAGCGGCAGGCGAGGGGGGCGACGCAGACGCTTCGCACCATGGGCATGCTCTCGCGCGACCTGCGCTTCATGGGCTTCGCCTCGACCAGCGCCCTGACGTTCGTCGCCTTCTTCGCCTATCTGGCGGCCTCGTCGTTCGTGTACCAGGATCTGTACGGGGCATCGCCCGTCCTCTTCAGCCTCCTCTTCGCGACCAACGCCCTCGGGATGCTCGCCGTCAGCCAGCTCAACCACCGCCTCCTCGGCCGCTTCACGCCGCGGCAACTCCTCGGCGCGGGCCTGGCGATCGGCAGCCTCTCCGGCTTGGCCGTCCTTGTCGTGACGCTCGTCGGCGGTCTCGGCATCGCGGCGCTCGCCGTTCCCCTGTTCTTCCTCGTCGCCAGCCTCGGCTTCGTCTTCCCGGACTCCACCGCCCTGGCGCTGTCGCTGCACCCCGACGTAGCGGGTTCCGCCTCTGCCTACTTCGGCACGTTTCGCCTGGGCCTCGGCGCCCTGGCCACCCCGCTGGTCGGGATCGGGGGCGCGGTGAGCGGCCTGCCGATGGCGATCGTCATCGCCGTCTCGAGTGCCGCCGCCCTCGCCGTGTTCGCGGCGATGGCCGCCCGGACACGTTCGCTCACGCCGATCCTGGACACCCCGGAGGAGGCGTCGGCCGACATGCCCGTTGGTTAAGGCGCGGGAACGACCCTGGAACGCCGGGTAGACTGAGAGCGCCGGCCAAACGAGAGGAAGGGACTTCATGTTCTGTGACATCGCGAGGAACCTCAAGGAGGACCAACTCCAGAGGATCAGGGCGTTGGAGGAGGACCTCGGGCTGACCGTCGTGGCGTTCTCGTGCCGCTCTCTGGACCCGGCGCGGGAGGCGCGACTGCGTGAGGTGATGGCGGAGCTCGGGCCGCTGCTCCAGGCCGAGCCGGCAGAGCCGGACGAAGCACAGCTCGGCCGGATCCGCGAGATTGAGGAGACCATGGGCCTCTCGCTCGTGGCGGTCCGCGCCTGAAGCGTCAGGTGAGCGAGCGCGACCACAAGCAGCGCTCCCGGGCGGCGTTCGACCGCCAGGCCTCCACCTACGACACGAGCGGCTACGGACGACACGCCCGGCGGCTCCACGCCGGGGTCGTGGCGGCCGCTGAGAGCTTCCCGTTCGCCGCCGTTCTCGACGTCGGCTGCGGTACGGGCGCCACGCTCGAGGCCATCGTGCGCGCGCATCCGGAGGTGCACGCCCGGGGGATCGACCTGTCGGCGCAGATGATCGCCCGCGCCCGCGAGCGGCTGGCCGGGGTGGGTGAGCGCGCGGGCGGGCCCGTCGATCTGCGGGTCGCCGACGCCGAGCACCTGCCCCTGGCAGACGACGCCGTCGACCTGGTCGTCTGCGTCGACTCCGTGCACCACTATCCGGATCCGGAGGCGGCGCTGCGCGAGATGCGCCGCGTCACGCGTCCCGGCGGCGGCCTCGTGATCGGCGAGTGGCGGCTGGCCGCGCCGCTGCGTCAGCTGATGAACTGGCTGCTGCCAGGCAGTCCCGAGGGCGACGTGCGGGTCTACACCGGCCGGGAGCTCACGGAGCTGGCCGAGGCGGCCGGTTACAGCGCGTTGCGCTGTGGACCGGCCGGCGTGCGCGGCCAGCTGCTCGTCGCGCGGCGCTGAGCCGAGCCCTACTCCAGCGCCGCCGCAAGCTCGGCGCCCCACTCCCGCGCGCGTTCGACCTCGCCGTCGCGCAGCGGGCCGAACTTGCCCGCGACGATGAATCCGGTCGGCCTGGCGACGGAGGCGTACCCCGCCTGCTCCAACGCTTCGGCGATCGCCGGCGCGGCGCTGCCGAACGGGCCGCGCACGCGCGTGTCGAACGCCGCCGAGCGGCCGTGCCCCGCGGGCAGCGCGTTCAGCCACGTGCGCATCGCCGGATGCGAGAGGTCCGGCGGCGCCGGCGCCTTGCCCGGGTTGGCGCGGACGCTCTCGCGCATCTTCTGGGACGGCAGCTTGAACCCGAGCACCGGGGCACCGGCCACGATCAGGTCGGCGTCGGCGATCGTCGCGGCGGTCGCCGCAGCCGTGGAGAGCGCCCGCGCCTGTGGCCCGATGCCCTCGGCGATGGCGCCGGCGATCCGCGCGGTGTTCCCCCACAGTGATTCGTACACCACGACAGCCTTCACGCTGTCCACTCTCCCTCAGTCGAACCTGAGGCCGGCTGCCTCGATCTCCTCCCCGCCGTCGCCGGCGGTAGCCTTCTCGTGCCCGACCACCGCGAACCCTCACTTCTCCGGGACGCGAAGCGACGCGCGGTTGTGCCGCGCGACGTGGGCGTAGAGCGGGCGGGTCTTCACCTGCCGGAGAAACGGGGACAGAGCCTTGGTCGCGACAGTGTCGTCGTGCAGAATCTTCCTCCGGTGCGCCTTGAACACGTCCCGTTCTCAGGCCGGAAAGCCCGCCATCACGACGGCGACAGGGTCGAGCTGCTGCTTTCGATGGGTCTGCCGTACCATACTAGCGTGAGCCGGGGCTGAGGGGTTGCCGGCGTCACGCGCGCCGCAGCACGACAGATCGGTGCCGAAGCGGGTATCATCCAGTCATCACTGCTTCGGAGGCCATCGATGCTTCTGCCCCATTTGGCGTTGCGCCGCGCAGCGGCGATCCTCATCATGGGGATCGTGCTTGTCGTCACCCTCGCGTTTCCCGCCTGGTGCGTCGCCACCGGGCTGTGGTGGTGACCCACTGAAGCAGGAACGGACGGCGGCTCAGACCGCGTCCCGCGCTTCGGCAGACTCAGCCCGCTCCACAAGCTCGAGGTCCAGCCCACCGCAGCCGGGGCAGGCGAGCGGCGAGTCCTCGACGTCAGCAAGAAAGTCCGTCTTCACGAACTCGTGGCCGCAGTCCTCGCAGTGGTAGTACGCGTCCATGGCATCCCTCCTCACGAGCACACTCTGAGTGTTCCCTGAGGCCGCCACTTCATGTGCGTGAGGGCTTGGCCGGCGCGTCCGACTTCCCTGTCGCTCACAGGTTCCGCTGCATCCAGACCTGCCAGTACTTCGCCGCGGCCGGGGTCGGACTGTGACCGCCCCCGTAGACCTTCCAGGTCTTCACCTGGGGCGCGGCCATGAGGAAGGCTGAGCCGCGCTTGCGGCTGAGGTAGGTCGCGGGGTCCCACAGGGCGAGCTGAGCCGCCAGACGGTGCCGCGCCGCGCCCTTGGGGATGCCGCCGGCGACGATCCCGCCGGGGAGGTGGGCGCCGTTGCTCCAGCCCACGGAGCCGATGCGCGTGGTGTCGATCTTGGGCAGGGTCTCGAGGAGGGCGAGGCCCCGGCGCACCTGTTCACGGTCTGAACTACGGCCCGACAGTCTGCCCGCGGAGTGAGGTTCCGGTAGCCGACCCGGTTCGGCTCCTGAATCAGAAGCCCGGCATACCCCTCGTGCGCCATCACGACGAAGAGCGGCGTCATCAAGGGCCACGACATGGGCCTCTGGTACGTGGACACCTTCAGGTTCCGGGCCGGCGGCTGGGTCACAGAGGCGGCGGGCGGCGGGAAGCACCTGGTCGGCTGGATGATGTGCGAGTACGGCGTCACTGCGGATGCGAACGTAGAACCGGTCGTGATCTCGGGCATGTTCGTGGGATTCATGCCTCCGCGGCCCGCCAAGTGGGCGAACCTTGGGCACGGAGGCCGGCGGCAACACCCGGGATCGTCTGGTGACGTCGGAGACGGCGGGACGGCGGGGCGCGGGCAATCTCCGCCAAACTGCGTCAGTCGGGGTACGCAGCCTCAGCGCACCGTCAGCTGGGTCACGGCGGGCGTCTGCTCGCGGTTCCCGCCGAGATCGGTCGCCGTGTACGTCACCGTGTAGATCCCCGGCGCCGGCGGCTTCCATGTCACCGCGATCGTCTTGCCTGTCGCCACCCAGCCGAGCGACGCCGCAGCCACCGTGACGCCGGAGGCGTCAATGATCGCGTACGACAGGTCGACCTTGGGGCTGTACGAGTCCTGCACCGTGCAGGTCAGCTGCGCCGTCTTGCCCAGCGAGAAGGTCTGCGTCGCCGGCGCAGTCAATATCGGGCGAGAGAGGTCGATGACCATGTCCCGCGAGACAGACGTCACGCCCAGGGACGATTTCGCCGTCACCGTGAGACTCGGGCGGCTGCTGCCCAAAAGCTCGCCGGCGCGGTTCGCGCCATCCCACACGACCGTGTGAGATCCGGCGCCGAGCGACCCGAGCTCGAAGGCGCGCACGGTGGTGCCCCCGACCTTCACGGCGATGCGGACCGTGGCGCTCCGCGTGAGCTGGAAGCCGAGCGTCGTCGTGTCGTTCACGCCGTCGCCGTTCGGGGAGAGCGTCTGCGGCATGGCGCTGGGGAATCCGAGGGTGCGGTCGAGGGCGACCTTGACTCCCTTCTGAGAGCTGTTCCCGGCGGCGTCGCGGCACTCGATGGAGAACCGGTACTTGCCCTCGACGGCGGCCACCAGCGCGCCGTCGGACGACATCCTGCCGTCCCAGGTCACGGAGTGCGCCGCGTTGCTCTGGGTGTGCCAGTCGGTGAGGCGACGCACGACCTTGCCGCGGCCGTCGACGATCGCGACGCGCGTGGCGCAGCGCTCGGCCGGCACGTAGCGCACCTTAGCCGTGTCGCTGCACCCATCGCCGTTCGGGCTGAACGTGCCCGGACGGACGACGGCGCTGGAGAGCTCCGGCGCGACCGTGTCGATGGTGATCGTGACTGCTCTGGGCGTCGCCTTGCCGAGCGCTGAGGAAGCGGAAACGGCTGCCGTGTACACGCCGTCGGCATACTTGTGGCCGTCGGCGTCGGTGCCCGGCCACGTCACCTCGGCAAAGGCCCCCTCCCCGCTGTAGATGCCCAGCCGCTTGCCGCCGGCGTCACGCAGCTCGACGCTCCAGCTCGCCCTCTTGGTCAGCGAGAGGCTCAGGGCCGTTTTGTCGAGCGCACCGTCGCCGTTCGGACTGAAGCGCTCCGGAGTGGCCTTGACCAGCGCGATGATAGGCGGCTGCGGCCGGCCGGCCGCCTCCAGGCGGACCGTCGGGAGCAGCGGATAGAAGATGTTGCCGGGGCACTCCGTGTGGTTGGCCTGGCGGTGGCCGGCGATGACGGGGAAGGTCACCCGGGAGCCTCTCGCGTACTTGTCCGACGAGTCGCAGGTCAGCTTGGCCGTCCCCCGCGGGTCGAGGCCGCGGATCTTGAGCTTCCAGGCGAGGAGCTTCTCCAGCGAGGCCAGGGCCGCGGCGGGGGGCGCGTCGCCGGCGAAGTTGCCGATGACCGAGATTCCGGTGCTCCCCGTGTTGAAGCCGAGCACCTGAGCGCCCACGACGCCCCTCTTCATGCCGCCGTAGCGTCCCTCGTAGATGGTCCCGAACCGGTCGACGAGGAAGTTGTAGCCGATGTCGCTCCAGCCCAGGCCCCTGGTGTGGTAGGCGTAGATGGCGCGCACGACGGCGGGCGCCTCGGCGGCTGTGTAGGTGTTGCCGCTGGCCGTGTGATGGATGAAGGCCATCTTGACGGCGGCGTAGTGTGGCCGCCCGGCGCGCAGCGACTCGTCGGCCCCCCACTGGCGCCGGGTGACGATCTGCGGAGCGCCGGAGGACTCAGCCTCGGCCGGCGCGGCGAAGAGCACGCCGGCTGCCGTCGCCGCCGCGCGCCGCACGGCCCCGAGGACTCCGGCGACGGGGTCGGCAGCTTTGGTGGGTTCGAGCGCCACGAGGCGCACGTTCTCGAGCACGGCCGGTGAGGCTGCGCCGTCGGCCGCCGCGGCGGCTACCTGAACGTAGCGCGCCGCCCCCGTCCAGATCGGTTCGGTGAACGCGCGCGGAGGGCCTCCGGCCTCGGCGGCGAGCTCAAGGGGCGCCTCTCGCCAGGGGCTCCACGAGCGCGCGTCCAGACTCGTGCGCAACCGCAGCGAGACGGCGCCCGACGCGGACGGCATGTCGCAGATCACGCCGGCCATGGTGAACCGCATGCCGGCGTCGAGGGCTGGTGTGGCAGTCGGGCGCCCGGCGCCGTGGCGTCCGGTGCCCGCCTGCGCTTGCGCGCCGGCGGGCGTCCCGTGCGCGACCGGCAGGCCGCCGGCGATCTGCAAGATGCGCATGTGCACCGGCGGCGCCTGCAGCCACTGGGCGGCAGCTGCGCTAACGCGCGGCGCCGCCCAGATGGTGACCAGGCACGCCGTCACAGCGACTACGATGCAGATGAGGATCCTCTTCATGGGGCTCCAGACAGCCGACGCCTGCTTCCTTCCACAGCGTCGGCCGACTCCCTCGGTTTCTTGACGACCACGGGAATAGCCACCGCGCGCGACGCACCGAAGGTCATCCGGATGACGCCCCGACGAACAGTTTGCCGCACCCATCCCATCCGGTGTTCTTGAGGGCGATGGCCTGCTCGGCAAGCCTGGGGCGTCTGCGCGAGCCGCAGAAATCGAGGGCACTGGGTCGCACCGCACATCACCCCGCCTTGACGGGCTCCCCACCGCCCCCCTAGACTGCCGGGCAAGCAAGGGGGCCACCTGCGGCACGCTTCGGTGGCGACGAGGGCCCCGGGCTCTCAGGTGGGATCATCTAGGGGAGGTACCATGAGCATCGCTCGCAAGAAGCTGTCGATCGTCTCTACCGTCGTGCTGGCACTGGCGCTCGCGCTCGTCACGGTCGCGGGTTGCGGCAGCAGCAGCAGTTCGGGGGGCGCCTCCGCGTCTCCCTCGACTCCGTTCAAGGTCGGCGTGGCCGGCCCCATGACCGGTCAGTACGCCACCTACGGCCAATCCCATAAGGCCGGCGCCGAGATCGCCATGGCAGAGCTGAACGCCGCCGGCGGCGTCAACGGCGGCCAGGTCTCGATCGCCATCGGCGACGACCTTGGCGACCCGCAACAGGCCGTGCTCGTGGCCCAGAAGTACATCGACGACAGCGCCGTCGTCGTCGTCGACGGCCACCAGTTCTCCGGCGCGACCATCGCCGCCGGCGCAAAGTACGAAGCCGCCGGCCTGCCCATGATCTCGCCGTCCGCCACCAACCCGGACATCAGCACGCTGGGTGCGTACATCTGGCGCATCTGCATGACCGACGCGGTGCAGGGCAAGGGTCTTGCCGACTACAGCGTCACCACGCTCGGCAAGAAGAAGATCGCCATCATGTACGACAACTCCGACTATGGCCGCGGTCTCGCCGACGCGTACGAGAGCGGCATCAAGGCCGCCAACGGCACCATCGTCGGCAAAGAGCAATACGCGACCGGCGACACCGACTTCAAGGCCCAGCTCACCAAGCTGAAGGCCGCCGGCCCCGACCTGCTGTTCCTCTCCGGCTACTACCCCGAGGGCTCGAAGATCGCGCAGCAAGCCAGGGAGCTCGGCATGACCGTGCAGCTCCTCGGCTCGGACGGGTATGCCTCCGACGAGCTGCCCAAGCTCGGTAAGGCCGCCGTCGAAGGCATGCTGGTCTCCACCTTCTTCGACTACACCAAGACCGACCCGGCGGTCGTGAAGTTCGTGGCCGCCTACAAGGCCAAGTTCAACGGCGCCAACCCCGACTGGTTCGCGGCCAACTCCTACGACGTCATCATGCTGGCGGCTCAGGCCGCCAAGAACGCCGGCAAGAACGACCGCACCGCCATCAACGACGCCCTCGGCACGATCGGCACCTACCAGGGCGTCGCAGGCCCCGTCACCTTCGACAAGAACGGCGACGTCCTCAAGCCGCTCCAGATCGTCGTGGTGCAGGGCGGCAAGCTGGTCACGGCTCCGCAGCAGCCGACGCAGTAAGGATCTGCTCTGCGGCGCGGGGAGGGGCGAGGGGCGCTACGCCCCTCGCCCCTCCCCGCGCCGACTGAGGACACCGACGCCGCGGACCCGAGGACCTCGTGAGCGAACTCGCCCAGCAACTCGTCAACGGTCTCATGATCGGCTGCCTGTATGCCCTCATCGCGGTGGGCTACACCATGGTGTACGGCATCATCGAGCTGATCAACTTCGCCTTCGGCGAGCTCTTCATGTTCGGCGCCTTCATCACCATCATGATGATGTCCTCCGAGATCACCCTCTTCGGCAACACGGTCACCATGCCTGGGCTCAACTTCTTCCTCGCGATCCTCATCGCGATGGCGGTGGTCGGCATCATGGGCGTGATCATCGAGCGTCTCGCGTACCGGCCGCTCCGCAACGCCCCTCGTCTGGCGGCGCTCATCTCCGCGATCGGCGTGTCCATCCTGCTGCAGAACGTGGCCCAGTCGATCTTCGGATCCGACCAGGTCCCGTTCCCCGCCATCCCGCTGTTCACCACCGCGGCAGGGGCCCCCAAGGCCTTCGCGCTCGGCGGGGTCCAGATCACCTACTTCCAGGTGTTCGTGGTCGTCGTCACGGTCGTGGCCATGTTGCTCCTGAACCTCTACGTGCGACGCACGCGCATGGGCCGCGCGATGCGCGCCTCCGCCCAGGACAAGAGAATCTCGGCTCTCATGGGCGTCAACGTGAACAAGGTGATCGCCCTCACCTTCCTCATCGGTTCGGCGATGGGGGCGCTGGCCGGCGGTCTGTACGGGGGCGTCTATCACGCCGCCTGGCCGCTCATGGGCTTCAACCCCGGCCTCAAGGCGTTCATCGCCGCCGTGCTGGGCGGGATCGGCAACATCCCCGGCGCCTTCCTCGGCGGGCTGCTGCTGGGCGTCATCGAGGCTCTGGGTTCGGCCTACCTTCCCATGGGCTCGCAGTACCGCGACGCGATCGCGTTCGTGATCCTGATCCTCATCCTGTCGCTCAGGCCATCAGGCCTGCTCGGCTCCACCGTGTCGCAGAAGGCCTAGCATGGCCGGCAAACGCGACACCGGCGAGACCGACGGGCAGAGCGCCGGCGCAGGCGGCTACCGCGTGAGACTCAATCCGATTGCCGCCGCCCTCGTGGGAGGCGGCTCCACCAAGTCCCAGCGAGCCCTCCTCGGCGTGCTCCTCGCCATTGCAGTGATCCTGCCGTTCCTGATCGGGTCCAATCGCTGGATCACGCTGATGACCGTCGTCGTGATCTACGTGGTGCTCGCCTCGGGGCTCAACATCGTCGTCGGCTTCACGGGGCTCCTCGACCTCGGGTACGTGGCCTTCTACGCCATCGGCGCCTACTACACAGCGATCATCTTCAACCAAGTCCTCAAGGCCAAGTTCGGCGTCGACGTCGATGCCTACTGGTGGCTGACGTGGGTCAACTTCGTCGTCGGCGGGCTGCTGGCGGCCCTCGCCGGGGTGCTCATCGGCTACCCGACCCTGCGCGTGCGCGGCGACTACCTCGCGATCATGACCCTCGGCTTCGGTGAGATCATCCGTATCGTGGCGCTCAACTGGGTCGGCCTCACGCGCGGGCCGTCGGGCATCCCCGGCATCCCCAAGCCCGCGTTCTTCGGCTTCCAGTTCAGCACACAGAAGAGCCTCTACTTCCTCGGTCTCGCCCTGGCGCTGCTCTCGCTGTGGACGATCTCGCGGATCGTGCGCTCGCGCATCGGCCGCGCCTGGACGGCGATCCGCGAAGACGAGGTGGCGGCCGAGGCGATGGGCATCCACACCTCGCGCTACAAGCTGCTCTCGTACGCCACGGGCGCGTTCTTCGCCGGCGCCATGGGCGTGTTCTTCGGGCACTACCTCAACTACATCTCGCCGAGCAGCTTCATGCTCATGGAGTCGTTCCTGATCCTGAGCCTGGTAGTACTCGGCGGCATGGGCAACATCGCCGGTCCCGTCCTCGGCGCGACCATCTGGATAGCGCTTCAGGAGTGGCTCCGCGACTTCTCCTTCGTGCAGGCCCACCCGGAGACGCGCGGGATCGCCATGGGGCTGGTCCTGGTGCTCCTCATGGTCTTCCGCCCCCAAGGCCTGCTGGGCTCCCTGCGCGTCAGGCTGGAGATGCGACCCGGCAGCAAGGGTGAGGCGGAACAGGAACGGCAGGTGTGGTCCGATGCCGACCACTGAGCCCATGCGCGTGCTCGAGACGACGCAGCTGGTCAAGGCCTTCGGCGGGCTCATCGCCGTCAACAAGGTCGACTTTCACGCCGACGAGAACGAGATCGTCGGGTTGATCGGCCCCAACGGCGCCGGCAAGACCACGCTGTTCAACGCCATCACCGGAGTCTACGGACCCACCTCGGGCACCATCCGCTTCAAGGGTCGCGAGATTGCCGGCATGCTCCCGTCAAAGGTCACCAAGCTGGGCGTCGCGCGCACCTTCCAGAACATCCGCCTCTTCAACGAGATGACGGCCCTGGAGAACATCATGGTGGGGCAGCACTGCCGCACTCACAGCGGCGTGCTCCGGGTCGTGCTCCGCACACCTCGAGCCACACGCGAAGAGAAGGCAGTGCGCGACAAGAGCCTGGCCTTACTCGAGTACGTGGGCCTGGGAGGCCATGCCGACGAGCTGGCCAAGAACCTGCCCTATGGGTCGCAGCGCAGGCTGGAGGTCGCGCGCGCGATGGCTACGGAGCCGGCTCTGCTGTTCCTCGACGAGCCGGCGGCCGGTATGAACCCCCAGGAGACCGCCTCCCTCCTGCGGCTCATCCGTCAGATCCGCGACGAGGGCATGACCATCATCCTCATCGAGCACGACATGAAGGTGGTCATGGGCAGCTCGGATCGCGTCGTCGTGCTCGACCACGGCGAGAAGATCGCCGAGGGCTCGCCGGACGTCGTGCGCAGCGACCCCAAGGTCATCGAAGCCTACCTGGGCAAGAGCGCGTAAGTGAGCGCCACCGCGAAAACGGCCGCTGCTGCCGGCGAGGTCCTGCTGGACGTGCAGGACATCCACGTCTTCTACGGCAACATCGAGGCCATCAAAGGCGTTTCTCTGCAGATCAGGAGTGGCGAGATCGTCACCCTGATCGGGGCCAACGGCGCCGGGAAGAGCACCACGCTCAACGCGATCTCGGGGCTCCAGCGTCCGCGCTCGGGCAAGATCTTCTACGAGGGCCGGGACCTGACCAGCGTGCCTCCCTACGAGGTCGTCACGCTGGGGTTGTCCCAGGCGCCCGAAGGGCGCCGCATCTTCCCGCGCATGACGGTCAAGGAGAACCTCGAGATGGGCGCCTTCTCGCGCAAGGGCCAGGATCTCAGGGCCGATTTCGACCGGGTCTACGACCTCTTCCCGGTGCTGAAGGAACGCGAGTCTCAGACCGGCGGCACGCTCTCGGGCGGCGAGCAGCAGATGCTGGCCATGGGCCGCGCCCTGATGGCCGGGCCCAAGCTCATGATGCTGGACGAGCCCTCGATGGGCCTCGCCCCCATGCTCGTCGAGAAGATCTTCGACATCATCAAGGAGATCAGCGCCCAGGGGACCACGATCCTCCTCGTGGAGCAGAACGCCCACGTGGCGCTGGAGATCTCCGACCGCGGCTACGTCCTCGAGACCGGCAAGGTGACGCTCGCGGACGACGGCGCGGCTCTGCTCAACGACCCCCATGTGCAGGAAGCCTACCTGGGCGGAGCCTAGCGAAGTACGGCTGGCCGCATGCCGCAGGCGGGAACGCCCGGTGGCGCCTACACGGGTCGTTTCTGACCGTACCTCTGCGCACTACCCCGCCCGGCGGCCCCGCTCGCCTCTGCTCACGACCTCGGGCGCACCTCGGCACCTGGCGCAGACGACCAGGACGGGCGTCTCGCCGCCAGCGGAGCGGCCAGCGACGGATCCCTCATGGACTCGCGCGCGCGTTCGCGGCGCCGTCCGCTCCTGCCACTGCCTGTTGACAAGCCGCGCGTGACTAGTAGTGTCTGCAAGGGGTGCCCTGCTTGTGTCCTGCGGCGACGTGCGAAACGAGGCGGTGATGACGAGATCGAGCTTCCTGAAGTGGCTGATCGGCATCGTCGGCGCGGTCTCCGTCGCCGGGATCCTGTATCCGGTGCTCCGCTTCCTGAAGCCGCCGGCCGCGCTCTCGGGGGCGATCGGTCAGGTGGTCAACGCGGGCGCCCTCAGCTCGTTCCCTGCCGGCCAGCTCACCCTCGTCACCGTCCACGACAAGCCCGCGGCCGTGCAGAATCTGAACGGGAAGTACGCGGTGTACTCCCTGATCTGCACTCACCTCGGCTGTGTGGTCGCAATCCACGGGGACGCCTTCAAGTGCCCGTGCCACGCCAGCGAGTTCTCGCCGACCGGCACGGTGACGCGTGGGCCGGCCACGCTGCCGCTGCCCACCTACCACTCGCAGTCGCAGAACGGCGCGCTGCTGGTGGGGCCCATCGACCTCAGCGGGGCGCCGTATCCCACCTGGTACAAGGGGGAGTTCTCGTGAGCGCATCCGCGGGCCCTGTGCCCCAGCAGACTCCGTCCGAGGCGAAGAGAAGGAAGCCCGGCCTCTTGGGCTGGGTCGTCAACCGGCTCGGTATGGACGACCTCATGGAAGACCAGTACAACCGTGTCGTCCCCTTCCACGCCACCAACTACATCTACTGCTTCGGCGGCATCGCCTTGGTGCTGTTCGTCATACTGGCCGCCACGGGCATCATGCTGGCCGTCTACTACCAGCCCACGCCCGACGCCGCCTACCAGAGCGTCCTCAACATCTCGACGCACGTGCAGTTCGGCTGGTGGATCCGCTCCATCCACCGCTGGTCGGCCGGCGCCATGGTGGTGCTGGTGTTCGTGCACATGCTGCGCGTGTTCTTCACCGGCGCGTACAAGAAGCCGCGCGAGCTCAACTGGCTGACGGGCGTGGCGCTCTTGCTCATCACCATGGGATTCGGCTTCACCGGCTACCTGCTGCCCTGGGATCAGAAGGCCTACTGGGCCACCAAGGTGGGCACCGACATCGCGGGCTCGGTGCCCCTCATCGGTCACTTCCTGCTCGTGACCCTGCGCGGCGGCGATCAGATCAGCGCCGCCACCCTGGGCCGCTTTTTCGCCCTCCACGTGCTCGTGCTGCCGGCCATCATCGTCATCCTGCTGCTGGGGCACTTCTTCATGATCCGCCGCCATGGCATCAGCGGGCGGCTGTAGGGATGACGTCGTGAGGAAGCGCCCCGCCAGCGAGATCCCGACCAACGAGCCGCCGCGCTTCTACTGGGAGCTGTGGCGCGACCCCACGCAGAAGTACATCCCGTACTTCTGGGAGGAGCTGATCTCGCAGGCGATGATCCTGTTCCTGTTCCTGGGCATCATGGGCGGCCTCGCGCTGCTCTGGCCCGCCGACCTGGCGCCGCGCGCCAACGTGCTGGTCACGCCGGCGGGCATCAAGCCGGAGTGGTACTTCCTCGGGCTCTTCCAGCTCATCAAGATCATCCCGGAGGTGGTCGGCCTCGTCCTCGTGGGCGTCGTGGTCCTCCTCCTCGTCATCTTGCCGTTCGTCGACCGCAGCCCCGAACGCAACCCGCGGTACAAGCCGATGACCACGACGATCGCCCTGGTCATCATCGCCGCCCTGGTCGCGTTGACGATCTGGGGAGCGCTGGCGTCGTGATCTCGGGAGGGAGCACAATGAAGCGAGTCCTGCTCGGCTTCGGCCTCGCGGCCGCCGCGGCCGTATTGCTCGTCGCCGCCGGCTGCGCCAGTCTGGCGACTCCCGAAGCCCCCGGGTCAGGCTCGCCGGCGCCCGGCGGGGGCGGCGGAACGGTGAACGCGAGCCCGCAGGTCAAGGACGGCGCGCAGCTCTACGTGAGCCTCGCCTGCGTGCGCTGCCACGCGCCGGACGGCGTGGGCGGCATCCCCAACCAGCTCAATGTGGGCGGCGACAGCACCATCCCGCCGCTCAACAACGCCTACCGGGCGAAGACGGAGCAGTTCACGAACGCGCAGCAGATCACGCAGGTCCTGGACGAGGGCGGCATCGTGTCGAAGAAGCCCGGCATCATCAACATGCCGTCGTGGAAGGGTGTCATCAACGGCGCCCAGGCGGACGCCATCGCCGCCTACATCCTGGCCGGGTTCCCGCACGTGGGCGCGACCTACGATCCCGACCCGGCCAAGGCTCCGGACATCTACGAGGCCTATGCCTGCATCGACTGCCACGGGCAGGTCGGGCCGAACGCCACGCCGGCGCCCGCGCCCAACCCCAAGACGGCGGACAAGCAAGTGCCCGGGTTGCGCAACCCCGATGACACCGTGTCGCAAGCGGAGCTGCGAAAGTTCCTCGTGGACGGTTCGATCCCGGACCCGGGCACCAAGGGCGTGATCCTCATGCCGGCCTGGGGGCAGATCCTCTCGGTGGACCAGATGAACACGATCCTGCCGTACATCGCGGACGGCAAGGCGGGGACGAAGCTGCCTCCGCCGCCGGCCGCCACGCCGCTGCCGCTGGCCGGTGGCTCCTCAGCGTCCGGCGGCGCCTCGCCGTCGCCCTCGGGGTCGCCGTGAGCGGCGCGCTGCACATCCTGGCAGCCCAGAACATCCCCCTGGCGCCGTCGCTCAACGTCAGGCTCATCGCCCTTTTGGTGATCGAGGTGGTGCTGCTCACCTTGGTGGTGCTGCTGTACATCCGTTGGGTCCAGTTCAAGAACCAGCCCCTGGACGAGTGGTGGGCCGGGCGCAAGGCCGAAGGCCTGGCGCCCACCACGCTCGTCGAGATCGAGGAGTCGGAGAGGGAGCGCCTCGCCGCCGAGGAAGCAGCCGCCGCGCAGCC
>Ga0209048_10002172_pt1 | contig 19686 bp, 15 predicted proteins | sample FrelakmetCRP12CR_FD_187146 | JGI IMG/M metagenome (GOLD analysis project Ga0209048, IMG submission 187146) | Freshwater lake sediment microbial communities from the University of Notre Dame, USA, for methane emissions studies - CRP12 CR (SPAdes)... | ecosystem: Environmental > Aquatic >... | reverse complement strand
CTCTGATGGCGCGAGAACATTGGACTATCTGAGTGCTTGCCATGCCAAACCTCGTCGATTGTGTCTGCTCACGGGATCGACCAAAAATGCTGGCGGCATGTCTGCGATCGCTCGAAGTCCAACCAATTCCTCACGGAATCCGGCTGGCGCTGGACAATGAAGTTGTTCCGACACACCGAGCGGCGATCGAGGCCTTTCGGCCAGCAGTGGGCTGGTGGAGCTCATTAGGTGCACCAGCCAGTGCCCGGCATCCCACGTGCTCCGAATGCGGCGTCGAGGAAGACTTCGGAACTCGACGCGGTGTGGATCACTTTCGACGACGGCGAAGAAGCCGCGCCTAGCTGAGTCAGCGCGCTTCTTGCAGATTCTTTTCGCCATGCTCGTCTAAACTAAACGCACAATCAAGTCGCGTTAGCCGACGTGGTTTGGCGACCTATCCACCGCGATCCTTGAAATATCAAATACGATAAGGCTTGACGACGCGCGTTGCGAACAAATCGGCGCTTTCTCATAGCTCGGGCCGACCAAAGCTAGGTTTTAATTTTCCCAGATGATGTTATCAGGTGTCGATAGATGCTAACATATTGCGCCGCCACGCAGCTTTTTGAATACTCGTTTTTCATTGCCTTTTCGGCATTGCGCGAAAACCGCTCGCGCGCTTCATCGTTCAACGCAAGATCAATTATGGCCGTCGCCAAGGCTGCGACGTCCTGAGGTGGTACGACCAACCCGATCTGTGCCGACCGCACAACCTCCGAAATTGCACCGACATCGGTTGCAACAACAGGTTTTCCGAACGCCATTGCAATCATCAGAGGTCCGCTTTGTGACGCCTCGATATAGGGTAGCACAACCAGGTCCGCCTCGACGAACAATTGCCACATCTCTGGACGCGAAATATACCAATTGCGAATTTCGATATTCGAAAGGTCGCCAATACTATCGGTATATTTCGAAATATCCTCGCCTTTGCCGGCAATTGTTAGCCTAACATTCGGCGCGAGCGCGTGCACAGCGCGCATCGCTTCAAGCAGATAATTCAATCCTTTGTATTCATAAATCCGCCCGAAAAAAAGAAGCCGAAATGATCCGTTATTCACTCTTACTTGACGACCTTGATCCCCAAACTCGTTTGGCAGCAGTGATGAAATAAGCGGAGCCACGAAGATTTTTTCCGGAAAAATTGGCAAGAATCCACTAGCGTCATCACGCAATCGTTCACCGTGAACGATTATGGCGTCCGACCGGCGAATAAGTAGATTTGTGTAAAAACGTGGCACCCGACGGGATGTAACATCACCGGGATGACATTTAACATCGTGCACTGTTGTCACGATCGGTATCGGCTTCAATAACAAAACCAGCAACCAAAACCAGTGATTGTTGGCAGATAAGAAATGAACGAGATCCGGCTTCCATTCGCGCACTCGCTTTGCTAGCTTGTATATGAAAGCAACATTTCGAAAACTTGTCCGGCCTGGCCACGGTAGCAATGCGAGTTCCAATCGAGGTTTTAAATGCGGCCGGTTCGGCGGATAATATCTGTCAGGCATGCACAACAACAGGTCGCAATAATCTGCCATCAGGTCCGCAAATTCGACAGCAAAATCGGGAATTTCGCGTGCAATAAGGGCAACTCTCATGGGTGGCTCGTCTCGGCTACTGCTGGTTCAACATACGAAGACAGAACAGCGGCATAAATCGGCATAAATTATTTTGTCCAGGTTAATTGTTACATTTGCTTTGGTGCAATATGGTCATTCGCGCCGACAACGTCGGCCTATATCGCTCGGTCAGAAAACTTGTCAAATACCACTCATCAAATAGCTAGAATATATAGGAATGGACGCCAGCAACTAACCACTTCGCGTGCCGTCGCGGGGTTGGTTGGGCTTAAAGGTGGTGTAGTCTCTGGGATAGTTAACATCGAATCATCCGGCGTTGGAGCGGCTTACTAGAGATCACGCTATGATGAGCATTACCACGAATCCTGACCTTTCTCAGCCTGAGAGCGCTGCTATCCACTTTTCCATTTTCGGTTTGACTCGATTGAAGCGGGCGTTTTCGCGAACGGGTGCGTGACTTCATCCATGCGATGATTGAAGGCGAACTCGACCTGGTACTGTGGAATTTAAATATGCCAGAAGTTCCACGATTGACAATAAGCCTGCTTCTTCACATTTTCTGTCATATGACGCATCTCAAAACTTTGATATTTTACTGTCAAACAACAGTTTCTGTACGAAACGATACGAAATTATTGACGCCAATTTAACCGGGCAGAGAGAGGAAATGGCCGAAACAAAGAAAATCAGTGTCATCCTTGCGGCAAAAACTGATTTCAGCGTCGAAAAAGCGACAGCGATTGACTTGTACGCTCATCACTACGCATTAGTAAGCCGATTCAAATCCAATACTATCATTGTTGCAGATGCACAGGGACACCCCCTTCCCGATGTAGAATTCCATAATCTCGGGGGAGCACGCCGGATTCGACGCTTGCGCACAATCCTGAAAATCATCGCGAAGCAGCGACCCTCCATCCTCATCGTCCATCAGAACGTCAAATATGCCAATGCTCTGTCCAGCCTTGTCAGCAACATTCCCGTCGTCTTTGTCCAGCACGGACTGGTCGATCTAGGCCAGGGGTTGAGTTCTTATTTCCAGCATAGAGCCTTTAGGAACTTCTCCCATATTGTGTGTGTCAGCGAGGCCGCAAAGCGTCGCCTCGTTGACGCAATGGCAGACCTCGATGGACGCATTTCTGTTTTCCCGAGCGGTTTGGACATGCGGGAATGGAGACCGGCCGCGATTCGTCTCAAGCGAATCCTAGTAGTGGGCCGCTGCATCCCTCAAAAAGGCATCCTGCAGGCCGCGATTGCAATTCGTCAAGCGCTGCAAGGCTTGGACGATTGGTCTGCCGAATTTATTCTATCCCTGCCTGCCGGCGATAAAAGGTACGTCGATGATGTATTTGGCATCATTTCCGCGATGGGCAAGCGCGCGACTTTGATAACAAACGCTCAGAATGACGTTGTTAAAAGTGCAATTCAACGCACAGCAATTGCCGTGGTACCATCCCTTGGCTTCGAGAATTTCGCGCGTACTGCGCTAGAAGCCCACGCGGGCGGTGCGGCCCTCATATCTTCTGGTTGTGGGGCGCTCAAGGAAGTGAGTGGGGATTTCGCATGCTATGTCGACCCGAAAAATACGGTTGAAATGGTGCAAGTCATTACGCGCCTTGCCAATGACGAGAAGGAGAGAGCCGATCTCGCTGGCGAGGGAGTACGGCGCGCACGCGAGTTGTTCGACATTCGTCGTATGGGGGCGAAGATGGATAATTTGTTGGATCATTTATCGTCCGATCGGACGGCAACGATCAAGGGAAACGTGCCTTTCACTTATCTGAAATCAAAATATCTGACCTGATCTGGCGCGAACATGAATACCTTGATGAAACCTCCTCTCATCCCAATTTGATCGGCAGGTCGGGGAATCAAAGCTGATTGCGCGCCAATTAGGACGTACGCAATTGATTTCCATCAGTAATAGACGTTATACTAACATCCAATTGGGGCCACTTAATGAAGACTGGTCATCCAAAGACGTTGCCTTTATCTATTTCAGGATCATCCGACCAGCAACCGATGGACAATGAGTTTGGTTGGGGAAACAGAAGAGTTCATGCTCTCGAAAGAGGAAGAGCCACGGTCGGATGTGGACGTAAGAATCCACCACTTCTTTGTATGCATCGGCGCGCAGAAGGCTGGCACAACATGGCTAGCGCGCGTGCTCGCGTCTAATACAAGTGTATTCATGACGCCGGTCAAAGAGATCCACTATTTTGACCACATCGGGGGTCTGACTAACCAACTCGTTGATCGCAAGCGGAAATCACGCCATCGTAAGTATTGGCAGAAGCTCTTAACGCAGCTTCATCGCTTTCCGAGTCTCCATAGACAGCGCGCCTGGTACCGCGCCTACATGGGCAACCCGATCGACGACCGCTGGTATGCTTCGCTCTTTCGCGAGCGTGACGGCAAGCGCTTTGCGGGCGAGGTGACGCCTGAATACGCCATCATCGGCAGGCAAGGCTTCGAGCATATGCGACGCCTTGCACCCGAAGCGCGCGTATTGTTCATCCTACGCGATCCAGTTATGCGCGCCTGGTCGCACATGCTTCACTATTGCCGCACCACGGACCGGAACGCCACGCGCCTTAGCGTGCCGGAGCTAATCGCGGTTGTGAAACAGGCGCCGAACTTCGAAGCGCTTGGCGACTATGCGACGACCATCTCCAATCTAAGGCAGGCTTTCCCCGCCGAGCAGATTCAGATTATGTTCTACGAGGACATACACAACGATCGTGCGAGCGCGCTGCGGGATGTGTGCAAATTTATTGGCATCCCGTTTGATGTGAGCGCCGTCCCCCTTGCGCGCCGCTTCAACCGCAGCCAGGACGCCGCGCTACCCGAGGGCATGCGTGCGTATCTGCGCCAAAGATACCGCGAGCAAGTTATTGCCGTCAGGGAAAGAGTCGGGCGTATTCCGGAGAGCTGGGAAAGCGAATTCTGCCTATAGCGCGCCGCTATCGTCGAATAGCAGAATACCAAGCCCCATTATAAAGATTGATCTTTGCCATGACTGCAGCATCACCTCCCAGAATTTGCATCATCGGAGCAGGACCATGCGGGCTCACGGCGCTCAGGAATATTCTCGCCGTCGGTCTGGACGACGTCGTGTGTTATGACGAAGGGGAAGCGATCGGCGGAAATTGGGTCTTCAGCGAAGAACCGGGCCGCACGAGCGTTTACGAGTCGACTCATCTCATTTCCTCGCTGCCACGCTCGTCATTCGAGGACCACCCCTTCCCGAATGGGTTCCCTCTTTTCCCGTCGCATCGGCAGATGCGGGCATATTTTGATAGTTATGCCGCTCGATTCAATTTGTTGCCCTTCATTCGGTTGGGAGTCCGGGTCGACCGGGTGGTTCAGCGTGAAGACAAGCGGTGGTTGGTTCGCCTATCGGGCGCCGGTGACGTCGAGCAGATATTTGATAATCTGGTCGTGTGCAGTGGGCACCATCGCCACCCTTTTGTCCCCGCATATCCCGGCGAATTCTGCGGAGAAAGTCTGCATTCGCGCGATTTCAAAAGGCCTGAGCCATTCCGGGGAAAGCGTGTTCTCGTCGTTGGGGGCGGGAATTCGGCCTGCGATATAGCTTGTGATGTTGCGCGTGTCGCCGATCGAACTTGCATCAGCATGCGCCGAGGAATGTACATTGTTCCGAAGCTGATCTTGGGGCGGCCCGCCGATGCACAGTATCAACGTGCGCAACACCTCCCTCGGCCGCTGAGGCAAGTTTTGATGCGGGCAATGTTACGGCTAGCGATTGGGCCTTTCGCTCGGTACCACTTGCAGACTCCCACCTGCGGTCCACTCGAAATGCATCCAACACTTAATTCCGAAATAATGAACGCTCTATCAGACGGAACTGTGCTCCCGCGAGTGGGCATCGAGCGCTTGGAGCAAGCCAATGTTTATTTTCTGGACGGCCATGCGGAACCATTTGATACGATCATATGGGCGACCGGCTTCCGCCCATCGTTCCCCTTCCTTGACTCCACGATTATCGATTGGGATCCCGCGAGACCGCCGCTACTTTACCTGAAAATGATGCACCCGCGGTTTGCCAATCTCTATTTCATCGGTTTCTTTCAGCCGATCGGGTGCATTTGGCGGCTGGCCGATCATCAGGCGCGTATTGCCGCGCTGCAGATGGCAGGCCGTCTCGATCGGCCTATCGACATTGAACGCCGCCTCGAAAACGAAAATCGCTTTCGTCACTGGAATTTCGACTCGGCGCCGCGCCACGCACTGGAGGTCGATTATTATGCTTTTCGGCGGGAGCTGTTTGCCGAGCTCGGCCGTGCGCGCTACGCTTGAAGGGCGTTCTGGCATCGCAATCAGCGTTCGAGCGCGACTAGGATCGGTTACGAATTACCCGTCCCTGCCAAAGCATTATAAAAAAGGATCGAATGTCGAGCCAGAACTATAATTCTCTTTAAGGCATGCTTATAATGCGTTCGATTAGACGGATGGGCTATGATGTTGTGGAAAACGATCACCTATTCATTCTTGGTATGCGTCGCGCTTTCCATTGCGGCAACTGTATATGAGAGGGAGTCTCTGGACCGGACTGCCGCCAATGGAAATTCTCGCATGGATCGCGCGCCGCCGTCGGCAGCTGGTCCTGAAAGGGCTGCCACTCCCGCCGAGGGGAGAATAGAAGAAGTTTATTACGTCGAATTCCGTGCACGTTTAAACTTCTTCCCGGGCGGCCACACTATGGTTACCTATGGCCGTTTGAATCCGGACGGCACTGAAGCCAGCAGTCAATTCGTGGCAGTGTTTCCCGAGGGAGGTATAACAGGTTTCCTCGTCGGGGTTGTAATCAGGGTTCCGGGGACAGTCGACCCTGTCTGGGGAGACGGGATGTTGCCGACGACTGCTTCATATCGAAGGCGGATTTCTGCCATGCAATTCAATCGCCTTTTGGAGTTCGTCGCCAATGCTCGTACGACTCAGCAATCCTGGAATTTCTTTACACACAACTGCAACACGTTTGCCTCCAAACTCGCGCATCACATCGGGTTGAAGGCACCGAAATTTCCAGCTATGCCAGCGGAGATGTTTGTCAGCATGATGTATTTGATGAATGAATATTTAACGGTTGCAGACCAACGAGGCTGAGAGAAGATGGCTCCTCCGCCTCATCTTAAGACAGCCCTGTTGTCCGGCTTTTCGGCATTTAACCAAACCAGGCTTGAAGGTCGTATCTTGTTGCGATTCCGGATTTCTTCAATATTCCGACGATGTCGACAGCAGAGATCATGATGCCGCCTGCCCACTTGAGCATCCTGTTTGCATTTGCGCCTCATTAAGACTCGCCATTTGCTGGCCGTGAATGATCTAATTAGAGGCTATCCCCAGTTCGTGCTCGCAAGAGTTAAAGCAATTCGAGGTCACATGGGTTGCTTACCGAAATTGTTGCCATGTCCTGCCAGAAAATCTGCAGCGCAGATCGGATTGATAATCAGTGCCGCAATTGCGCTTCATCTCACAGTCTGGTTGTGCCTGCCGATGGCATTCGAAGGCTCCATCCGCCTCGATGTGGCGGAACACGTCCTGCAAGGACGTGAGTGGCTGCTGACCTATCCAAAGCACCCTCCACTTTCAATGTGGCTGGTAGCGTTGGTCAGCGAGCTTGGCCCTGCCCGCTACTTTGCAGTCTATCTGCTCGGCCATTTGTTGGCTCTGTCCGGGCTCTTGTGCGCAGCGCTACTCTTGTTGCGTCAGAAAGGTTGGTCTGCGGCGGCACTCGCAGTCCTTATCGGGCTCGCTTCGCCATTCCTCACCTACATACCAATCGAACTGAACCATAATATCGGCGTCATGCCGTTTTGGGGCCTTGCGGTCGCTACCGGTTTCCTTGCCTTCGAACGTGGATTCCTACGCGACTGGCTTCTATTCGGCGCCGCTGTCGGACTCGGTATTTGGGCAAAATATTCAATTCTACAGCTTGCACTGCCGCTCGCGGCTATCTTCATCGCCGTGCCGGAGTGGCGGCGCCAACTCGTAACACCCGGTCCATGGCTTGCGATCGTGCTGGCGGCGTCCATCGCAGGGCCGCACCTTATCGCCGTCGTGAACAATGGAAGCAGCACTTTTCTTTATGCTTTGCGCCTAAACCCCTTGGGAGTGGCGCATAATTTGATGCCGTCCTTCGAATTCTTGCTGAATGCTGCAGCGCTATTCGCATTAATGGGAATCGTGCCGGCCACAGCCACTAGCTGGTTGCTATTGCGGCAATCCATCGCTCTCAGTTTTACCCGTGCGCACGTCGATCGCCTAACGCTTTATCTGCATGTTGCGCTTTTCGGGCCCATTGCGGTTATTTTGCTAGCATCTTTCATCGGCATCAGGCCTCACGTTCTGTGGCTTGCTCCGATTGCGTTGTCCGCCGCGGTCTGGTGGGCCGAGAGATCGCAAGTTTCACGGAATTTGCCACGCAATGCGATTGCGGTTGCTGGCGGGCTCGCCGCGTTGATCGCCGTCAGCTATGCGACATGGCACGCTGCCAAACCGCTCGCTTTGGCATCGCCAAGTTACACAGATTTCGACGGACCGGCATTCGCTCGCATGGCCGAACAATATTGGCGCAGTCACGGCTCTGGGCCAATTCCCTATATTGTCAGTTTCGATCGCCAACGCGGCCGCCAAGCCGCAGGCTCGATTGTCTTTGATACATCCGATCGACCACACGTGTTGGAGGATGCCAATCCTAAGCTTTCGCCCTGGATCGAGATGCCCGACTTGCTGCAGCGGGGCGCTCTTGTCGTCTCTCCAAGAGTGCTTACGTCGGCTGATAACGTCTCGGGTACGCCAATCGAGGTCGTCTCAAAATTTGCGCGGCCGACTATCCGGTCCTTCACGCACCCTCGGCCGATCTATTTCGGAATCGTTCGGCCAACAGACGGGCGGTCACACTAAGAACGATTCGAATGTGTATTTTTCATAACGATGATAATTGGTATCGATTGTGCGAGAGAAGCGGAAATTCTTGGGATGACTCCTCGTGCCCGCCTAAGGTGACGCCCAGACAATCAACTTGTACAGGTATCCGAACGATTGTACGATCCCTGCGCCATGTGAAATCTGCATGATCTACCCCAATGCTGGCGCCTTTTTATGGTTCGAATTGTTCCCACGTCCACTGTCGAACTGAAACTAGCCGTTGCTGCGACGGCTGTGCGCGGCGATGGCGAGCGTATCCTCACCGAGCTCGGCGAGCCTTCGGAAGTGGGACCTGACGGGGTTGCCTTTTTAATTTCGACCAAGTTCTTGAACGACGTACCTAACACCAAAGCATCCGTTCTCGTGATTCAATCGACGCTCGCGGCGAAAGTCTCAGCGAGACTTCCTGCCACGGTCAGCATTTGTATCGAATGCGAAGATGCTTATCTGGGTTTGGCGCATTTCACAAAGAAAATCAGGGATAAAGACCCCGTCTCAGACTGGCAGATGGTTTGTCTGGCGGGCACCCCGGTGCATCCTTCAGCAAGTATCGACCCGACCGTCAGGCTCGGGCCCGGCGTGATTGTAGGTGAGCGAGCATCAATCGGAATGGGCAGCATTGTTCTAGGTAATGCGGTGATTGGACCCGAGGCCCGAATTGGATCGGACTGCGTCATTTTCCCTGGTGTGGTAATATATCCGCGCACGACCGTGGGAGACCGCGTGCGCATCCATGCTAATGCGGTAGTGGGATCGGATGGCTTCGGCTATGCCCGAGGATCGCAAGGCTCAGTGAAAATTTGGCACCTTGGAAAGGTCGCGATCGGGGACGATGTCGAAATTGGTGCCGGTACCATGATCGATCGTGGCACCATCAAAGATACCGTCATCGAAAATGGCGTTAAAATTGATAACCTCGTCCACATTGGTCACAACGGGCACGTCAAGGCGCATGCAACGCTTTGTGCCCAGGTCGGGATGGCTGGGAACGTCACCGTCGGGCGCTATGCAATATTGGGGGGCAAGGTCGCCGTAGCGGACAAGCTTGAAATCGGCGATCATTCCATGGTCGGGCCAATGAGCGGAATAGCCAGGGATGTAAAGCCAGGTGAAAAACTGATGGGCGCCCAGCGCGCACTACCTCTTCAGGAATGGCGAAAGCTCGTCATCCTTTTTGAAGGGCTCCCGGAACTGTATCGCCGTGTTAAGACATTGGAAAAGAAACATGACGGTGTAACGCCGAAGGACGCACCGCGATAATCGCAATGCTTCCAATACGCCCGACAAAACCGCCAGCCTATGCAGCGATTTTTTGGACCTGAACTTCCATCGCCGATCAAATCCTGAAGAAGAAGGTAAACGTGACTGAGAAGAAGATTCACCAGACGGCAATTGTACATGCCGACGCGCGAATCCATGAAAGTTGCGAGATTGGACCATATTGCGCCGTCGGCAAGGACGTGACCCTTGGCCTAAACAACCGGCTCATCAGCCACGTCGTCATTCAGAATCGCGTTACCGTCGGAAATGGAAACGTATTCCACCCCTTCGCGGTCGTCGGAGGCATACCCCAGGACATCAAATACCAAGGCGAAAAAACAGAACTGATCATCGGAAATGACAACATAATTCGGGAGTCGGTAACACTGAACATCGGAACAACTGGTGGTGGCGGCATCACGCGAATTGGAAACGGCAACATGTTCATGGCCTATGTACACATCGCGCACGACACCGCCGTTGGAAGCCACACCATCATCGGCAATTCGTGTCAAATCGCCGGACATGTGATAATTGAAGATTGGGTCACGATCGGCGGGCTTACCGGCGTGGCCCACCATCTTCGGATTGGAGCTCACTGCTATATTGGCGGCTGCAGTGGCATTGATCGGGACGTTCCACCTTTCACGTTCGGACGCGGGCCGACGGGACATTTTGTCATCCTCGGGATCAATCTTACTGGACTAAGGCGGCGCGGCTTTAGCAAAGAAGAAATTGCCGCCTTACAGGAATTGAATCTGATTTACTTCAAATCCAAGATGCTGGACAAGAGTGTCGCGCTTGCACACGTGGAAGAAATGCTGGGGTCTATGGGAGTGGTACAAGAATTCATAAAATTCGTGCGCACTTCGCAAAAAGGGACCTTTCGTTAGACATGGAAATATTCGTTTCCGCTGGCGAAGCTAGCTCGGACACACATTGCGCACAACTTATTCAAGAATTGGATGCGAGGACCAAAATTTCTACCTTTGGATTGGGCGGCAACGAGCTCGCCCGCATCGGCACTCAGCTCTTGATGCATAATCGGGAGCTTGCGGGCGCCGGAGGGCCGCTGGAAGTACTGGGCCAATTTCCGAAGCGTCGGCAATTGAAACGGCAATTATGGTCGAGGCTGGTGGAGAAGCGTCCTGATGGTGCGATTCTGGTGGACACCGGCGAGATCAATCTTAAGCTTGCTCCACTGCTTCGCCATTTTCAGATTCCAACGGTATATTTCATTCCACCGAAACTTTGGGTCTGGCGCTCAGGCAGGATCTCCAAGATCGCGAAAAACATCGACTTGGTCTTAAGCATTTTGCCGTTCGAAAATAAGATTTATGAGAGGCACAATATACCATTTCAATATGTTGGGAATCCTCTTCTCGATGAGGTCCCGTTGAAACTGACACAGAGCGAGGCGAAGGCACATTTGCAGATTGATCCGCAGCAACGTGTGTTGACGGTTTTGCCCGGCAGCCGGCACAACGAGATTAGATTGCAGCTCGATCTTTTCGCCGAGTCCGTCCAGGCATTCATCAAAAGAATTCCTGGTTCAGATCCGAAGCCGTTAATTCTTATTCCAGCCGCCCAAATAATCAATCCTGCTTTAATCGAAGAAGCGTTTCAATCGAGGCTTCCAGGAATCGCTGTCAAGGTTGTCAAAGGACAGAGTCACGTGTGCATCAAGGCGGCACAAGCGGCGTTGATCAAGTCCGGAACGTCCACGCTCGAGGCCGCGCTACTGCAAGTGCCGATGGTCCTTGCTTATCACTCATCCCGGTCGGCGGAATGGGTGTTTCGCCATATCGTCCGGTATCGAGGCTTTGTCGGACTGGTCAATCTCTTCCTGGAGCCCAATCCAGAGGCTGCGCTTGGGACCGGAAGCGAATTGCCAACTCCGGCGGTACCGGAGATGATCCTGGATCGCTGTAAGCCCGAGCTAATCGCCGAGAGATTGATTGAGATTTATCTCGAAGGGCCACCGAGAGAACAGATGATCAAGGCGCTGTCCCGTACTCCTTTCCTTCTTTTGCCTCCGAAGCAACTTGGGACGTCTCCGATTCAAGCGGCGGCAAATGCAGCGTGGGATGTCTTTCGTCGCAAGGCGCCGTAGTTGACACGAGCCCCGGATTTCAGGGCGCACTGCATTGCGCCCACTAGTGCCAAAGTGTCAGCCGAAACGCTATAATGCTACCGGCCCCATATGATGATTTTGCCCCTGCACATGCACACCCGCTCGACCGCGCACGTCTCGTCCCCCCCGGCGGATTGGCCTCCGCTCTGCTGGGTTGTAACAGACGGGAAGGCTGGCATGGAAAATCAAGTTTTGGGTCTAGCCGAAGCGATGGGGCTCAATCCTGTTATCAAAAGATTACGCGTACCGAGGTTCTGGCGAGAGTTAGGTCTTCACCTCGGCTATGGCCGGGAGTTGGCGCTAAAACACAGTGACATCACCCCCCCTTGGCCGGACCTCTTAATCGCAACCGGGCGAACTAGCCTGCTTGCCTCGCTTCATATCAAAAAGGCAAGCGGAGGCCGCACCTTCACCGTGCAAATTCAGAAGCCTGTCGTTCCGGTCGATCATTTCGACCGTGTGATTGTGCCGATTCACGACGAAATTTTCGGCGACAATGTGATCCCGATGATGGGAGCGCTACATCGGGTGACACCCCAACTGTTGCATGATGAATCCGCAAAATGGGCACCGTGCTTTTCGCATCTGCCGCGTCCTTATGTGATGGTGATGCTCGGTGGGCATAATGCTGCGGTCTCGCCCTTGAGGCGTTTATCCTCCTATCAAATGGGCGCCAGTAAACTTGTCGAGATCGGCGGCATGCTCCGAAACATTGCACAGCATGGAAAGGCCGGACTTCTCATTACAGCATCACGACGCACGAATGCTGCAGATTTGGCACAGCTCAGGGAAATGCTGCATGACTGCGCAACCGTGATCTGGGATGGTACCGGGGAGAATCCTTATTACGGCATGCTAGGACAAGCGGACCACTTCATTGTTACTTGCGATTCGGTTAATATGATTTGCGAAGCCTGCAGCACTGGAAAACCAGTGCAAATGATTCAATTGCCCGGCTATTCGCAAAAAATAGCTGCCTTTCACCGCAGCTTACTTGCCTCTGGGCGCATACGCCTCTTCAGTGGGGCGATTGAGCAATGGCAGTGTGAATCGCTGCAAGAAAAGGAACGCATCGCGACGCTCGTCCGCGAGGCGTATCAGGCAAGGGCGGAGATCTCATCCGCAACCTGATGTAATCATCGCTCAGCGTCTTTGGTGTCATTTCTTCCCAAATTTGCGGCCTTCTAAGTTCAGACGAATGTCAAATCAAGAAATGCTGGCCGCGCCCACTAACCCCGATTAGGAACTTGCTTGCGGCCGGAACGGCCATCTGCCAAGTTTAACTCGCTTGGCCCTTTGACGACAAACTACCAACGTATGAACAACCTGCTCCATCGTTCACTCTTTGCGGATCGATACAGCACTGCGTCCTTGATCCATCGGCTTCTTACCGAAGAGGCGTCGCAGCACTGGTCCTCCTATGCGGTGGCTTTCGTGCTTATGGGAGTGACGGCAGGCTGCACGGCACTGTCCGCCTACCTGATGGGGCACGTGGTTAACGAAACTTACTTGGCGCATAATTTCACAGCTATCATCGCACTTTCGGCGATCACGATCGTGATATTCACCGTAAAAGGATTTGCAACTTATGGTCAAACCCTCTTACTCGCTCAAATCGGAAACGAAGTCCTTGCCAGAAATCAACAACGCGTAATTAGCAAACTATTGCGCGAAAGTCTTGACTATTTTGCGGATCGCCCCTCTGCCTCTGTGATGACTCAGGCGGATTACGGGTCCCGCTCGATACCGGCTATTCTCGACACAGTCATTACCGCAATTGGCCGCGATCTCCTTTCCCTGATAGGCCTCGGCGTAGTGATGTTTATCCAGGATCCTTTGTTATCGGTGCTGGCGCTGGTAATCATACCAGCGGCCGCTCTGTTCTTGCGCCGATTGATGATTCAGATGCACCGGAGCGCACTCGACCAAATGGCCAGCACCGCAATGATCATGGAGATCATGCAGGAATGCTTGCAGGGGCTGCGCATCGTCAAGGCATTCGGACTTGAGGACGAGATGGGCCGACGCATTGAGAAGAGCGCGGAGACAGCAAAGCATGCGGCAAACGTGATGGCGCGCTTGTCTAACCGTTCAGGACCTTTGATGGAATCATTGGGTGGTTGCGTGATCGCCGCGGTGTTTCTCTATGGTGGATATCGCGTGATCGTGTTGGGCGCAACGCCCGGCGAGTTCGTATCTTTCATTACGGCGTTTCTGCTTGCATACGAGCCGGCAAAAAGACTGGCGCGCTTTCATATTGACCTCAATACAAAATTTGTAGGCGTCCGCATGTTTTATGAAATCCTGGACTCGCCAGCGACGGAACCGGACGAATCCGGAAAGCCAACTCTGAAGCTTGGAAACGGCCGCATTGAATTTAGCAATGTTGAATTTAGCTATCGGCCTGGTCAAAACGCACTTCAGGGCCTCTCTTTCGTCGCGCAGCCTGGTCAAGTCACTGCGCTGGTCGGACCTTCAGGTGGAGGCAAATCAACTGCCTTTAATTTAATCCTACGACTTTATGAGACGGACAATGGTAAGATTCTGATTGATGGGCAAGACATAGCGAGTGTGTCGCGCTTTTCGCTGCGGAAACAGATTGCCTATGTCGGTCAGGACGTGTTCCTTTTTCGCGGCACAATCCGGGAAAATATCGCATGCGGAAACCTGCTTGCCGGCGATAATGAGATCGTCGAAGCCGCTAAGGCAGCTCAGGCTCACGATTTTATTATTAAATACTCGACTGGCTATGACACGCCAGTCGGCGAGCATGGATTGCAATTGTCCAGCGGCCAGCGGCAACGAATTTCGATTGCCCGCGCGCTGCTCAAGAACGCTCGGATCATCCTGCTCGACGAACCGACTTCTTCTCTCGATAGTGAGTCAGAGCGCCGCATTCAGGAAGCGATGACTCGACTCTGCGCGGGCCGCACGACGCTAGTCATTGCACACCGTTTACACACAGTCATGGATGCCGGCCGCATTTACGTGGTGGAGGATGGGAAGGTCGTCGAATCTGGACGCCACGAGGAACTCTTACGCACGGACGGTCGCTACGCTTCGCTTTATAAGATTTTGCTCAGCAATTCGGAACATGACGAAAACAAGATCGAGGCCTTCTCCAGTCAGGCATGATCGACGCCATTCTGTCGCGGAAATCACGACCACCTTTCACAACGGTATCCAGTCTAGACGTTGAAGGCTTAGCCGCAGTTTGAGTTCAAATAAGAGAGTGCTTCGTCTAAATTATCGCGGCTTTCCAAGCCTTTCCAATATCCGCTTATATGGAATGCTCCAACACTTTCCCCGCGCTTAATCAAAAGAGATGCCAGATCAATCATCGTAAAGAATGCGTCGGTCGGGATAACACTAATGCATCTACTGTTAATTACGTAGATTCCGGAGTTTACGTATTGTCTAGTATCCGGCTTTTCACGAAGATCCAAAAGCCGGCCATTTTCAACCTTCACAACGCCAAAAGGACTTTTTGTCACGACCTCGGCATAAGCCATGGTCATAGGGAACTGACGCGTCTTATGAAAACTTATGAGAGCGGCGAAGTCCAGATCAGTTACGACGTCGCCGTTCATGACGATAAAATCCTCATCCGGTCCTATCTTTTCTCTTGCCAATGCGATCGGGCCGGCCGTACCGAGCGGCTTTTCCTCGATTAAATATTCGATCTTCAAACCCCAATGCTGACCATCGCGGCAATATGCTCTAAGTAATTCGGGCATATATCCGAGCGAGATCAGTATTTCTTTAATACCATGGGCACGCAGGCTCAGAATGGCGTGTTCAATAATTGGCTTTTCCCTGAATGGGATCAGTGGTTTTGGTATCGAGAATGTTAGCGGCCGCATTCGAGTGCCAACTCCGCCAGCTAAAATTAATGCTTTCATTTCATACCTTGTACGATCCCGGTTGATCGAACGGGTTGTTCTGACGGATCCACTCGACCGTCTGTAGCAGACCATCTTCAAGGGAAACCTCCGGCGCCCAGCCTGTTAAATCCTTCATCTTGCTATTGCAGGATTGGAGCCGGTTTACCTCGCTTGTTGCCGGACGAAGACGTTCGCTGTCAGCCTTAATTGCGAGAGTCTTTCCTAGAATTCGTCCTACCGCGTCAACGATCTCCCGAATTTTCACATCTTTTCCGGTGCCAAGGTTCAGCTCCTGACCTAAGGTCGCGTCGGATTGTGCCATCTTGATCATTCCGGCGGCGGTATCGGTCACAAAAGTGAAGTCCCGTCTCGTGTCCACGGCCCCTAGCTGAATCACGTCCGAACGCAGCGCTTGTGCGATGATGTTTGAAATCACTGCGCGGTCAGATTGGCGGGGGCCATACGTATTGAACGGTCTACAGATCGTAACAGGAAACTGATAGGAGTACCAAAAGCTCATGGCCATCGCATCGGCTGCAATTTTGCTGCCGGCATAAATCGATTGCGGTTGCTTGGGATGTTTTTCATCAATGGGGACATAAAGGGCGGACCCATACACTTCGCTCGAGGACACCTGAATGAACCGTTGCACGGCAGCCTCTTTCGCCGCAATCAGGCATGCCATGGTACCACCGAGGTTCGTTTTCAAAACTTCCTGTGGATGCGTGTAAGAATACGGCACACTGATCAAGCTGGCCAAGTGAAAAACGATATCCTTTCCTTTCATGCATTCGCGCATTACGGAAAAATCGCACACATCCCCGAAAATGATTTCGATCTCGCCACGACGTGGAAGCTTCGTGAGATAGCCTAAGTCATTGCGCGAATTGTAGTGAACAAATGCAGTGACCTTCGCCGCCTGGCTCTGCAGCAATTCAACAAGATGACTCCCAATAAAACCGGCAGAGCCGGTAACTAGAGCCCGTTTGTTCCTCATAAGATACACCTTTATTTAAAGGTTATCACACTATCTATATCGGGATCCCCTCGGTGACCTGTTTCCCAAGCAATAGGATGTGTCCTTTCGGTCTGGGCTGCAAGCTGGAGTCCAATTGTAATTCGCCCGTTGGGTGTGCCATGATTGCCACGTTCTGGCGCGCGACCGATATTGTTTTTGCCTGCCGTCATTTCATGAGCCTTTTGAAATCGTGTTGCTGGAGGCTTGGGTAGCGAGTAAGCCGATGATCATCACTAACGCTGAAGGACCTCGTTCAATCACGGCCGAGGGCGAGGCGATTGCGCGCGCCCTTGAGCTGTTGCTAGAGTAAACTGAACTTGCGCACGAATTAGCCGTCAGTGGATATAACAAAGGGATTGGGCATTATATTACACTGGCACTTGTATTCCGGCTGGATGCCGTTGTTAGGCAAGTCTTTTCGGGAAATACATTCAAGACGCCATTTCTACCCTTCTTTGACATCAGGCCGATATCATGCGCGTGCTGCTGGTAGCCCCGTTTAACACAGTGAAATACACGACCCGGCGGTTCGACTTTTTCGGGCGCAGGCTCGCGAATGGCTTAATTCGCAACGGGCACTTTGTCGTGACCTTCAGTGATCGCGACAGCGTAAAGAACGCGCTCGGCATCAAAGCGATCGGCATGATTCTCGCGCAGCGCCGTCTGATTGAGATTGCACGCCACGTTCGGCCGGACCTTTTTTGCCTTCTTACATTTGATTTAATCCCGCCCGAAACGGTGCATAGCATCAAGAAGATGGTCCCTGGCTGCCGAGTGGCGATCGTCTTTATCGATTCATTGCTTGATCCAGTGTACGCAGCGCGATTTGGCAAATGGCTCAACGGCGCTGATTTCGCATTCGCGACTACCGCCGGTCCCAGCCTTGCAAGATTTGCTAGCGCGTGCTCCGTGGCTTTTATCCCGAACATTGTGGATGCTTCGGTCGACGTTGCCCAGGCGTTTGCTGAGCAGAATAAGACCGCCGACGTGTTCTTCTGCGGCGGTTACAGCGGGCCTGCAAATCGCTGGGGGCTGATCGACGAACTTCAGCGGCAGAAGCCGGCGCTCCGGTATGATCTCTATGGCCGGAATAAGAAAAACCAGCTCCCGGGTGACACGCTTATCCAGGTGATGAAGCGCGCCAAGATCGGACTCAATGTCAACCAGTTCGAAGGCGATCTCTACGCGTCTGATCGGATGGCTCAATATATAGGCAATGGCTTGCTCCTCGCCACATATCGTCGCTCCGGCTTTGCGCGCTGCTTTGACGAAAGCGAGATGATTTTTTTCGACGGCGCAGCTGATCTTGGGGAACAGATCGAACGCGCTGTTTCGAATGACGCCGTTTGGCGTACAATGGCTGAGCGAGGATACCGAAAGGCGCGCACCATCATGAGTGAAACGAAAGTTACCGATTTTATTGTGCGAAAGACAATGGGGCTCGAGCCGCCAAAAAACTGGAGTTTTACGGATCAGATTTATCCAACAACGGCGTAAGTCAGTTAAAAATTAAATTTTCCAAAAGGTCCATTTTGCTTTGGTACAGGGCCGTTTGAATTACGTATGGGCTCGCAAGAAAAATCCGATCCGTTCAATTGCGTGGTAAGCTTCCCACAGCAGCCTTGCAAAAATATGCTACGCATGCGGTATTAATGGCCAGAATTCACGATCGGCTTCGAGTTATGCGGCGCGCAGTTTTATTGGTCATGCGAAGGGATTCGTCATCTCGTCACTTTACGTCTGTTGGGGGATGCCGGGCGCCCAATTGATGAGTGTCGGAACAGGGGGCGACGCCACGGATGGGGTCCATCAGCCGATATATCTTCCGCACGACGTTCGGGGCGTTCACGGTCGTGCTCGTCAGCCTGACGGCCATGATCTGGGTCACGCAGGCGCTGCGCGATATTGACCTGATGACCAACCAGGGCCAAACCATCCTGGTGTTCGTCGGCATCACCGGCCTGATCATTCCGACGCTCGTCATGGCGATCGCACCGGTCGCGCTGCTAATCGCGGTCGCGCACGTGCTCAACAAGCTTTCCAACGATTCCGAAATCATCGTGATGAACGCGTCCGGCATGTCGCCATGGTTTTTGTTTCGCGCCTTCATGGTGGTGGCAATCGTGGTTTCGCTGATCGTCATGGCGATCAGCGCCTATTTCTCACCAAAGGGGCTGCGCATGCTTCGCGATTGGCTCACCGAAGTGCGCGCCAATGTGTTGAGCACCATGGTGCAGCCGGGCCGCTTCACCTCGATTCAAAGCGGCGTCACCATCCATATCCGCGAGCGCCGCAACAACGGCCAACTGCTCGGCATCTTCCTCGACGACCGGCGCAACCCGAACGAGCGCATCACCGTACTCTCCGAGTTCGGCGATCTGTTGGACAGCGACAACGGCACGTTCCTGGTCTTGCAGAAGGGCATCGTGCAGCGCCAGGAGGTCAAGGAGCGTGATCCGGCGATGGTGGTGTTCGACCGCTACGCCTTCGATCTCTCACAGTTCGCCGGCGGCCCGCAGGCGGTGAAATATTCGACCCGCGAGCGCTACCTATGGCAGCTGCTGTTCCCTGATCAGAAGGATCAGTTCTACATCGAGCAGCCGAACCAGTTCCGCGCCGAATTGCACGACCGGCTGGTGGCGCCGTTATACCCGCTCGCCTTCGTGGTTATCGCATTCGCCTATCTCGGCGCGCCGCGTACCACCCGGCAAGGCCGCACTTTGTCGATGGTTGGCGCCATTGGCGCGGTCGCGCTGCTGCGCCTGATCGGATTTGCCTCCGCCGTGTTCGGCGCCACCGTGCCGTGGATGCTGT
>Ga0209048_10002171_pt1 | contig 19689 bp, 17 predicted proteins | sample FrelakmetCRP12CR_FD_187146 | JGI IMG/M metagenome (GOLD analysis project Ga0209048, IMG submission 187146) | Freshwater lake sediment microbial communities from the University of Notre Dame, USA, for methane emissions studies - CRP12 CR (SPAdes)... | ecosystem: Environmental > Aquatic >... | reverse complement strand
GAATTCTCTGGGCGTCGCCTACGGCACGAAGGATGGCCTCGCCCAGGGCATCGGGAGAACGGTCAATGACCTCCACGGTAGCTACCGCTTTGATGGCGGCCTGCGTGAAGTCCTCAAGGAGCGATGATTGCACCATTGCCGGCTGCATACAAAGTTCGAGCTTATACCTACCATCGCGCAAAACCCACGGAATTCGTGGTGACCATCGTCACTCGAAAGTGTGATTCCGGGAAGTCTTCTACAATCCAGAAATGGCGCGGTTGCCGGCTATGGCGCAGCTTTTTGCGGTATCTGTTCTGGTGTGGATCGCCGCCATTGGCGCGCTCGCGCAACCCCCACCGCCACCGCAGCAACCCTCGGGCATGGGTATGGACATGTCCCACGACTCCATGCAGCACATGGGGCACGGGATGGATCCAGCGCGCACTTTCCTGACGGGCGAATCCTCGGGAACCAGCCTCCAGCCCTCCGCCTGGCCAATGCCCATGCTGATGACCAGCGCCGGGCAATGGCAATTGATGTGGATGGCGCAAGCGTTCGTGGTGGAAACGCAACAGACCGGGCCGCTGGGCGCCGACAAGTTCTACTCGACCAATTGGGGCATGCTCAGCGCGCTGCATCGTCTGGGCGGCGGGGACGTGATGCTGCGCACCATGCTCAGCCTGGAACCCGCAACCATCAGCGGCGAATACTATCCGCTGCTCTTCCAGACGGGCGAAACCGCTTATGGCAAGCCCATCGTGAACGGCCAGCACCCGCATAACTTCGTCATGGAATTGAGCCTGCAATATGCGCACAAGATTGGCGAACGCGCGCTGTGGGACTTGTACTACGCGCCGGTTGGCGATCCGGCGCTGGGGCCGGTCGCCTATCCGCATCGCGCCTCCGCGATGGAAATCCCGCAAAGCACGCTGGGCCATCACTGGGAAGACTCCACGCACATCCTGTACAACGTGGCCACGGCAGGAGTTTCGTACAGAGCGGTGCGGTTCGAGGCTTCCGGCTTTCATGGCGCCGAGCCCGGCGAAGATCGCTGGAGCATACAGTACGGTGCGATGAACTCCTACTCCGGACGCTTGGTGCTATCGCCCACGCCGCGATGGGTTGCGCAGGTATCAGCCGGTCATCTCACCCGCCCCGAGGCATTGGAGCCAGGTGATGTCGTCCGCACCACGGCATCGGTGGAGTACGTCGCTCCATGGCCGCACGGCAACTGGTTCGCAACCAGCCTCATCTGGGGACGCAACTGGAAGACTGCGGGCAAGTACGGCAGCAACGCTGTCGCGGCGGAAACCGTGGTGCCCTTCAAAGACAAAAACTTCGTGACCGGCCGCTACGAATGGAGCCAGCGCGACGAGTTGTTCGCCAACAATCCAGAACTGGCGGAAAAGCTCTACCTCCAGACGGGCAGCCGCTGGTTCGACGTGAGCTCTTACACTGTGGGATATACCCGCAACATCGGAACCTTCCACAACGTTGAGACCGGCCTGGGAGCCAATATGATGTTGTACGGCATTCCGGATGCTATCAAGCCGTACTACGGCGACCATCCCCTGGGCGTGAATGTCTATCTGCGCCTGCGGCTGAAGGAGAATCGTTAGCTAGTTTCTGGTGTCGGCCAGCGGCAGCTCGACCACCATGCGCGTGCCGCGTCCCGAGCGGCTTTCAGGAGTAATCGTCCCGCCGTAGGCCTCGATCAGCGCCTTGGAAATTGCCAGCCCTAGTCCGTAGCCGCCGGTATCGCGAGCCCGGGAGCTGTCAGCGCGATAGAAGCGGTCGAAGATTCGCGAGAGCTCGGCCTTCGGAATTCCGGGGCCATTGTCTTCCACCTCGACATACCCTCGCGCTCCGTTGGAGTGCACTCGAATCTGGACGCGATCGTCCGCTGGGCTGAAGCGAATCGCATTCTCCAGCAGGTTGGCCCAGACGAGTTCGAGGTCCTCGCCGTCGGCGCGAATGGGCAACGCCCCATTGCTACTGAACTCAACCGTCACACCCCGTTCTTGCGCTACCAGCGTCAGCCGCTCGATCGCGGCCTGGCAAGTCGCGGCCGCATCAATGATCTGCAGGCCACGCCGCGCGCTGCCCGCAGCCCACTGTTCAGCACGCGCCAGGCGCAGCATGGAGTGCAGCAATTTCTCCAATCGCGCCATGTCCTCCAGCGCCTGTTCCAAACCGGTGCGATATTCCTCGGCCGCGCGTGGCCGCTGCAGGAGCGCCTGCAGCGTGGATTTCAGGATGGCCACCGGCGTCTTCAACTCATGCGCAGCGTTGGCCAGGAACTCGCGCTGCTGGGTGAAGGCGCGATGCAGACCGTCGAGCATTGCCGTCATGGCCTGCGTCAGCGGCGCAAGCTCAGATGTGCCGAGCGCGGCTTCGCTCGGATTCAACTCCCAGTTCGTAGTGCTGATCAGGGCGGCGCTCCCCGCCAGCTCCGCCAGCGGGCGAAGTCCTCGACGCAAGCCCCACACCGCCAGCGCAACCGTTATCAGCAGCAACAGCGCGCTGCCCAACGCGATGTAGAGCCCCGCCTTGGCAACCGCGCGCGTCATCTGGTCAGTCGGCGCAGCGTAGGTCACAGTTAGAACGTCGTCGTTGGGCAGCTCGGGCTCGCGGTCCAGCACCGGGACCCGGTCCAGGCGGATGGCGCGGTAACGCGTTCCATCCAAGGCAAACTCCGCGTGCAGACCGTGCCGCTCGATAAATTGCGGAGCCGTCGCAGGCCAATTTGGTGAGCGCGCGATCACTTGGCCAGCGCCGTCCAGGACTTCGTACAAGTCCGGATGCTGCTTCTCCAGCGGCGGCGGTACCAGGTCGTCCTCGAAGATGAGCTTAGGATGCGGGTCCTCGGAGTAGCGCACCAGGGCGGCAATGCTCATGGCACGGCCGTGGAGTTGGGTGTCGAAAGCGTTCCGCAGTTGCCGCCTCGTGAAGTACACCGCTACCGATACCAGCCCGACGGCGAGCAATAACTGCGACACCACCACTACTACAATCAGTCGGCGTTGGATGGACGTCTTGGGCATATCAGCCGCGCAGCATGTAACCCTGTCCGCGCAGGGTGTGAATCAGTTTTGTGTCACCGGTATCCTCGAGCTTGCGCCTCAGGCCCGAAATATAAACTTCGATGACGTTGCTGAAGCGTTCCCAGTTGAAGTCGTAAAGATGCTCCAGCAATTCGGTTTTTGGCACCACCGCGCCCGGCCGGTGCGCCAGGTACTCCAGTACGCGATATTCCATCGCGGTGAGTGGAACAATTTTCCCCTTGCGGCGCACGGTGAGATCGGCCGTGCTGATTTCCAGATCGCCCACCTTCAGCACAGCCGCGCTCTGGCCCTTGCCGCGCCGGATGAGTGCTTTGGCCCGCGCCAGCAGTTCTCCCAGATCGAACGGCTTGGCGACATAATCGTCAGCGCCGGCATTCAGCAGCGCGACCACGGACTCCTTTTCGTCGCGGGCGGTCAGGACCAGCACGGGCACAGGAGACCCGCTGGCCCGGATGCGCTGCAGGACCCCGAGCCCGTCAAGCTTGGGCAACATGAGATCGAGCAGGATGAGGTCATACGGATTCGACTCCGCCATGTACAGGCCCTCTTCGCCGTCGAACGCCACGTCGACCGCGTAGCCGGCGCTCTCCCGCAGGCTGCCGGCAATGTTCTCCGCCAGCCGCCGCTCGTCTTCGATGATCAGCACCCGCATGATGCCTCTATCCTATGCCAACGCTAGGCCGCCGAAGCTGAAGCCGGGCTTAATCTCGGAGGTTGGACCTTCTGCACCCTCCTGCGCATTCAGCTTGCATTAAGGTGGCATCCGGCATCCTACTGCGGTTGCCACTGTGAGGAAGCCGTGTTCACGACCCACAAGATCATCGCGCTCATAACGAGCCTGCTGCTTGCGGCTTCCATGTCGCACGCGCAGGTCGCGCCACCCATGCAAACACCCACACCCTCCTCCAGCGTCTCGCTTACCCTGGAGGACGCGCTGGCGCGGGCGAAAGCCAACAGTCCGCAATTTCAGGCGGCGCTGATGCAATTGGGACTGGCCCGCGAAGACCGCGTACAGGCGCGGGCGGCCCTGCTGCCGGGCGTGGATTACAACAACGGCTTCCTCTATACCCAGGGTAACGGAACGGGGACTCCCCGCTTTATTGCCAACAACGCGGTGCACGAGTACATCAGCCAGGGCGCGGTGCAGCAATCGCTGGGACTGGGACAGGTCGCGGACTACCAGCGCGCGTCGGCAGCGCAGGCGCTGGCCCGGGCCAGGGCCGAAATCGCAGCCCGGGGATTGGTTGTTACGGTTACGCAGGCCTTCTACGGCTACCTGGCCGGGCAAAACAGAACCACCACCATGCAGGCCGCCAACGACGAAGCGCAGCACTTCCTTGACATCAGCCGCAAGCTGGAGCAGGGCGGCGAAGTGGCGCACTCGGATGTGATCAAGGCGCAGATCCAGGCCAACGATCAATCCCGCGCCTTGCAGGAGGCGAAGCTCGGCGAGCAAAACGCGCGGCTTTCGCTGGCAGTTTTGCTCTTTCCCAACTTCTTTCAGGACTTCACATTGGTGGACGACCTCGGCGCTGCCCCCGCCTTGCCAGCGATGCCCGACATCCAGCAGATGGCGCAAAAGAACAATCCCGAGTTGAGCGCCGCGTTTGCCGCCCTTGAAGTGGCTAACCACGAGGTCACGGCGGCCCGCGCCGGCCATTTTCCCACGCTGCTGCTCGATTACTTCTATGGGATCGATGCCAGTCACTTCGCGATCAGCACCGACGGAATTCGCAACCTCGGTTACTCGGCCGCGGCAACGCTCAACATTCCGGTGTGGCATTGGGGTGCGATCCAGAGCAAGGTGAAGCAGGCCGAATTGCAGCGGCACCAGGCGCAGGTGGAGTTGAGCGCAGCGCAGCGCCAGGCCATGGCCGATCTGCAATCATTCTATTCCGAAGCTGAAACCTCGCACGGGCAGCTGGATGCACTTCGCAACTCGGCCGAACTGGCCGCCGACAGCCTGCGGCTCACCAACCTGCGCTACCAGGCAGGTGAGGCGACCGCGCTGGAGGTGGTGGACGCGCAAAATACGCTGACGCAGGCGCGCAATAACTATCGCGATGGCGAGGCCCGCTATCACGTCGCGCTCGCCAACCTGCAAACGCTGACGGGGGCGTTCTAAGCATGCAAGCCATCCGCAATCATTGGATATCGTTTGTTCTGGCTTTGCTGGGGGCGGCGATGGTGACCGCCTGCTCCAGGAAGGAAGCGGAGCCCCAACCGGTCGTCACGGTGCAGACCGCGCCGGCGCAGCGTGGCAGCATCCAGCAAATCATCAGCGCACAGGCCGTGCTGTTCCCGCGCGACCAAGCCGCCATCACGCCCAAGATCGTTGCTCCCGTGCGGACCTTCTACGTGAACCGCGGCAGCCGCGTGCAGAAAGGCCAGCTGCTGGCGGTGCTGGAGAACCGCGACATCGCCGCTGCTGAGGTGGAGAACAAGGGCACCTACGAACAAGCCCAGGCGACCTATGGCCTGGAAACCAGGTCTGCGCTTCCCGAGGCGTGGCAGAAGGCCGACTTCGATCTAAAGACCGCGAAAGAAGCGTTTGACGCCCAGCAAAAAGTCCATGACAGCCGCCGCGTGCTCTTCCAGGAGGGCGCCATGCCGCGCAAGGAACTGGATGCCTCCGCGGTGGGGCTCATCCAGGCCAAGGCACAGTACGAAATCGCCCAGCAGCATGTAGCGGCCTTGCAAGCCGGCGGCAAGCAAGAGCAGTTGAAGTCGGCGAAGGGGCAACTGACTTCAGCGAAGGGCAAGTACGAGGGCGCGGCCGCGCAACTCGCCTACACGGAAGTCCGCAGCCCGATCGACGGCGTGGTCACCGATCGGCCGACCTATCCCGGCGAAACGCCCACTCCCGGCACGCCGTTGCTGACGGTCATGGACACCTCGTCGGTGATCGCACGCGCCCACATCCCACAGAATGACGCCGCAGCGCTGAAGCCCGGCGATACCGCGACCATCAACGCTCCCGGCGACATTCGCGTCAACGGCAAAGTGACCCTGATCAGCCCGGCGCTCGACCCCAACAGCACCACCGTGGAAGTTTGGATCGAGGCTGCCAATCCGGAAGGCCGCTTGCGGCCCGGCACCAGCGTCAACATCTCGATGGTTGCGCAAACCCTTAACGATGCCATCCTGGTGCCTGCGGCGGCGCTGCTCAAGACCCCGGAAGGCGAGGCCACGGTCATGATCTTGAGTGGCGACCGCGCGCGCCAAGTGGCAATCGAGACCGGCATTCGCGAAGGCGACAGGGTGCAGATCACCAAGGGCCTCAGCGGTGGCGAGACGGTCATTGTCACCGGCGCCTACGGGCTTCCCGACAACACCAAAGTAAAGATTGCGGATCCCGCGGCAGCGGATTCCGGCAATACCGGCGCTGACAAATCTCAGGACAAGGCGAAGGACTGACCGCGCATGCAGTGGAAAACCATGCTCCAGCGATTGCGCAGCGGCGGTCCCGCCGACGAGCGTTACTGGTTTACCCGCTATGCCAAGTCGCTCATCTTTCTCATCCTGGTCTTGGCGATGGCCGGCGCTTACCTCGCCTTCACCATTCCGATTTCGGTTTTCCCGACAACTGATTTCCCCCGCGTCGTCATCGGCGTCGACAACGGTGTGATGCCCATCGACCAGATGATGGTCACCATCACGCGCCCCATTGAAGAGTCCGTTAACTCCGTTCCAGGATTGCTGAGCGTTCGCTCCATTACCAGCCGAGGCTCGGCGGAAGTCGATCTCTTCTTCACCTGGAACGTCGACATGGTGACCACCCTGCAACTGGTAGATGCTGCGCTCTCGAACATCCGCACGCAGTTGCCGGCTACCGCGAACCTCCGGACCAACCGCCTGAACTTTGCCAGCTTTCCCATACTCGGCTACAGCTTGACGTCCGATACCGTGCCCCAGACCGAGCTGTGGACGATGGCGACCTATGACCTGAAACCGCGGCTCAATCGTCTCGACGGCGTGGCGACGGTCGTGGTGCAAGGCGGGCAGGAGCCCGAGTTCCACATCACGCCCGACCCCGCAAAGCTACTCGCGGCCAGCGTCACGGTGACCGACATCCTCGATGCGGTCCGCCGCAGCAACCTCATCGACTCGCCCGGACTGCTGCAGGAGAACCATCAGCTCTATCTCGCGCTGGTGGACGGGCAAGTGAAAGACCCGGCGCAGTTGTCGCAGATCGTCATCAAGACCACGCAGACTGGGATTCCGGTGCGTGTCGGCGACGTTGCCGGCGTCGGCTCCGGCGTGAAGCCGGTGTACACCATCGTGAGCGCGAACGGAAAGCCGGCCGTGCTGCTCAACATCAATCGCCAGCCCGATAGCAACACGGTCGTCGTCGCTGACGAGGTGCACGCCGAGGTGGACCGCATTCGCCAGTCCCTTCCGCCGGGAATCCAGATCCAGCCCTTCTATGACCAGTCGGTCATCGTGACGGAGTCCATCAAGAGCGTGCGCGATGCCATCCTCATCGGCCTGGTGCTCGCATCGCTCATCATGGTGCTGTTCCTGCGCGACTGGGGAACGTCGGCGGTCGCAGCGCTGGTGATTCCGGCGACGGTGGCCGTCACCTTCATCGCGCTCAAAATGCTCAACCAGAGCTTCAACCTGATGACGCTGGGCGGCCTGGCGGCGGCTGTCGGGCTGGTAATCGACGACGCCATTGTCGTGGTGGAGAATGTCGCGTTACACCGCGCCATCGGACAAGGCCCGGTCGAGGCCGTGCAAAGCGCGTTGCGCGAGATCACGACGCCCCTGGTCGGCTCCACCATCACGCCCATCGTGGTATTCCTGCCGCTCATCGCAATCAGCGGCGTTACCGGAGTGTTCTTTCGCGCATTGGCAATCACGGTTGGCGTGTCGCTGCTCGCCTCGCTCGGTCTGGCGCTCACCTGGACCCCTACGCTGAGCCAATATTTCATTCACCGGACAAACAGCGTACCGGCGCCGCCGGCAGACCTCAGCGATAGGGACAAGTTGCTGGCCGCGGAAGAAGCTGCACTTACCGGGCACTTCCGGCGCGTGATCGAGTTCTACGAGAGATGGCTGCGCTTCGCGCTGGAGCGCCCAAGATGGATCGCTCTGTTCTCCGTGGTGCTGGTGATTGCGTCGTTCTTCTGCTACCAGTTGCTGGGCTCCGACCTGCTGCCCGCCATGGACGAGGGCGGGTTCGTGCTCGATTACCTGACTCCCGCCGGAACCTCGCTGCAAGAAACCAACCGCATGATCAGCCACATTGGGCAGATGCTGCTGGAGGTCCCGGAGGTGGCGGGTTACTCGCGACGCACCGGCCTGGAACTCGGCCTCGCCGCCGTTACCGAAGCCAATCGCGGCGACTTCGCGGTGAAACTGAAGAGCCGGCGCAACCGCAGTGTGGACGAGATCATGGCCGAGCTGCGCTCCCGCATCAGGCAGCAGGAACCGGCGGTGGAAGTGGAGTTCGTGCAGGTCCTGCAGGACATGATTGGCGATCTCTCGAACGCGCCCGAGCCCATCCAGATCAAGCTCTTCTCCCCCGACGCCGCGCTTTTAAGCCAGTGGGCGCCTCGCGTCGGCGATGCGATCGAGAAGGTGCCGGGCGTGGTCGACCTTCGCAACGGCATCGAGAACACCATCAGCGGGCCGGCGACGGTGTTCCACGTCGATTCCGCCGTGGCCTCGAGGGCCGGCTTCACACCTGAGGAAGTTGCGGTGAATGCCTCCGCCATCCTCGAGGGAGAGCCTGCGGCCACGCCTCTCATCGCGCAAGACATCGCTTACACCATTCGTGTGCGCTACCCTGAGGCCAACCGCAGTTCGCTGGACGCCATGAGCAACACCCTGCTGAACAGCTCCACAGGGCGCACCGCAACGCTGGGCACGCTGGCGAACATCACTCAATTGCCCGGACAAACCGAGATTCGCCGCGAGAACCTGCAGCGCATGGTAGCGGTCACCGCCCGGCTGGAAGGACGCGACCTGGGCAGCGGAGTCGCGGCTGTGCAGAAAGTGGTCAACGGCCTGCGTGTGCCCTCTTCCATCCGCGTCGTTTACGGCGGGACCTATGCCGAGCAGCAGCAGTCCTTCCACGACCTCGTGCTGGTGCTGGTGCTGGCCGTCCTGCTGGTGTTCCTGGTCCTGTTGTTTGAATTTCGCACCCTGGCGGCGCCGGTGGCGATCCTGGCGTCGGCGCTGCTTTCCACCTCCGGCGTGTTTCTCGCGCTGCTGGTCACGCGCACCACCTTCAACATCGCGTCGTTCATGGGGCTGATCATGGTCATTGGCATCGTAGCGAAGAACGGAATTCTGCTGCTCGACGCCGATCAGCGCTTTCGCGCCGTGGGATATTCCGCGCACGACGCCATGATCCAGGCCGGACGCCGCCGCTTGCGCCCCATCGTCATGACCGCCATGGCGGCCGTCGCCGGAATGCTGCCACTGGCGTTGGCCCTGGGAGCCGGCTCCCAGATGCTCCAACCGCTGGCCATCGCCGTAATTGGCGGCATCCTGATTTCCATGATTTTGTCGCTCATCATTACCCCCGCTGTTCACTACTACTTGAGTCACCAACCCGAACCCGCAGAAGCTGAATGAAGAGGAGATAGCAATGAAGAGAGTTCTCGCCCTACTTATCGCTGCCACGGTGCTTGCCGCCGTGCCGGCGTTCGCCCAAAAACACTACAAAGTCGCAACCCAAGTCAAACTCGGCGGAGAAGGCGGCTGGGATTACCTCCACTACGACAAAGACGGCCATCGCCTGTTCATCACTCGCGGCACGCATGTCATGGTGGTTGACACCACCACCCTGAAGGCGACTGACGATATTCCCGATCTCTCGGGCATTCACGGCGTGGCACTGGCGCCGGAATTTGGCCGCGGCTTCATCAGCAACGGTGGCGACAATACCGTCACTGTCTTCGACCTGAAGACGCTCAAGAAGTTGGACAGCGTGAAGGTCGGCGAGCGGCCTGACGCCATCCTGTACGACCCGTTCACCAAGCGTGTATTTACCTTCAACGCTCGCAGCAAGGATTCGACCGTGCTTGACGCGGCCAGCGGCAAGGTCCTGGGCACCATCCCGCTGGGCGGTAAGCCGGAGTTTGCCACCACCGATGAGAAGGGGATGGTCTTCGTGAACATTGAAGACAAGAGCGAGATCGTGCAAATCGACGCGACCAAGATGACGGCCCCGAACCACTGGCCCCTGGCCCCTTGCAAGGAACCCAGCGCGCTGGCACTCGATAAAGCCCACCACCGCCTATTCGCCGGATGCGATAACAAGCTGATGGCGGTCGTCGACTCGCAGAGCGGCAAGGTCGTTACTACCGTTCCCATTGGCGATGGGGTGGACGCCGGGCGTTTCAACCCCAATACCCAGGAGGCTTTCATGTCCTGCGGCGAGGGCGTGCTGACGGTGGTTCACGAGGACACGCCCGACAAGTACACCGTGACGCAGAACGTACCGACCGCGAAGGGCGCACGCACAATGGCGATGGATTATGAGAACGACATCGCCTACCTGGTGACGGCGCAGCGCGAGGCAAAGGCGCCGGCGCCCGGCCAGAGACCGGCCATGGTGCCCGGCAGCTTCGAGCTGATCGTGGTGAAAGCGGAATAGCGACAGCTCACCGCCTCTCATGGAAGGGGGGCTGCTTTTTATCAGGGCGCGGCTTCAGCCGCGCCGTTATTCGGTCACCACGGAATTCGGGCTTCAGCCCCTGGCGGAGTTCGTACTACTTCTGCGCGCTGGGCGGCAGCAGGCCATTCAGCCGGAGATACATCGCGGCCGCGGCGTAGTGGTCGGCCCAGCCAGTTACAAGATAGAAGTATGCCGCCGCACGGGTCACGGTGCGCCCGCCGGGCAGCGCAATCGCTGTTCCCATGCTGGAATCGTCTGCTTTGGCCAGCACCTGCTGACAGTAGGCGAACGAATCCTTCATCGCCTTGGTGAGCGTGTCCTTGGGATCGCTCTCGCTCAACTTCATCTCGCGCGGCTGCTCGCCAGCAATGCGCGCGCACCAATTGTTGTTGGCCTCGGCCACGTGGACCATCAGGTGTGCGAAGCTCATCTGCTCGGGTGTCGGATGGTAGCTGTATTTGTCGGCCGGCATTTCCTCGGCCGCGCCAATAAGGTTCTTGGACTGCCGTTCTTCCATTTGCCGCACCGTGCTGGCAACGGGATTGCCGATGACCTCATTCGGCTTGGATTGCGCGAGAATGGCGGGCGCGAAAGCCAGCGCCAAGGTTGCGATTGCGATTGGTTTCATATCTCCCCTACGTGAAAGCTTGGGGAAAGGATACCCTAATCTGCAACCTCTTGGATGGAGCACACTTGTCTACGCGCCGAACTGCATCCTCTGCAGCAAGTCGCGGCTGGCGCGCTCGGCATCCTCGTACTTGAAATCGCTGTGCAGGACAATCGTTCTAGCAGAAGGAGCCACCGTCTTGAAGGACGCGACCACGCTGTCAGAGGACAGGTTTGAGCAGTCAGGGCCAAGCACAATGATGTCCACCTTGCCGGCCATCAGGAGCAACCGGGCATCCTGCACCCGGCAAGTCGTTATGACTTCGTAGCCGTGATTGTGAAGCAGGCCGCGGGCAAAAGCGCAGACATCGGCCGACTGGTCCACGAACAGCACTGTCGGACCGGTTGCGACCTTTTCCTTCTTCGGAGTGGCCTTGTCCTTGAGGAAGGAGACAATCGCTTCCTCCTCCGATGGGTAGACGAGAAAGATGGTGGAAAGCTTAGTGATCTGCAGCAGGTTCTGGAGGAACGGCGGGACAGCGGCCAGCCGCAAATCACCTCCGCGACTGCGCGTGTGGGAGAGAAAGCGCACGAGCAGTCCCATGCCGGTGCTGTCCACGCGTGTGACCTCGGCGGTGTCGAGGACAATGCAGGGAAACTCGCGAAGACCGCGGTCGATCGCCTTTTGCAGCACGGTGACTTCTTCCCCGGTAACGATTCGGCCGGCACACCTGACGACGAACACCGCGCCGCAATGCCGAGACTCTACCGACAGCGACATGCTTCCTCCATCGGGAATATGTACGATTGGCCTGCCACTTTACCACTTGTCGGCTGCGAAGCTCACCTTGCGCCGGAAACAATCCGGCAAGGTGGCGGCGTCGGCCATCCTGGCAGGTTACCGCTTCTTTTCTTCCGGCTTGGCGGCAACGTCGTCCTTGGCGTTCATGGAATCTTTAAAGCTGCGGATACCTTCGCCCAGGCCCTTGCCGAGTTCGGGCAACTTCTTCGGTCCGAAGACCAGCAAGGCAATGAAAAGGATGACCAACAGGTGCGTTGGCTGGAATAGATTATCGAGCATGCAAACCTCTTGTAGGAGCATAACCCACACCGGCGATTCTTGTGGCGTTGGGCACGACGTACAAATGGAAAAATGGGCCCGCTGGGCCGATTTACCAGTGGCACCACCAGAAGGGAGTTTGGTACTCTAGCCTGACGTTTGCGGTTGATTTGTAAGTCGCCACTTAAGGCGAAGGCGCATTTGGCCTGGGCCGCCGACAGTCCGCTTCGATTGGAGCCATTATGGTACGCATGAGACAGGTCCTGGCATTTGTCCTGACCTGGGGAATCCTGATCGCAACTTCGCCCGCCGGCTTCGCGCAGGAAGCTCCACAGGCCGGACTTTCCGCCTCGCAGATTGATGAACTGGTGGCGCCCATCGCGCTGTATCCTGACGCGCTGGTAGCGCAAGTCCTGGCAGCTTCGACCTATCCCGACCAGGTCACAGCAGCCAATTCCTGGCTGCAAGCGAACTCTTCCCTGAACGCCGCTCAAAGGACAGAGCAGGTCAACAACCAAACGTGGGACCCCAGCATTAAAGCGCTGACCGAGTTCCCCTCTGTGCTTTCCAACATGGCCCAGAACCTGTCATGGACCTCGGCACTCGGTGATGCCTTCTACAACCAGCAGGCCGATGTGATGGCCGCCGTGCAGAGACTTCGGAAGCAGGCTAAAGACGCGGGAAACCTGAAGTCGACATCGCAGCAGACGGTGAAGACCGAGACCCAGCAAGGACAGCAGGTAATCGTAATTCAACCTGCTAATCCGCAGGTGGTCTACGTGCCGACGTATAACCCGACCGTGGTGTACGGCACCCCCTACTATCCGCCGGGCTACAGCACCGGCGCAATGGTGGCTACCGGCTTGATTTCTTTCGGCGTAGGCATGGCTATCGGGGCCTCCATGAACAACAGCTGGGGATATAACAGCTGGGGATGCGGCTGGCACGGCGGGGGCGTCACCTACAACCGCAATGTTTACGTCTCCAACAGCAACATCTACCGCAATGGCGGTTCTTACGGGGGGGCCTACAACCGCTCCGGCAACCGCAACACCAACATCAGCGGCAACACGGTGAACGTCAATAAGGGCGGCAACCGGAACACGGTCAACGGTGGAAACCGCAATACCAACAACATCAATAGCGGCAACCGGAACCCCAACAACCATGACGGGAATCGCAACCCTGGCAACTATGCTGGCAACCGTAATCCAAACAACAACGCCGCTAACAACACTCGGCCCAATGCGGGGAATCGTCCGACTACCAAGCCGGCAGGTGACCGCGGCTACGGACAGAAGCCGGCGACCGGAACCAAAACAGGGGCACTCAGCGGCTACGGCGCCGGCGGCCAGACGCGGGCTGAGAGCAATCGTGGACGCCAGAGCATGGGCGGTGGCGGTGGTGGCGCGAAACACAGCGCACCCGCGGCGCATGGCGGCGGTGGTGGTGGCCGGAAACGGTAGTCGCTGCGCGGCGGTAAATCGACGTTAACCCGATTGATGTCTGAGACAAATTCGAAAGGTGCACTTATGCGGCTGCAATCAAAGTTCATCGGCGGTATAGCGGCAACGGCGGTACTCGTCCTGTGCGCGGTCCTCGCGGGCGCGCAGGACCCGGGACAGACTACCTTCGCCAACCCCCAGGACGCCGGCAAGGCCTTCTATACGGCAGTCAAGACCAACGACCAGGCTGCGATGACCGCCATTCTTGGCGCCTCTGGCGCCAGCATCACTTCTTCCGGCGATGAAGTGCAGGACAAGAAAAACGCCGCCTTCTTCGTCGAGCATTACGAGCAGATGAACCGCTGGGCCAAGGAGATCAACGGCGATGAGCTTCTGATCATCGGCGCGGAGAACTGGCCATTTCCCATTCCGCTGAAGAACACCGGCGGCAAGTGGTATTTCGATACCAAGACCGGAGTGGAGGAGATCCTGTTCCGCCGTATCGGCAAGAACGAAATGGCGGCCATTCGGGTCAGTGATGCGCTGGCGGATGCGCAGAATGAGTACTTCAGCCAGAAGCAGGAGTACGCGCAAAAAATCATCAGCGATGCCGGACAGCAGAATGGGCTGTACTGGAAGGTTGCCGAAGGCGAGACAGAAAGCCCTATCGGGCCGCTCGTTGCATATGCCACCGGAGAAGGTTATGGCAAGAAGGCCCAACCCTTCCACGGCTATTTCTTCCGCGTACTGACGGCGCAGGGTGCGAGCGCCAAGGGCGGCGCAAAGAACTATATCGCCGACGGCAAGATGACCGGAGGGTTCGCCTTCGTCGCATGGCCGGCCGAATATCGAAATTCGGGCGTTATGACCTTCCTCGTCGATCAGAACGGCGTGGTGCATGAGAAGGACCTTGGTCCAAAAACCGCGGACCTTGTGAAGGCGATGGCGACGTACAACCCGGACAAGACCTGGCGGACCGTGGCGGAGCCTGACGAGGAAGTAGAAGAATAGCTTCCTGGGTTGTGCAGAACGGCTTGCGACTTATAGCGGGAGCTACTTACGCCGAGGGCCGGACCTTGACTCGCGCCCTAGACGTTCCCTGTCGGTCGGAAGATCGTAATCGGGAGAGAAGACGGTCCGGTAGCCTCGCCGCGCTCGCCTGGTGCCGCAACAGGTTCTTTGACGCTTCTAGGTCGCATGGATTATGCGTCGGCGCCCCTGGCCACCGCTGGCGTAATGAGTATGTCCAGCCTTGTGCTGGAGAGGCCGATTGATTGGCTAGGTTCGTCCCGCTGTGGGAGAGTGAAGGTATTCAGTCATGGGCGTGGGTCCACTGCGGGTCCTTCTCGGGCGGTACGATCGAACCGTCGCGCATATGGATGATGCGGTCGCCGTAGGTCGCGGCTTCGGGGTTGTGCGTGATCATCAGCACCGTCTGATTGAGTTCCTTGTTGGACTGGCGCAACATTTTCAGCACAATCTCGGAATTCTCGGAGTCGAGGTTGCCCGTAGGCTCATCCGCCAGCACGATGGCAGGCTGGTTCACTAGCGCCCGTGCCAGAGCCACACGCTGCTGCTCGCCGCCGCTCATCTCCGACGGCCGATGGTTGAGCCGCTTGTCGATACCCAGCAGGCCGGTAATGCGCTCAATATAGGAACGCTGCCCGGCCCCTTCGTGCTTGCCCGCTATGTCGAGAGCAATGTCGATATTGCCCTGTGCGGTCAGAGTGGGCAGAAGATTGAATTTCTGGAAGACGAAGCCGATCTTCGACCGGCGCATGCGAGTGCGCGCGGCGTCGGAAAGTTCGGTGAAGTTGATCCCGTCGATGAGCACGTGTCCCGAGTTAGCGTGGGTCAGTCCGCCCAGGATGTAAAACAGTGTGGACTTGCCGCTTCCCGAGGGCCCAACGATGGTGACAAACTCACCTTTCTCGACGGTGATGGATACCCCACGCAGCGCCGGCACATCGACTTTGCCGATGTGGTAGGTTTTGCGAACATTCTCAGCTGCGATCATCCACGACATGCGAACCTTTGATATTACACGAAGGGCGCCGGGCCTCGCCGGGCCATCGGCGACGGAAAATACCCGCACGCCACTCTCCTGATACTTCCCTTCCGCGCAACTCCCGCGCTACAACTGCTATATGGTAAGGACCACTCCGGCGATGAAACACGCGCAGCTCGTCGCGCGCGCTGTCGAGTGGCTGCGTCACAAGTACGGATGCGGCATTGTTCTCTCGGAGCAGTATTGCGCCAGCGGAGAAATTCCCGACGTCATCGGATGGCGGAACTTCTGCCAGTCGGTTTTGGTGGAATGCAAAGTCTCGCGCAGCGACTTTCTGGCCGACTTGGACAAACCGTTCCGCTGCAATCCGGAGGAGGGTTTTGGCAGTAAGCGGTTTTATCTTGCACCCGGCGGTATCATCGGGCGCGAAGAGTTGCCGAAGGGCTGGGGCCTGCTGGAGTGCAGGGGCCGCGAGGTACACATGGCCGTGAAACCGGCCAGACAGGATCTGCGCAGTCCAACGGGCTTGATGAAAGAAATGAACCTTCTACTGGCCAGCCTTCGCCGCGTGGAAGTCCGCATCGAACCGCAGACCATCACCGACTTTCTAAAGTGGAAGAACCGCATGGCCGAGTACAACGGCGGCCGTCTGCCGGAAGGAATCCCCGCTCCGGAAGAAGAGAAGAACTCCTATCTCGCGTGACGAAGTCGTCGGGCGCGTCCTGAAATCTTTGTCCGTTCCTACGTAGTCGCCTCGCGCAGGTTATTCGGCTGGCCTTTGATTGCAAACAGCAGAATGTACAAGCAGCAGGCTTCTTGGATAACAATAGGCAGCCGAACCTGCTAAAATCAGCCGCCATGATCGATCTGAGGCTGCTGGAAGTACTGGCCTGTCCTGTGTGCCGCAAACCCCTCATATTACTCGGCGAGCGGGGCTTTAAGTGCAATGAGTGCAAGCGCGTGTATCCCATCCGCAACGGAATTCCGATCCTCCTGGAACCGGAAGCCACGATTGAGCAATCCTAAGTCTCCCGGCCTTTCTTAGCTGACTTGTCCTAAGCGAAACGCAGCCCATGCCGTGAGCCATAAGACGCTGCACACCCCGCCAAGACACTCACTTTCCACATGGGAAAGTATTTTCCCTCCGCACTTCCGCAAATTGCTGCAGGTTTTGGGGAAGTTACTTGGCGCGACAGGGCCAACAGGTGCCTTCGGGAAAGCCTGCTTTCTGGAAGCAAAGTCTGCAACTATTGCGTGATCAATGGGTTGAAAGCATCCTAGAGTGGCACAATGCAGCTGGCGAGAAGGAACCGAGTTCGGCAATCGGATTGCCTGCAACTTTATAGCTGGTTACGAGTCTAACTAGAAAAGCCCGTAAGGGTCGGAGGTGGGGAAAATGCGAGAGAAGTTTTCCGTCCCGGAAATAACGGCGCTGAGGAGCGAACTGCTCCAGGGGTTCGACTCCAAAGACGCGGCAGAGCTGCTGCAGATGTTTCTGGCCGGACACGGATATGGTGTTTCGGTCGAGGAAGCCCGCAACGCGGTGAGTAAAGTGGGCATGCTGGGTGGAACTGTGGAGGCCTTTCAGCGAGAGCTGGAAAGCATCGCGCTGGTGATGTGAGGCCCGCCGGGAAGCCTGTGGGTAGAGGTGAAAAGAATTCGCTGAACCTGAAAATGGAACGGAACGCGGGTGACGCCAGAACCTGGACGTGAGCACACGCGAGCCGAAGCGAAAAGTGAAGAGCCCGGGTGAAACGACCCGGGCTTTCCTGTCTTTCTTCCCTGTGAACCTGTTGGACGGCACTATTCATAGCGCAGGCTATCGACCGGGTCCAGTTGCGCGGCTCGCGCTGCCGGGGCGGTGCCGAAGAGGATTCCCACCAGGGTTGATACCACTACCGCAATGATGACTGACCACCCGGAAATCGGAATCCGGTAGTCGGTGAGAAAGCGTACGGAAAACGGCAGCGCCAATCCAATGATGATCCCAACGATTCCACCGGCCAGCGAAATCAGTATGGCTTCGGTCAGGAACTGGGCGCGGATCTCGGCGCTGGTCGCGCCCACAGCACGCCGCACACCGATTTCGCGGATGCGGGAATTTACCGTCGCCAGCATGATGTTCATGATGCCCACTCCGCTCACCAGCAGCGTCAGCACGGAGATAAGGGCCAATACCGTGGTCAGGGCGTTCGCCGTCTTGCCGGCAACGGTAAGCAACTGAGTCAGGTTGGTCATCTTGTAAACCGACTCCGGCCGATGCCGCGATTCCAGCACCTTCTGGATTTGCGCGGTTGCGCGCGGCACCTCGTTGGAATCGGACACCGAGAAGAACAGCTCTTTCACTTCGTCGCTGTTGGTGAAATAACGCGCGACGGTGTAGGGGATCAGGATGGTGTTGTCCGTAACCTCGGACTGGCCAAACGTATCCACGCGCTCACGGAAGGCGCCGATCACCACGAACGGCAACCCGCTAAGCTTGATCTCCTTGCCAACAGCAGCATTGGCCGAGCCGAACATGACGCTGGCAAGCGGCAGGTTGAGAAGAGCGACCTTGCTGCGCGCCTGGGTGTCGGTCTCATCGAAGAAACGGCCGGCGACGACGTCCAGGTTGCGCACGTATAGATATTCTCGCGACACGCCCAGAACGAGCATGTCGCGTTCTTTGCCGCCCGGAACGGTAATGTGGTCGTGGAACTCCGCCATGGGCGAGGAGGCGCTGATGCCCGGAACCTGCTGTCGTACGGCATCGAGATCCGCCAGCGTCAGATAATCGCTCTTGGTTTGGGTGGCGTACATCTCGCTGCCGCCCTGATACTCCGCGACCATCATGTTTGACCCGATGTTCTGGATCTGCTGCAGGATGTATTGCTTGCCGGTCAGGCCGATGGTGACAACCAGAATCAGAGATGCAGTTCCAATCACCATGCCCAGCGAGGTCAGGAGGAAGCGCACTTTGCTGACGCGGAAGGTATCGATTGCGACGTTGAGCGTCTCACCGAAAACCAGTCTGGGATAAGGACGCCCGTTTTGGCCGTTAATCGCCATTTCTCTATGGTTAGACTATCTGTTCGAAGATTCAGCTACAAATCGCAATCGAGGCGGGATCGCAGCCGCCCAAAAAATTTCGGCTGACAGGGAAATCCGCCTGTCAGCCGAACTTGTCTTTACGGTGAGGAAATCCAGCGACCCTCAGCAGGTTTCATTCCTCACCGGCTTTTTGTACCGCTCGACTTCAGCTACGACTTCGGCTCCTTCGGAGTTGCCGACTTGCTCTTGCTCTTGCTCTTGCCATGCTTCTGCCCGAGCGGCTTGCGCGGCTGTGCCTGCACCTTGGTCTCGTCGACCGGGGTGCCCTCTTCCACCTGGTCCTTGCACACATCGCCCGACGGTACGAACCAGAAGTGGGCCAGCTTGCCCTTGTTTCCACCGTCGCGAGCCTGCACACGGCTGGAGTCGATCTTGTCCGACGCCTCGGTGGTCAGGTAGCTCTTGATGTTCTCCGCGCGTTGCGCACCCAGGGTGGGCTGCCTGGTTGCTTCCGTATCATCGCCGTAGCCGACGATGTCGACCTTGCCGCCCTGCGTCTGCTGCAGCCGCAGAGACAGCTTATCGAGAACGTCCTTGCAGTCATTGTCCACACGCGCCGGGCGCTTGGAGTCCTTGTCGAAGGTGCACTCTCCCCAATCCTCAATCTTCACGCAAGGAGGAGGAGGATTGCGGACCCCGACGTCCACCGTGCAAGTGGCAGTCATCGGCGGGTTGCGATCATCGCTCGCAGTGCCCGTGACCGTGATGGTCTTGCCGGCATCGAGATCGCCGCTCGCGGGCGACTCCACCAGCGAGGAGATGGTTGGCGTGTTGGTGTCGATCTGCGGGCCGCTCTGGGTCAG
>Ga0209048_10002170_pt1 | contig 19690 bp, 12 predicted proteins | sample FrelakmetCRP12CR_FD_187146 | JGI IMG/M metagenome (GOLD analysis project Ga0209048, IMG submission 187146) | Freshwater lake sediment microbial communities from the University of Notre Dame, USA, for methane emissions studies - CRP12 CR (SPAdes)... | ecosystem: Environmental > Aquatic >... | reverse complement strand
ACCGCCGGCAGGTCCGAGGCCGGGTCGGCGTGGGCGAGCGAGCCGCCGATGGTCCCCCGGTGGCGGACCTGGGGGTCGCCGACCTGACCGGCCGCGTGGGCCAGGATGGCGACCTGGGCCTTCAGCAAGTCGGAGTTCTCGACGTCGTGGTGGCGGGTGAGCGCACCGATGGCGACGTGGTCGCCGGCGTCGCGGATGTAGGCCAGGTCGGCGATGCGACCCACGTCGACGAGCACGGAGGGCTGGGCCAGGCGCAGCTTCATGAGCGGCAGCAGCGAGTGCCCGCCGGCGAGGAACTTGGCGTCCTCGCCGTGCTCGGCGATCAGGGCCAGGGCCTCGGCGGCCGAGCCGGCCCGGACGTAGTCGAACGGTGCGGGGATCATGCGCGTGCACCTCCACGGGCTGCGGTGGCGTTGGTCGTCTCCGCGCAGCTCAACACTGCTCGGACGATGTTGTGGTAGCCGGTGCAGCGGCAGAGGTTGCCCTCCAGCCCTTCGCGCACCTCGGCCTCGGTCGGGTCGGGGTTCTCGTCCAGCAGGCCCACCGCGGCCATGACCATGCCGGGCGTGCAGTAGCCGCACTGCAGGCCGTGGCACTGGCGGAACGCCTCCTGCATCGGGTGCATCCGGTCCCCGTCGGCCAGCCCCTCGATGGTGGTGATGGTGGTGCCATCGGCCTGCACGGCGAGCACCGTGCAGCTCTTCACCGACTGGCCGTCCAGGTGGACGGTGCACGCCCCGCACGACGACGTGTCGCAACCGATGTTGGTGCCGGTGAGACCGAGCGTCTCGCGCAGGTAGTGGACGAGGAGCTGACGAGGCTCGACCTCTGACGTGTGCGTGGTTGCGTTGACCGTGACCGAGATCCGCAAGGCGGATCACCCCCCTGTGTTGGAGACGAACTTTTGCATCATGCCTCAGATCGCGAGGTGCCGACGAAAACCTCGCCGCACCTCGAACGGCGGGGTCAACGCGCCGCGACGATGGCCTGCCACACCCGCTCGGCGGTGGCCGGCATGTCGACGTGGCGCACCCCGAGGTGGGCCAGTGCGTCGACGACCGCCGACTGCACCGCGGGCGTGGACCCGATCGTCCCGGACTCGCCGACGCCCTTGGCCCCGAGGGGGTTGAGGAACGTCGGCGTCTCCATGTGGACGACCTCGAAGCTGGGCAGCTCGGCGGCGCTGATGAAGGCGTAGTCGGCCAGGTTGGCCGTGATCGGGTTGCCGTCGGCGTCGTAGCGGACCTCCTCGAGCAGCGCCTGGGCGGCGCCCTGGGCGATGCCGCCGTGGATCTGGCCCTCGAGCAGCAGCGGGTTGAGCACCTTCCCGGCGTCGTCGCAGGCGACGTGGCGCACCAGGCGCACCCGGCCGGTCTCGGTGTCGACCTCGACCACCGAGACGTGGGCGCCGAACGGGAAGCTGGCCCCGGTGGCGTCGAAGCGGGTGTCGACGCACAGGCCACCGTCGGTCCCGCCGAGCTCGGCCCAGGTCTTGGCCACCGCCGGCGTGCCCGAGACGTGGAAGGCACCGCGCGCCTTGTCGAGGACCACGTCGTCGACGGCGGCCTCGAGCAGGTTGGCGGCCAGTTCACGGCCCTTCTCGACCAGCTCGATGGCCGCCTGGTTCACCGCCGCCCCGCCCTGCTGGAGCGACCGGCTGCCCATCGTGCCCCCGCCCACGGGCACGAGGTCGGTGTCGCCGTAGACCAGCTCGATCTGGTCGAGGTCGATGCCGGTCTGGTCCGCGGTGATCATGGACCACGCCGTCAGGTGGCCCTGGCCGTGGGGCGAGGTTCCCGTGTACACCCGGGCCCGCCCGCCGGGGAGGACCTCGATCTTGGCCGCTTCCCCGAACGGCGGCACGCCGCCGGTGATCTCGACGTACACGCTCACCCCGATGCCCAGCTGGACGGCGTCGCCCCGCTGACGGCGCCGCTGCTGCTCGGCCCGCAGCTCGGCGTAGCCGGCGGCGGCCAGGACCCGGTCGAGGGCCCCTTCGAAGTCGCCGACGTCGTAGGTCTGGCCGGCGCTCGTGGTGTAGGAGTCGGCGAACTTGGGGATGAGGTTCTTGCGCCGCACGTCGACCGGGTCGAGGCCGAGCTCGGTGGCGAACAGGTCCATGGCCCGCTCGATGGCGGCGGTGGCCTCGGGCCGCCCCGCCCCCCGGTACGGGACGGTGGGCGTGGTGTTCGTGACCACCGAACGCGACTGGCACTCGATCTTGGGGATGGCATAGACGCCCGACGACATGGGCAGCGTCATGAACGGGGCCAGGACCATGCCGAAGTCGGCGAAGGCACCGCAGTCCTGGATCACCTCGAGCCGGTAGGCGAGCACCTTGCCGTCCCGGGTCCCCCCGAGGGTGGCGTACTGGATCTGGGCCCGCCCGTGGCCGAGGCCGAGCATGCTCTCGCTGCGGGTCTCCTGCCAGCGCACCGGCTTGGCCAGGCGCTTGGACAGCACCCCCAGGAGCAGCTCCTCGGGGTAGATGCCGATCTTGGCCCCGAAGCCTCCGCCCACGTCGGGCGTCATGATGCGCACCTCGGCGGGCTCGACGCCGTTGGTGGCCGCCACGGCGGCCAGCGCTCCCTGGGCGTGCTGGGTGCACAGCCACTGGTAGAGGCGGCCGCCGTCGGTCCAGGCCGCCGCCCCGGCGCGCACCTCGAGCGGGCAGGGCGCCACGCGCTGGTTGACGAAACGGCCGCGGACCACGACGTCGCAGCCCTCGAAGAAGCTGTCGTCGGTGACCGCCGGCCGGCCCAGCATCGCCGAGTCCATCACCATGTTGCCGCCGGCGGAGTCGTACAGGTGGGTGGAGCTGGTGATGGCCTCTTCGAGGTCGACGAGCGCCGGCAGCGGGTCGTAGTCGACGACCACCCGCTCGGCGGCGTCCTCGCCCTGCTCGGCCCGCTCGGTGACCACGACGGCGAGCGGCTCGCCCACGTAGCGGACCACGTCGCCGGCGAGCAGGGTGCGCGCCACCATGGGGTTGAACGGGGACGGCACCGGGGCCAGCCCGAGATCGGCGGCGGTGAGGACGGCGAGGCATCCCGGCGCCGACAGCGCCCCCGACGTGTCGATGCCGGTGATGCGGGCGTGGGGCATCTGCGAACGGACGTAGGTGACCCAGAGCGCACCGTCGAGCGCCGGATCGCGCAGGTCGGCGGTGTAGGTGCCCCCCACCGTGAGGAACGTGGGATCTTCCTTGCGTAGGACCCGGTTGCCGAGGATGCTCATCGCTGCGGTTCTCCCTGAGACGGCGGACGGCCCGGGACGTTATCCGCCTAGCCCGCCCTGCCCAGCATGGCTCGCACCAGGTTGTAGGGCCACCCCTGGGGAAGCGCCGCCGGAGCCGACGGCGGCAGGATCGCGTAGGCGTCCTCGCCCGGCTTGATGAGGTGGTACTCCTCCCGGGCCACCCGCTCGATCTCGGCGTCGGTGTTCAGCGCCTGCACCCTCGCTCCGAGGCGCTCGTTCTCGGTGGTGATCACGGCGAGCTGGTGGCTGGCGGCGGCGATGTCGTCGCGCTGGTGGAGGTACTGGCGCAGGGGGAACACCGTCACGGCCACGAGGCCGACGGTCACGGCGACGACGAGCCCGACCCACACCGCCAGCCCGACCGGCCGGCGACCGGGGTCACCGGCGTGGGCCGCACGGGCGACCTTGTCGCCGGGCCGCTCGGGGCGGCCGGGCCACCTCATCACCGGCCACCTCACGGGCCACCTCACCGGCCACGCGCCAGGGCCGAGCGGCCCGGGAAGGCCGCGGCTTCGCCCAGCTCCCCTTCGATGCGCAGGAGCTGGTTGTACTTGGCGACCCGGTCCGAACGGGCCGGCGCGCCGGTCTTGATCTGGCCGCAGTTGGTGGCGACGGCGAGGTCGGCGATGGTGGCGTCCTCGGTCTCGCCCGAGCGGTGCGACATCACGACGCTGTAGCCCGACCGGGTGGCCAGCGACACGGCCTCGAGGGTCTCGGTCAGCGAGCCGATCTGGTTGACCTTCACCAGGATCGAGTTGGCCACGCCGCGCTCGATGCCCAGGGCAAGGCGCTCGACGTTCGTGACGAACAGGTCGTCGCCCACGAGCTGCACCCGCGCCCCGAGGGCCTCGGTCAAGGCCTCCCACCCGTCCCAGTCGTCCTCGGCCATGGCGTCCTCGAGGGACACGATCGGGTACCGGTCCACGAGCGAGACCCAGTAGTCGACCATCTGGTCGCTCGTCAGCTCGCGCTCCTCGCCGGCGAGCACGTAGCGCCCACCCCGGTAGAGCTCGCTCGTGGCCGGGTCGAGGGCGATGGCGATCTGGTCCCCGGGGGTGTAGCCCGCCGCCTCGATCGCCTCGACGAGGACCCGCACGGCGTCCTCGTTGGAGGCCAGGTTGGGGGCGAAGCCGCCCTCGTCGCCCACCGCGGTCGACAAGCCCCGCCCGTGCAGGATCTTCTTCAGGCTGTGGTAGGTCTCGACGCCCCAGCGCAGGGCCTCGCTGAACGACGCCGCGCCGACCGGCATCACCATGAACTCCTGCAGGTCGATCGAGTTGTCGGCGTGGACCCCCCCGTTGACGACGTTCATCATCGGCACCGGCAGCACGTGGGAGTTCGGCCCGCCGACGTAGCGGAACAGGGGCAGCTCGAGCTCGGCGGCGGCGGCCTTGGCCACGGCCAGCGACACCCCGAGGATGGCGTTGGCGCCGAGGTTCGACTTGTTGTCGGTGCCGTCGAGGTCGACCATGGTCTGGTCGACGATCCGCTGCTCGAGCGCGTCGAGGCCCTCGACGGCGTCGGCGATCGGGCCGTTGACGTGCTCGACCGCCGTGCGCACGCCCTTGCCGAGGTAGCGGCTGCCCCCGTCGCGCAGCTCCACGGCCTCGTGCTCGCCGGTCGACGCGCCGGAGGGGACGATGGCCCGCCCGAGGGCACCCGAGTCCAGGACGACCTCGACCTCGACGGTCGGGTTGCCGCGGCTGTCGAGCACTTCGCGGCCGATGACGACGACGATCTCGCTCACGGTGGTGACACGGTAGTGCCACGGCACCCGTGAACCCCGGACGCCCCCTGTTCGCCGACCGCTAGCATCGCCGCCCCCATGTCGAGCGAGGTGTTCCCCGAGCTCACCGCCGAGCAGGACTGGCTCGAGCACGCCCGGCGCTGCCGGCTCGCGATGATCGAGCGGCTGCGCCCGCTGCTCGACTCCTCCGTCTCGGCCGACGAGTTCACCGACGACTACGTCCGGGCCACGGCCCTGCACCACCTCGACGACCTCGCCGACGAGTCGTCGGCCGACTTCTTCGGCCGCATCGACGGGGACGGCGGTGAACGGCTCCACATCGGGAGGCGCCACATCGACGACGAGCGCCACGACCCGGTCGTCGTCGACTGGCGCGCCGGGGCGGCCGCTCCCTTCTACCGGGCCACCGTGCACGACGCCCTGGGCCTGCAGCGCCGTCGCCGCTTCACGCTCGAGCGTGGACGTCTCACGTCCTACCACGACGACCGCTTCGACGACCCCGACGCGCTCGGTGCCGGGGGGATCCCCGATCCGGTGCTGGCCGAGCTCGGCGCGGCCCGCACCGGCGCCATGCGGGAGATCGTCGCCACGATCCAGGCCGAGCAGGACCTCGTGATCCGGGCCCCCCTCGAGGGATGCCTCGTGGTCCAAGGTGGACCAGGGACCGGCAAGACCGCGGTCGGTCTGCACCGGGCGGCCTACCTGCTGTTCGAGCACCGCCGCCACCTGGCCGACACCGGAGTGCTCGTCGTCGGGCCGAACCGGGTGTTCCTCGACTACGTCGCCCACGTGCTGCCCTCGCTCGGCGAGCGTTCCGTGCTGCAGCGCACCCTCGGCGACCTCGCCGTGCCCAAGGTCGCCCTCGGGGAGCACGCCGACGGGCCCGACGTCGCCCGGCTGCTCGGCGACGGGCGCATGGCCGGGGTCCTCGTGAGCGCCGCGCTGGCGCGGATCACCGTGCCCGGTGACACGGTGCGCGCCGGCATCGGCTCGCGCCTGGTGCCCATCACGCCCGAGATGGTGCGGGACTGGCTCGGGGCCGCCCTCGACAGCCGCCAGCCCGTGAACCGGCGCCGGAGAGCCTTCCGGGCCCTCGTGGTCCAAGAGCTCGGTCGCGTCGCCCCCGGCGGGGCCGAGGCCGTCCGGGCCGATCCGACCGTGCGCGCCCTGCTCGACCGGGTGTGGCCCCCGCTCGCCGCCCGCCCGCTCGTCGAGAAGGTGCTCGGCGACCACGACGTGCTCGCCGCCGCCTCACAGGGCCTGCTCGAACCGGCCGAGCGGGCCCTGCTCCTGGGCCGTCGCCGGCGCCGGGGACGGCGGGCGTGGACCCCGGCCGAGCTCCCGCTGCTCGACGAGGCCACCGGCCTGCTCGACGGCCCACCGGCGACCTACGGGCACGTGATCGTGGACGAGGCCCAGGACCTGTCGGTGATGGCCCTGCGGATGCTGGCCCGCCGCTGCCCGTCGGGCTCGTTCACGGTGCTGGGCGACCTCGCCCAGTCGACCCAGCCGGCCGGGCACCGGTCCTGGACGGAGGTGATCGCCGCCCTGGCTCTCGGTCGGCCCGGGCAGGTGGAGCACCTGACCGTCGGCTACCGGGTCCCCGGCCCGATCCTGGAGGTGGCCAACCGCCTCCTGCCCCTCACCGGCGTCGACACGGTGCCCGGGCGTTCGGCCCGCGCCGACGGGGAAGCGCCCCGGTGGCGGACCGCCCCGGGACCCGAGGCCCTCGCCGATCTCGTCGCCGAGGTCGTGCGGGCCGAGCGGGCCGAGCACCCCCTCACCGGCGTCGTGACGGCGTCGGGCGCGTCGAGCGAGGCCCTGCGGGATGCGCTCGGGCGGGTCGGTCTGGTGGCGGTCGCGGTGCTCGCAGGCCTCGGCCCGCTCGACGTCCCGGTGTTCGCCGCCGACGAGGTGAAGGGCCTCGAGTTCGACGCCGTCGTCGTGGTGCGTCCCCACGAGCTGCTCGAGCAGGGGGCCATCGGCGCCCGCCTGCTCTACGTCGCGATGACCAGGGCGGTGCAGCGCCTCACGTTCGTCACCGACGGCCCGGTGCCCGCGGTGCTGGCGGGCGGGCCTTGATCTCGTCCCAGAGGGCGTCGAGGGTGGGGAGGCCGGCGGCGGCCAGGTCCAGGTCCCGCTCGGCGGCAAGGGACTCGAGGAGCACGAAGCGGTCGCGGAACTTGGCCGTGGCCCCCCGCAGGGCCGCCTCGGCGTCGACGCCGGCGTGGCGGGCCACGTTGGCCACCGAGAACAACAGGTCGCCGAGCTCCTCGTCGACGGCGGCCCCGTCGCCGGCGGCGAGGGCCGCGGCCAGCTCGGCCGCCTCCTCGGCGATCTTGGGGAAGGCGCCGTGGACGTCGTCCCAGTCGAAGCCGACCGACGCCGCCTTCTTCTGGACCTTGGTCGCGTAGAGCAGCGACGGCAGGTTGCCGGCGATGCCGTCCATCACCGACCCCCGCCCCTTCTCGGCCTTCTTGATCTGCTCCCAGTTGGCCAGGACGGCGGCCGTGTCGGCCGCCTCCACCTCGCCGAAGACGTGCGGGTGGCGCCGCACCAGCTTGTCGTGGATGCCGCCGGCCACGTCGGCGATCGTGAAGCGACCCTCCTCGGCGGCCAGCAACGAGTGGAAGAAGACCTGGAACAGCAGGTCGCCGAGCTCCTCCTGGAGGTGCTCGTAGCCGGCGCCGCTGTCGGGGTCGAGCTCCTCGATCGCCTCGAGCACCTCGTAGGTCTCCTCGAGGAGGTGGCGGGTCAGGCTGCGGTGGGTCTGCTCGCGGTCCCACGGGCAGCGCTCGCGCAGGGTGCGCACGAGCTCGTGGAACCGGACCAGCTCGGCCCCCACCGGTACGGCGAGGTGGGGGATCCAGAGGCTGGTCAGGTGGTCGGGCGCGACCAACCGGTCGAGGTCGGACCAGGCGACGGTGTCGACGCGCTGGTCGGGGAGGCCCAGGTGGTGCAGCACCGTGACGACGGGCTCGTCGGACGCGTCCGGGGCGTCCACGGACAGCTTGATCTCCGCGAGCACCTCGACGGTGTCGCACTGCGCCACGAGCAGCGGTCCGGGCTGGCCGGCGGCCTCGACGGCGAAGCGGTGGCCGTCCACGAGCCGCACTCCGGCGGCCAGGGGATCCACGCGCAGCGCGGCCCACGCCAGATCGAGGTACGACAGGGCCGGCACGACCTCGACCTCGACGCGGCGGTCGGCGCGCAGCGCCACGACGGAGCGCTCGGCCACGAGCGGCGACCCGGGAACGGCGTAGAGCACCTCGCCGTGCTCGACGGCGGCCGCGACGAGCCGCTCCACGATCCCGTGGTAGACGTCGTCGAGGCGTTCGGCCTGGTCGTAGAGCTCGTCGAACGTGGTCGCCCCGGGGACCGTGGCGGCCGACGGGTGGCGGGAGGTGCGCAGGAACCGCACCGGGACCCTCCCGATGGCAGCGAGGGTGTCGGCGGTGACGAGGCCGGGTCCGGCCGGGCCGAGGCCGATGACCACGACGGTGCTCACGACAGGGCGATGTCGGTCTTCCCGGCCGGGGCCGCGATCACCGCTTTGGTCTTCGGGTCCCAGGTGCCGTAGCGGGGGTCGATGGTGAGCTTCATCTTGGCGTAGCTGTCGGTCTCCCAGGCCTGCAGGCCCGCGGTGCCCCCGGACAGGACGTCGCTGGTCACCTGGCTCTTGACCTGGTCGAAGGTCGGCTGCTGGACGTCGGTGACCAAGATGACGTGCCAGCCGTACTGGCTCTGGAACGGCGCCGTGGGCACGCCCTTCGTCGCCGCGTCGGCGGCCTTCGCGAACTCGGCCACGTAGGCCGAGTCGATCTGGGCCTTGGACTGGCACCCGCCCGTCGTCTGGTCACGGAGCTGGCCGCCCTGGGCCCCGCTGCCGGTGTCGGTCGAGGTGCTCTTGGCCAGCGTGGCGAAGTCGGCACCGGCCTTCAGCTGATCGGCGACCTTGTTGGCGTCGGCCTGGGTGGCCACCAGGATGTGGCTGAGGCACTTCTGCGCGTAGGCGGTCGGATCCTTGTCGAAGACCGCCTTCAGCGTGGCGTCGTCGAGGGCGCTGTGCCCCGCGAAGCTGAGGCGCAGCTGGAGGAACTCCGAGATCTGGGCCACCTGGGCGTCCTTGAACGTCTGCGGGTACTTCGCCCAGGCCGTGTCGCCGCCGAACTGCTGGGCCGCGAGCTGCTGGGCGACGGTGGTCACGGTCGGGTCGACCTTCAGGTTCTTGGCCGTCACCTCCTGGTGGGCCAGGCGCATCAGGATCTCGAAGCCCATCACCTGACGGGCGAAGCCGGCATCGATGGTGTTCGCCGCCTGCCCGGTGACCTTGGCCTGCTGCTGCTGGAGCGCCGTCACGAAGTCGGTGTTGGCGGCCAGGGTCTTCAGCTCGCCGTTGAACGTCGATCGTGGGGTGCTGTGGCCGTTCACGCTGTAGGCGGCGGTCCCGGTCGAGCCCGACGAGCCGCACGACGAGGCGGCCAGAGCGAGCACCGCCACCCCGGCGCTCAGGAGGATGGGGGGTCTTTTCACGGCGGCGACCCTACCGGCTGAGGGGAGGGGGGGATCAGGTCGCGAAGGAGGTTCACGAGCTGTTCAGCGGGACTTGCACCCCGCTTCAGGGGCACCACGAGCTGGCCGAGATCCTCCTTCCAGATGGCGTCCCGGGCGAGGCGCCGCAGCCGGATCGCCTCGCTCGCCTTGAGCGCCAGCGGTGAGAGCCGGGCCCCGCTCGAGGTGATCGCCACCTCCCGCACGCCGGTGCGGAAGCACTCCGCTCGCAGGCGGCCCACGGCCAGCAGCGCCTCGGCCGGCGCGGGTACCGGTCCGTAGCGGTCCTCCCACTCGCCGCGGATGTCGTCCACCTCGGCGTCGGTGGTGACGGCGGCGAGACGCCGGTAGGCCTCCAGGCGCAGCTCCTCTTTGGTGACGTAGTCCTTGGGCAGGTGGGCGTCCATCGGGACGTCGAGCTTCACCTCGGCCGGGGGGCGGGGTTGCTCGCCCTTCATCTCGGCGACCGCCTCGTTCACCATCTGGCAGTACAGGTCGTAGCCGACGGCGGCGATGTGGCCGCTCTGGCTCTCGCCGAGCAGGTTCCCGGCCCCGCGGATCTCGAGGTCGCGCATGGCGATCTTGAACCCCGAACCGAGCTCGGTCTGCTCGCCGATCGTTCTCAGCCGCTCGTAGGCCTCCTCGGTCAAGGTCCGGTCCGGCGGGTGGAACAGGTAGGCGTAGGCCCGTTGGCCGGCCCGCCCCACCCGGCCCCGCAGCTGGTGGAGCTGGCCCAGGCCGAGCAGGTCGGCCCGCTCCACGACCAAGGTGTTCACCGTCGGCATGTCGATGCCCGACTCGATGATCGTCGTGCACACCAGCACGTCGAACTCCCCCTGCCAGAAGTCGACGACCACCTTCTCGAGGCTCCCTTCGTCGAGCTGACCGTGGGCCACGGCGACCCGGGCCTCGGGCACGAGCTCGCGCAGGCGGGCCGCGCACTCCTCGATCGAGCGGACCCGGTTGTGGACGTAGAAGACCTGCCCCTCGCGCAGCAGCTCGCGCCGGATCGCCTCGCCCACGGCTCGTTCGTCGTACTCGCCGACGTAGGTCAGGATCGGCTGGCGGTCGGCCGGCGGGGTGTTCAGCAGGGTCAGGTCGCGGATGCCGGTGAGGCTCATCTCGAGCGTGCGCGGGATCGGCGTCGCGGTGAGGGTGAGGACGTCGACGCCGGCCCGGAGCTTCTTCATCGCCTCCTTGTGCTGGACGCCGAAGCGCTGCTCCTCGTCCACGACGAGCAGGCCGAGGTCCTTGAACGCGATGTCCTCGGCCAGCAGGCGGTGCGTCCCGATGACCACGTCGACCTCCCCGCTGCGCAGCCCGTCGGCCACGGTGCGGGCCTCGCCGGCGGTCAGGAAGCGGCTCATGACCTCGACCCGGATCGGGAAGGCGGCGTAGCGCTCGGCGAAGGTCTGGTAGTGCTGCTGGGCCAGCAGCGTGGTGGGGACCAGGACCGCGGCCTGCTTGCCGTCCTGAACGCACTTGAACACCGCCCGGATGGCCACCTCGGTCTTGCCGAACCCGACGTCGCCGCACACGAGCCGGTCCATCGGGTGGTCGGCCTCCATGTCCCCCTTCACCTCGACGATGGCCTTGAGCTGGTCGGGCGTCTCCATGAAGGCGAAGGCGTCCTCGAGCTCGTGCTGCCAGGGCGTGTCCGGGGCGAACGCGTGCCCCGCAGCGTGCAGCCGCCTCTGGTACAGCACCACGAGCTCCTGGGCGATCTCGCGCACGGCGGAGCGCACCCGGCTCTTGGCCTTCGCGAAGTCCGTGCCCCCGAGACGATGGAGGGCGGGCGCCTCCCCGCCGACGTAGTGGCGCACCCCGTCGATCTGGTCGCTCGGGACGTAGAGGCGGTCACCGCCCTTGTACTCGAGGAGCAGGTAGTCACGCTCGACGCCGCCGATCGTGCGCTTGACCATGCCCTCGTAGCGCCCGACGCCGTGCTGGTGGTGCACGACGAAGTCGCCCGGCTTCAGGTCCTCGAAGAAGCCCACCGCCTCGCGGCGTCGAGGTCGAGGAGGCCGGTGGGCCCGCCGGCGGCCCGTCAGGTCGGCCTCGGTGAGCACGGCTATCCTCACCTCGCTCAGCACGAACCCGCTGAGCGCCCCGGCGACGAGCACCGTCCCGCCGGGACGATCCAGGGCGGCGCCGACGGGCAGGTCCACGCCGTGCTCGCGCAGCAGCGCCGCCAGGCGGTGCGCCGTGCCCTCGCCCTCGGCGGCCACGACGACCCGGTAGCCGTCGGCGAGCAGGTGGTGCAGGCGCTCGACGAGGGCTTCACCGTCGCCGACGACAGGCGCCCAGGCGGTGGCGCCCACGATCGGGGTCGACGGGCCCTCGGGGCTGGTGACGAGCGACAAGGCGGGCACGCTCGTGTGGGCCAGGAGCCGCTCGAAGGGCAGGTGGAGGCGGGCGAAGCCCCCCTCTGCCTCGGCCCCCCAGGTCCGGGCCAGGGCCGTGGCCAGGTCGGCCTCCTCGGCCAGGATCTCGCCCGCCCGGTCCCGCATCCGGCGGGGCTCGACCAGCACCACGAGCGCCTCGGGTGCGAGCAGGTCGACGACGAGGCGCTCGTCGGGGGTCACCCACGGCAGCCAGCTCTCCATGCCGTCGAACGTGAGGCCCTCGGCCAGGCGCTCCCAGTGCTCGCGGCCCCACGGCTGGCTCCCCACCAGGGCTGCGGCGCGGGTCCGCACGTCGGCCGTGGCGAGGAGCTCGCGGGCGGCGAACAGGACCACCTCGTCGACCGGCTGGGTCGAGCGCTGGTCGCTGACGCTGAACTCGGTCAGGCGGTCGACCTCGTCGCCCCACAGGTCGATGCGGACCGGGACGTCGCGCGTGCTCGGGAAGACGTCGACGATCGAACCCCGCACGGCCACCTCGCCCCGGTGCTCGACGAGCTCCTCGCGCCGGTAGCCGAGGTGGACGAGGCGGGCGACCAGGTCGCCCGGGTCGAGCTGGTCGCCCGGGCGCACGACGATCGGGTCGACCTCCTCCACGTGGGGACCGAGCCGCTGGAGCAGGGCCCGGATCGAGGCCACCACGACGCGCGGGTGGCGCTCGGGGGCGCCGAGGCGCCACAGCACGCGCAGGCGGCGTCCCATGGTCTCGGTCGCCGGGCTCACCCGCTCGAACGGGAGCGTCTCCCACGCCGGGAACAGCTCCACCTCGTCGGGGCCGAGGTACAGGCCCAGGTCGGCGGCCAGGCGCTCGGCGGCCGTCCCCGTCGGCGTGGCCACCAGGATCGGGCGTCGCTGCGAGAGGTTGGCCAGCCCGGCCACGGTGACGGCCCGGGCCGCGTCCACGACGGCCAGGACCGCGCCGTCTCGACCGAGCACCTGGTGCAGGCCGGGCTCGTCGCGCAGGAGCCGGGCCAGTGGCGCGAGCGGCGCGCCGCGCCCGTGGGGATCGTCGCCGGTCATGGTGGCGCAGGGGCGTTGAAGCGGTTCATGGCCGCGTGGACGCCGTCGGTGACGATCGCCTCCACGGCGTCGGCGGCCAGTTGGACCGAGACGTCGAGCTCGGTGCGCTCCGCCTTGGCCATGCGGCGCAGGACGTGGTCGGCACCGCGCTCCTTGCTCGGCGGCCGGCCGACGCCGATGCGCACCCGCAGGAACTCGTCGGTGTGGAGGTGCTGCTTCAGGGACCGCAGCCCGTTGTGGCCGGCCAGGCCACCGCCGGCCTTGACCCGCAGCACCCCGAGGGGCAGGTCGAGCTCGTCGTGGACGACGATGATCCGGGTCGGGTCGTCGATCCCGTGGCGGCGCACGAGCGCGACGGCCGACTCCCCCGACAGGTTCACGTACGTCTGGGGGAAGGCCAGCGCGACCCGTCGGCCGGCGATCGTGACCTCCGCGGTGAGGGCCCGCTCCTTGGACCGCTTCAAGGTCGAGCCGTGGCGGCGAGCGAGCGCCTCGACGGCGTCGGCACCGAGGTTGTGGCGGGTCCCGGCGTACTCGGCGCCGGGGTTACCGAGCCCGATGACGAGATGGTCCGCAGGGGTGCCCCGTCGCTCGGTCGCGGCCGAGCCGAACAGGGCCACGGCTCACTCGGAGGACTCGCCGCCGGCGGCCTCGCCCTCGGGCGCGGCTTCCGTCGCCGACGGCTCGATCGTGGCGCGGGTCCCGACCGCGGTGACGACGGCGGTGTCGGGGTCGAGCGGGCAGGTCGCACCCTCGGGCAGGACGAGGTCCGCCACCCGGATGACGTCGCCGATCGTCATCGCGGTGATGTCGATCGAGATCTCGTTCGGGATGAGGCGCGGCGTGCAGCGCACGGTGAGGCTGTTCAGGGCCGGATCGACGAGGCCGTTTTCGTCCTCGACCGCCTTGGCCTCGCCCACCAGGACGATCGGGACCTCGATCTCGATCTCCTCGTCGAGGTTGACCACGAGGAAGTCGACGTGGGTCACGGCGCGCCGGATCGGGTCGCGCTGGAGCTCTTTGACGACCGTGGGGTGCGACCGGCCGCCCACGTTCAAGGTGATCACGGCGTTCAGGCCGGCGGCGCCCGACAGCGCGTGGCGCAACGCCCGGCGCTCGACCACGACCGACATCGGATCGACCCCCTGGCCGTAGACGACGCCCGGGACCTTGTCGGCGGCCCGCAGGCGCCGGGCCGCGCCGCTACCGGTGGGCCGGCCGACTTCGGCGGCGACGGAGATCTCAGCCATGACGCGCTCCTGAGGGGGAGGAAAGGACCCGGGGAGTCTAGGGACCGCCGGGCCCGGCCGCCACCCGCCGCCCCGGACGCGCCTTCCCGGAACGGGTCAGGGGGGGTCAGGCCTGGTTCTCGCCCCCGAAGATCTCCGAGACCGAGGTGTCCTCGAACACGGCGTTGAGGGCGGCGGCGATGAGCGGGCCCACCGACAGGACCTCGATCTTGTCGATCTGCTTCTCGGGCGGCAACGGGAGCGTGTTGGTGATGACGACCCGGTTGATCTCGGAGTTCTTCAACCGGTCGACGGCGGGGTCCGACAGCACGCCGTGCGTCGCCATCGCCCAGACCTCCGAGGCCCCCTTGGCCTTCAGGATCTCGGCGGCGGACACGATCGTGCCCGCGGTGTCGATCATGTCGTCGATCACGATGCACTGACGCCCGGCCACCTCGCCGATCACGTCGCGGGCCACGGCGACGTTGGTCGTGCCCTTCGGGCGCCGCTTGTAGACGAAGGCCAGGTCGGCGTTCATGTGCTGGGCCATCCGCTCGGCCACCTTGATCCGCCCGGCGTCGGGCGACACGATCACCGGATCGGTGGCGTGGGTCCGCAGGTAGGTCTCGAGCACCGGTACCGCGGTCAGGTGGTCGACCGGGCCGTCGAAGAACCCCTGGATCTGGCCGGAGTGCAGGTCCACCGAGATCATGCGCTTGGCTCCGGCCGTCTTGAGCAGGTCGGCGATCAACCGGGCGGTGATCGGTTCACGGCCCTCGGCCTTGCGGTCCTGGCGGGCGTAGCCGTAGAAGGGGGTGACGGCGGTGATCCGCTTCGCCGACGCCCGGTAGGCGGCGTCGATCATGATCAGCTGCTCCATGATGGCGTCGTTGATGGAGCGCCCGCCCGAGGCGTGGTGGGTCTGCATCACGAACACGTCGGTGCCGCGGATCGAGTCGGCGAAGCGGGGCCGGATCTCACCGTTGGCGAAGTCGACCAGGTTCGCCTCGGAGAGCTCGATGTCGAGGTGGTCGGCGACCTCCTCGGCCAGCTCGCGGTGGGCCCGCCCGGAGATGAGGACCAGTCGCTTCTTCGTGACCCGTTCCATCATCCGTCCCCGTTCCGCTCAGTGCCCGCCTGGAGCATAGAAGGCGCCGGTGCGGGTGCCGGGGGCCACGTGGTCACCGGGCGCCAGGACCGCGAACGGCCCGACGATGGCCCCGGCGCCGATCTCGGCGTCGCTGGCCACCGAGTCGATCACCTGGGCACCGTCACCCACGATGGTGTCGATCAAGCGGGTGTTCGGGCCGATCTCGCACCCGGCACCGACCACGGTGCGTCCCCGCAGGATGGTGCCGGGGAACAGCGTGACATCGGGCGCGAGCTGGACCGTGGCGTCGACGTAGGTGGCGACCGGGTCGACCATGGTGACGCCGGCGGCGAGCCAGCGCCGGTTGGTCCTGTCCCGCAGGCGGGCCTCGGCCGCGGCGAGCTGGGCCCGGTCGTTCACCCCCTGGGTCTCGCCCGGGTCGTCGGCGACGAGGGTCCCGACGTGGTAGCCGGCGTCGTGGAGCACCTGCACCACGTCGGTGAGGTAGTACTCGCCCTGGGCGTTGTCGGGTGACAGCCGGCGCAGGGCCGGACCGAGCAGGTTGCGGCGGAAGCAGTAGATCGACGTGCAGACCTCGTCGATCGTGAGCTCCTCGGGGGTGGCGTCGCGCTGCTCGACGACCCTGGCGACGCGCTGGTCGCGGCCCCGCACCACCCGCCCGTAGCCGGTCGGGTCCTCCAAGGTGGCGGTCAGCAACGTCGCCGCCGCGCCCGTGGACGTGTGCTGGGCGACCAGGGCCGCCACGGTGGTCGGGCGCAGCAGCGGGGCGTCGCCCGGCACCACGATCACGGTGGCCTGGTCGTCGGGGTCCTCGTCGTGGAAGGCGGTCAGGCCGACGGCGGCGGCGTCTCCCGTCCCCCGCTGCACGGGTTGCTCCACGAAGTCGATGGTGAGGTCGGGCCAGCCCTCCTCCTGGACGCGCTTGGTGACCCGCTCGGCCCCGTGGCCGACGACGACGACGGTCCGGCCGACCTGGACGTCGGCGAAGGCGTCCAGGACGTAGAAGAGCATCGGGCGCCCGCACAGCAGGTGCAGGGGCTTGGGGCGTTGGGAGCGCATGCGCGTGCCTTCGCCGGCGGCGAGCACGATGGCGGTGAGCGTGGGGGTGCTCATGGGCCCTGTCCTAGCATCTCGGCGTGCTCGCGGCCCGGCGGCGCCGGGTCCGCGTCAGGGGCAGGCGGTCTTCGTCCCGCCCGGAAAGTAGGCCTCTTGGACCGCGGTCTGGGTGGCCCCGCCCTGCACCGCGCCGCCGTCGGCGATGTAGAGGCCGCCGTTGCACACCCCGGCCTCGATCCCGTGGCGGGCCGTCGGCATCGGCGGGTCGGACATCCAGGTGTTGTTCGAGGTGTCGTAGGTCTCGACCGTGGACCACACCTGGCCGCCGCCCTCGCCCCCGATGACCACGATCTGGTTGCCGACCGCCGCGGCGGCGAATCCCCCCCGAGCCGTCGGGAGGGCGGCCAGCCCGGTGACCCAGGTGCCGGTGGCGAAGTCGTAGTAGTCGTTCACCGTCGTGGTGGCGTTGATCGAGGACTGGCTCTGGCGGCCCCCGATCGCGTAGAAGCGGCTGCCGACCACGGCGGCCTGGAAGTGGTCACGGGCCTCGGGCATGTCGGTGAGGCTCGTCCAGGTGTTGGCCACCGGGTCGTACACGTCGAACCAGGCCACGTCGTTGCCGGCGTGGAGGCCACCCGCGTAGTAGATCTTGCCGTTGTAGACCGCGACCCCGCCGGCCCCCCGGTCGCGACCCGAGGGCAGCGACGCGCCCGAGGAGAACGTGTTCGTGGCCGGGTCGTAGATGGAGACCACGCCGATCGAGCAGGTCGGCCAGCACGTCAGCCCACCGACGTAGTAGATCTTGCCGTTGTAGGCCACGGACTGGATGTGGTCGCGACCGCCCGGGAGGGGGGCGACCGTGGACCAGGTGTTGGTGGCGGGGTCGTAGGCGTCCTGCTCGGTCGTCAGACCGCCGGCCAGGTAGAACCTCTTGCTCTTCGGCTCATAGACGTAGGCCACCTCCTGGCGGGCGTTCGTGCTCGACGCCAGGGTCGCCCACAGCGGCGCCGACGGGGCACCGAGGAACGTGTCGATGCCCTTCCACGTGGCCGAGAACGTCGGACCGCCCCGAGACGTGGCGATGATCCCGATCGCCAGGCCGGAGCTGGTGCTGGTCACCCACGAGGACGGGAACGCCAGCGGTGTCCCCACCGTCACGAGCTGCCCGGCCGCCCCGCTGGCGTCGACGAGGCGGTAGGAGGCCTGGACGGTCGCCGCAGCCGGGTCGACGGTCAGGTAGAGGTCCACCGCCGACGCCGCCGCCGACGGCATGGGCACCGAGCTCAACGGCCCCGTCGCGGCGACGCCGCCCACCTCCTTGACCGTCTGGATGCCCGGGGAGCCGTTGTTCGCCGTCGCCACCAGCTTGACGTAGTTGTCCTGGTCGCCGGTGCCGATGTAGAAGCCCATCGACTGGCTCCCGGTCGGCGTGATGCCGGCGAAGGGCGACTCGATGCGGGTGTGGGCGGTGAACGTGATGACCGTGGACGGGTTGGCGTTCACGCCCAGCTGGAAGGCGTACTGCTGGGTGTTCGAGGCCCCGAGGGCGTCGCCGGGCGGGACCTTGTCGAGCGTGAGGACGCCGGCGGCGCCTCCCGCGGTCATGTTCGTCGGCTCGTAGAGGTCGAGGTACTTCGTGTGCCCGTTCGTCATGAGCCCGGTGAAGCCGAGATCCAGGAGGCCACCGGGGCATCCGCTCGGGTACGGGGTGGAGGCGCACTGGGACGGGGTGGCGCCGTTGGCCCAGGTGTACGCGAACGGGATCGTGAGCGACCGCCCCGACTGGGGATCGATGGCGAAGGGGTCGTTGGTGTCGTTCTGGGGCGCGGGGTCGACGGCCTCACCGGCGACGGCGTCGCTGTCGGTGTCGAACCGATCCGAGATCCCGTTGCGGTTCCAGTCGGGCGGCTTGCTGCCCGCCGAGCACGGGTTGGTGTGGTTCAGGATCTCGTCGGCGTTCGTGTAGCCGTCGGCGTCCTCGTCCAGGCTCGCGCTGTTCACGCCGGTGCAGGTCGAGCCGGCGCCGACGTGGCCGTAGTCGTTGGGCTCGAACACCAGGACGGAACCGGTCGTGTAGTCGGCCACGAAGACGACCCCCGGGAGCGCTCCGGTGGTGCCCTCGGTGGCCACCGAGAGGGGATGGGTCGACACGCTCGAGAACAGGGCCTGGGTCGACGTCGCCTTCCCGGTCGTCGGGTCGACCTTGACGTCGTAGATGATGCCGTTCGAGTAGTTGGCCAGCAGGAGGTCGCCGCTCAGGGACCCGCCGAAGTCGTTGGCGGTGTACTCGGCGATCCCGTCGGTCGAGCCGTCGAAGGTGGCGATGGCGGGGTTGGCCGGCGTGCCGGGCTTCTCGTAGGTGCACTCGATCGGGTTCGCCACCGGGACCGGCGACTGCGGGTGGGTCGCGTTGAAGGTGTTGGCCCTGTTGCCCCGCGTGGGGTTCGGATGGCCGCCGTAGTAGCCGGCGCCCGAGATGAGGTGGAGCGCGTCGACGTCGCTCACGCCCGGTTCGTGCACGGCGTTCGTGCACGTCGCCGTCCCGTTGCCCGCGGGGATGTCGCCCCAGCCGGCGTTGGACCCGTTCTCGGTGGTGTACAGCCTCCCGGCCCGGGTGATGGTGAGGTCGTAGGGGTTGCGGAACCCGGGCGCGTAGACCTGCACCGGCCCCCCGGCGACGATCTTGGCCTGGCGGCGCCCGAAGTCCCCGCCGAAGGGCCCGGTGAGGCTGGGCAGTGCGTCGTCGGTCAGGGTCGGAAGGTCGTAGGTCGTGCTCCCGATGGTGGTGAGGTTGATGCTCAAGACGGCGGCCGAGTAGGCGAACTCGGCCATGGCGTCGAAGTTGTGCGACGGGGCACCCATGTTCGTGTTGCCGCCCTGGGCCACGTACAAGGTGTTCGTGGCGGTGTCGAGGGCCAGCCCGTTCACCGAGTGGTTCTCCTGGGAGCGGGGGAGGCCCCGCACGAGGTCGGTCCGGCTCCAGACCCCGCCGCTGCGGTCCAGGCGCGACACCATCGAGGAGTTCGTGTCGAGGTTCGTGACGGTCCCGCCGCTGCCGCCCCCGATGCGGGGGTCGCTCGAGGTGACGTACAGGCGCGGGTTGGCGGCGGTCCCGACGACGATCATGCCGGTGATGATGCGGGTCCTCACCGAGGAGTTGAGCGCCCCGTTGTCGTCGTGGTTCGGGATCTGCTGGATGAGGGGGATCGTCTCGGTGGCGGTCACCGAGTACTGGTTCAGCCCGGTCCGGGCCACGGTGTAGGCGTGGACGAGACCGCTGAACTCGGCGACGTACACCCGCCCGTCCGGCCCGACG
>Ga0209048_10002169_pt1 | contig 19691 bp, 15 predicted proteins | sample FrelakmetCRP12CR_FD_187146 | JGI IMG/M metagenome (GOLD analysis project Ga0209048, IMG submission 187146) | Freshwater lake sediment microbial communities from the University of Notre Dame, USA, for methane emissions studies - CRP12 CR (SPAdes)... | ecosystem: Environmental > Aquatic >... | reverse complement strand
GGCGGCCGCGACGCCACCAGGAGCCGCGACGCCACCGGCGGCCGCGACGCCACTCGCCGCGACAACCGTGCGCTCGGTCCCGCCGTCCCCGAGCGGCTCGCCCGGCTCACCCGGCTCGACCCGCGACCATCGGCCGGCGGCCTCCGGCGGCCCGAGCGCTGCAAGGCGTCCCGGCCGCGGTTGCCGGTCCCCGCCCGGGCGTTTCCAGCGGAGCGCCCGGAGCGGCGCGAACGTGTCGTTCGTGACCTCCCCAGCCCAGACCAGGTCCCAGAGGGCGTCGAGCACGTCGCGGTCCGTTCCGCCGCCCGCCGCCGCGAAGACCTCGCGGTAGAACGAGGCGCCCCTGCGCACCAGGAGGTCGCGAATGGCCGCGTGGCGCGGCCCGAAGGCCCGCTCGGCCGCCGGCGCCCGATCAGCCGCCGCCACGCTGGTCGCCGACCCGCCCCGGGACGCCACCAGCGCGGCCCGAACCGCGTCGCCCCTGCCCGGGCGGAAGAGCGCGACCTTGCCGTCGTCGCGGCCCAGGGGCCCGCAGCCGATCCAGGCCACCTCGCCCAAGGCTCCGAGCTCGTCGAGGAGCCGCGGCTGATAGCCGGGAACGCGCGCCGGCAGCACGTCGCGCTCGAGGACGGACGCGGGGATCGGCACGCCGGCCAGCTGGTCCACGACCTCGGCGAGCCGCTCCAGGGCAGCCTGGCCGCGGAGGGGCGCCGGACCCTCCGTCCCGGAACCAGGCACCGGCGCGACGCCCTGCCAGGCGGGCAGGAACCGCGCGAACGCCGCCGCCTCGGCCGGCTCCACCTCCCGCCGCAGGCGCGCCAGCGACCGGCGCCGGAGGACCCGGAGCACCTCGGGGTCGCACCACTCCCGCTCGGCGCCACCTGGCCGGAACTCGCCGAGGAGGAGCGTGCCCGCGTCGGCCAGCCGTCCGAGCGCGTCCCCCACGATCCCTGCCGGCAGTCCCCAGCGGCGGGCCGGCTCGACCGCGAGAAACGGGCCATGGGTGCGGGCCCAGCGCGCGAGCAGTCCTCCCAGCGCGTCCTGCGTGGCACCGAGGAACGCGATCGGCGTGCCCTCGGGTGGCCGGGCACCCGTGGCGTCGCGGTAGCGGCCCGCATCCTCGACGGCGACCCAGCGGGACGCGGCACCGATCTGCACGACGATGGCGCGTCGCGTCGCGGCCAGCGCCTCCAGCCACGCATGTGCGGCGGCCGGACCTCCGCGCGTGCGGGCGGCAACCTCGTCCTCCGACAGGTCGCCCAGGCGGCGCAGGAGGTCCGCGACCTGGTCCACGGAACCAGCCTTCCGGTCGTCGAGCAGCACCTGGAGGCCCAACTCCGTCTCGTCGAGCGCGGCCGGGTCCAGCAGCTCGCGCAGCTCCTCCTGGCCCAGCAGCTCGCGGAGCAGGCCACGATCGAGCGTGAGCGCCTGCGCCCGGCGCTCGGCCAGCGGCGCGTCGCCCTCGTACATGTAGGCGGCGACGTAGTCGAACAGGAGCGACGAGGCCATTGGCGTCGCGGCCGGCGTCTCCACCCGGTGGATGCGAATCTCCCGCCGGGCGATACCGCCCAGCACCTCGCGGAGCGCCGGCAGGTCAAAGACGTCCGCCAGGCATTCCCGGTATGTCTCCACGAGAATCGGGAAGCTCCCGTACCGGCTGGCGACGCTCAGCAGGTCGGCGGCGCGCCGGCGCTGCTGCCAGAGCGGCGTCCGGGAGCCCGGCCGGCGGCGCGGCAGGAGGAGCGCCCGTGCCGCGTTCTCGCGGAAGCGCGCCGCGAAGAGCGCCGAACGCCCGACGCCGGCAACCACCAGGTCCTCGATCGCCGCGGGGTCCGGGAAGAGCGCCTCCTCCACCCCGTCCAGGTCGCCCTCGGGCAGGCGAATCGCGATCCCGTCGTCGGACCAGATCGAGGCGACCTCCTGGCCCAGCCGCTCGCGCAGGCGAGCCTCGATTGCCAGCGACCACGGGGCGTGGACGCGACCCCCGAACGGCGTCAGGAGGACCAGCCGCCAGTCGCCCAGCTCGTCGCGGAACCGCTCAACCATGACCCGTCGGTCGGTCGGGAGGGCGCCGGCCGCCTCGCGCTCGTCCTCGAGGTACGCGACGAGGTTCTCCGCGGCCAGCGCGTCGAGATGATGCTGCTCGCGGAGCCGTGCGATGACGGTCTCGCGCCCTGCGGCGCCCCGGGCCAGGTCACCCTCGACATCCCGGATGAACGCGCCGATCGCGCGGCCCAGCTCGATGGGCCGGCCGCTCGCGTCGCCCTTCCAGAAGGGCAGCTTGCCGGGCTCGCCGGGGGCGGGCACCACGATCACCCGCTCCGGGGTGATCTCCGTGACCCGCCAGCTGCTGGCCCCCAGCACGATCACGTCGCCGTGCATCCCCGCGCGGAGCTCGTACACCATCTCCTCGTCGAGCTCGCCGACGCGCCGACCCGGCGTGCCGGCCTCGCCCGCCACGAAGACGCCGAAGAGGCCCCGGTCCGGGATCGTCCCGCCCGACGTGACCGCGACCACCCGGGCGTCCCGGCGGCCCTCCACGGTGTCCGCCGTGCGATCCCACACCAGCCGCGGCTTGAGCCCCGCGAACTCATCCGACGGATACGCCCCGGCGAGCATCGCGAGCACGCCCTCCAGGACCTCGCGGGTGAGCGTCTCGAACGGGGCCGCCCGCGTCACGGTCGCCAGCAGGTCGTCGACCGACCAGCGGTCCATGACCGTCATCGCCACGAGCTGCTGGGCCAGCACGTCGAGGGGATTGCGCGGGATCGTGGTGGCCTCGACCGCGCCCTCCCGCATCCGCTCGGCAACGACCGCGCACTCCAGCAGGTCGCCGCGGTACTTCGGGAAGATCACCCCGCGGCTCACCTCGTCGACGTGGTGCCCCGCCCGGCCGATGCGCTGGAGCCCGCGGGCCACCGAGGTCGGCGACTCGACCTGGATGACCAGGTCAATCGCGCCCATGTCGATCCCGAGCTCGAGCGACGAGGTCGCGACGAGGGCCGGCAGACGGCCGTCCTTGAGGGCCTCCTCGATCGCGATGCGCTCCTCGCGGGCGATGGAGCCGTGGTGGGCCCGGACGAGGTCGTCGCCGGCGAGCTCGTTGAGGCGCTGCGCCAGCCGCTCCGCCAGCCGCCGGCTGTTCACGAAGACCAGCGTGCTCCGGTGGGCCCGGATCAGCTCCAGGATCCGCGGGTGGATCGCCGGCCAGATGCTGACGCGGAGATCGCCGCCGCCCACCGGGCCCCTGGGCTGGTCTTCCGCGGGCAGCGCCTCGCCCAGGTGGCGCATGTCCTCGACCGGCACGACCACCTGGAGGTCGAGCGCCTTGCGCGTGCCGGCATCGACGAGCGTGACCGCGCGGCCCGCGCCGGCGCCGGCAAGGAAGCGCCCGATCGCCTCGAGGGGGCGCTGCGTGGCCGAGAGGCCGATCCGCTGGAGCGGCGGAGCGCCCGGCGCGCGGAGGCGCTCCAGGCGCTCCAGGCTCAGCGCGAGGTGAGCGCCGCGCTTGGTACCGGCGACCGCGTGAATCTCGTCGATGATCACGTGCTCCACGCCCCGCAGGATCTCGCGTGCCTGCGACGTGAGGAGCAGGTAGAGCGACTCCGGGGTCGTGATGAGGATCTCGGGTGGCCGTTTCGCGATGATGCGGCGCTGCCCGGTTGGGGTGTCGCCCGTCCGCGAGGCGATCGAGACGGCGCGGACCGGAAGCCCGAGCTCCACGCCCGCCAGCGCGATTCCCGCCAGCGGTGCGCGAAGGTTCCGGTCAACATCGTAGGCGAGTGCCTTGAGCGGGCTGACATACAGGATCCGAACCGAGCCCGGGCCGCTGCCGTTCGCGGCCGGTTCCTGCACCAGGCGGTCCAGGCACCACAGGAACGCGGCCAGCGTCTTGCCGCTCCCCGTCGGGGCGTGGAGGAGGACGTGCCCGCCTGCAGCGATCGCGGCCCAGCCGTCAACCTGCGCCGGGGTGGGGGCCGCGAAGGCATCCCGGAACCAGGCCGCCACGGGCGGGCTGAACCGGGCGAGGGGGTCTGCGGCGGAGACGGACCGAGGGGCCACGGGAGCGGGAGTATACCCCCAGGACCCGGAACCGCCCAGGCGTTCGAATTGGCGGGGCTGGCCGAGTCGTTACGAAGCCCGGCGGCCGGACGCAGCGAGGCCCCGTGAGCCGCAGGGCCCGCCGGGCTTCGCTCGGGCGCCGGGTGGACGGCCGCCGGTCAGGGGTCCCGGCGGCCGTCGGGGAGAAGCGTCAGGCGGCGGTCTTCCAGGAGTCGTCGGGCTCGCCGGACATGAGCCACTTCCGGACGCCCGGAGGGAAGCTCCTCGCGAGCATCCCGTCAAGGCCGTAGAAGTTGCCGGCCCCGATGACGCCGAGCCCGAACGTGACGACCGCGTAGGTCAGGTGCTGGTTCACGATGCCGAAGGCGAAGTCCCAGGCCGCGAAGAAGAAGAGGATCATCAGCAGCGTGCCCATCGCCGAGGCGAAGCGGGTCGCGATCCCGAGGATCAGCGCGAGGCCGATGCCCACCTCGCCGACCACGACGAGGAGGTTGATGAGGGGCATGATCCCGCTGCCGGCCAGGTTGACCCAGAAGTCGTGGGTCGGGTTGAAGACGGTGCCGTCGGCCGGCGTGCCGGACACGAACGGCCAGCCCAGCGTCCCGTTCGTCCCGAACTTCAGGAAGCCGACCGCCGAGAACGGGCCGCCCTTCCCGTCGCCGACGAAGACCTTCTCGAGGCCCGCCCAGAGGAAGATAATCCCGATGACGATCCGCCCGACGGCGGCCGCCAGGCCGAACTTCCGGCTCGTGATCCGCATGGTGGGGTGACTCCCTTCCTTCCGGCCGCGTCCCTGGCGTGGCCCTCTGCCTGCTCTTCGCAGCGTGCCGGAGGCGATCCCTCTCCGGTCTCCGCCAGCGGTCACCCCGCACGGGTGCCCGTCGACGACAATCCTGCACGATTCTGACGGCCGTGTGGCACCCAAATGCGCACATGCGAATACGCCAATCAGCGACGAGCGCGCACGCGGTATCACTGCCCGGCACGAATCCCGCCGCGTCGAGATGGGCAGGCCCTCCGATCACCTATTCTCCTGGGGCCGAGGGCGACGGAGTCCCCGGACGCGCGACGGCACGCAGCAGGTTCAGAGTCCGATGGTCGCCCGCGCGCTCCCCGGCTGCCGGCGGCCGGCCGGGGTCTGCAGCTGCGGGGGACGGGAGCTCACGGGGCCGCGGTACTACCCACGGGCGCCGCTGACTCCGAGCTGCCGGGGCTCGGGTTCCCAGGCGTGCTGGCGGTGGGCTCCGGCTCGACGCTCGGCTCAGGCGCAGTCGGCGGCGGGGAGCCGGAAGGCGCGACCGTCGGCGCGACACTCGGCGCCGGCGTTGCAGGCGGCGTGGCCGTCGGCGGTGGCGGCGTCGGCTCCAGTCCGGCGGAGACGATGTAGGCGACGATGGTTCCCGTCGCGACCGACGTCAGCGGGAGAGGATCCGTGGCCACGATCACCCCTGCCGGAACCGTTGCGTCGTATGCCGCCCCAGCCCGCCGCACGGTGAGACCCACACCGGTGAGCTGCGCGATCGCCTGCCCTTCGGACTGCCCGACCACGTCCGGGACGAGCACGATGGCGCGGCCGGTGCTCACCTGCAGCTGGATCTCGGCGTCCGGGTCGGCCGGGGTCCCGGCGGGCGGGTCCTGGTCGACCACCGTCCCCTCCGGACGATCGTCGCGGCGGACGTAGACCGCCGTTACAAGCTTGAAGCCGGCGTTGCGCGCCGAGATCGACGCCCGATCGAACGAAAGGCCCACGACGTTCGGAACGGGGCGTGGCCCGGGTGCAGGACCTCCCCCGACTGCCGAGAAGACGATCGCGACGACCGCCGCTCCAGCGACGATCGCGACGCCCGCGCCAACGACGCGCAGGGCGAACCCACCGCGGCCAGCCAGGCCTCCGGTCGCCGGCACGGGCACGGGTTCCTCCGGCACGGGCCGCTCAGGCCCGGCTGCTGGCGGCTCCGCCTGGGGATCCAGCTCGAGCCCGCGAATCGCCTCGTCGATCGTCCCTTGCATGCCGCCAGTCGACGTCATCAGGTCGGCGAGCCCGTACATCCGAAGCTCGTCGCGCACCTTGCCGAGCGGCCGCGCCACGGCCAATGCACACCCGCTGCGGGCCAGTTCGTCCGCCATCTCGCGGAGCGTCTCACCCGCGCTGAGATCGATGTCGGCGGTGGCTCCGAGGTCGAGGGCGACGGCCACGGCGTCGCCGCGGTCGGCGAGCAGCTCGCGAACGCGGGTCCGAAGCGTTGTTGCATTCGCGAAGAAGAGCGGCCCCGTGAAGCGCACCACGACGACGCCGGCGGCGCGCCGGGCCTCGGGTTGGCGGCCGAGGTCGTGCCACGTGCCGTCGGGGAGCCGCCCGAGCTCGGCGATCTCGGGCCACGCCGCACGGCGGACGATGTTGAGGGCCGCGAGGAGCACGGCGATCACGATGCCGACGAGCGTCCCGTAGAAGATCACTCCGCCGAGGGCGATGAAGGCGATGATGCCCTCGCTCCGCTTCAGCCTCCAGATACCGCGCATCGCGGGAAAGTCGATAAGGCCGATCACCGACACGAAGATCACAGCGGCGAGGGCAGGGATCGGGAGATACGTGAGCGGACCGGTGAGGAGGATGAGCACGACGGCCAGCGAGATCGCGGCCACGACGCTTGTCATCTGGCTGCCCGAGCCGGCGACCTCGGCCGCCGAGGTCCGCGACGGGCTGGAGCTGATCGGGTAGCCACCGGTGAACCCGGCGGCGGCGTCCGCGAGCGCGAGCGCGACAAGCTCCCGGTTCGCGTCGGTCCGGTCCCCGCGCCTCGCCGCGAAGCTCCGTCCGGTCACGCTGGTATCGGCGAAGCTGAGGATCGCCACGCCAAGGGCGCCGGGCAGGAGCCCGATGAGCTCCCCCGGCGTCGCGGTCGGGATCCCGAGGGGCGGGAGGCCACCCGGCACATGGCCCAGCACCGCCACGCCCCGCGCCGCGAGGTCGAAGACCGCATTCGCGGCCAGCGCTCCCAGCATGGCCACGAGGGCCATCGGGACGCGTGGCGCCACCTGCCGACCCACGAGGATCGCGGCGATCACGGCGCCGCCGACGGCCAGCGACCAGACGTTCGCCCCCGACCCGCGAACAGCGATCGCCACCGCCTCGGCGACGGCTCCGACGTTCGCTGACGCCCAGTCGATCCGGCCGAGGACCCCGACAGCGTCGGAGATGGCGGGCCCACCCACGATCTTCTCGACCTGTCCCAGCATGACCGTGATCCCCACTCCGGTCATGAACCCCACGAGGATCGGGCGCGACAGGAAGTCAGCCAGGAAGCCGAGGCGAGCGAGGCGCATCGCAAGAAAGATGGCCGCGACAAGCATGGCCAGGACAGTTGCCAGCCGGACGCGATCGTCGCCGGCCGCGGCGAGCGGGGCGAGCGTCGCCGCGATGAGCCCCGCGGTCGCGGCATCCGGGCCGACGACGAGGGTTCGAGCGGAGCCGAAGACCGCGTAGGCGAGGAGCGGAGCGAGGGATGCGTAGAGGCCCACCTCCGGCGGGAGGCCGATGACGCCCGCGTATCCGATGCTCAGCGGGAGGGTGAGCGCCGCGACGGTGAGCCCGGCCGCGACATCGCCCCGCAGCTGCTTCGGCCGGTAGCCGCGGAGCGTCCACGCGAGCGGCGGACCCTCGCGGCCCTCGACCGTCCGGACGAACGCCCCCCCGAGCTTGCGCAACCGGGCTCCAAAGGCGGTCACCGGGCCGTCGGGTCCAGCATCAGCAGGGCCCTGGTCGCACCGACGGCAACGGCGGGCACGACGATGATGTTCGCGGCGACGCGTCCCCCGAAGAGCCGGAGGCCCCGCGGGGGCGTGACGATCCGCGCAATCGTCAGCGCGAGACCCAGCGCCGCCATCCTCTCCTCCGCGACCAGCGCACCCGAGGCGATGTCCTGCTGACGCCGGGACGCCGACGGCGACCGCCACCAGTGAGCGAACTCCTCGCCAGTGTAGCCAATAGTCACAGTCCGCTCCGGCCCGGTCGGCCAGGTTATTGGCATCCGCGTCGCGTCTGTGCTCCTCCCGCTCACGGTCGGCCTCGAGATCAGCGATCGTCTTTCGGGATCATCTCGGTCGCGGGCGTACCCGGGATCGCGATCCACCTCCTCAGCAGCTCCGCGGCGCTGTACTGTAGCCGCCGATTGCAGTCCGAGAAGCCGGACTGCGGGCATCGGAGGGTGACCCGTGACGCGCCCCCAGGGTACCGTGGACGGCTCGCAGGAGAGCCAGGGCGCACCGGTCGTGGTGGTGCCCAGGCTGCTGGTCGGCACGCCCGGGGAGGTGGGTGCACGCCTGGTGACTGTCGCGGGCATTGCGGGGCTCGTCTTTGCGATCCTGTTCATCGTCGCCTTTGCGCTCCTGCGGGTAGGCCCGCCGCCGCTTGAGCCGGTGGCCTTCCGCTCGTGGTGGGAGGCAAACCGCGACCGGGTCGCAATCGGGACCTACCTCCTCCCGTTTGTCGGAATGGCCTTCATCTGGTTCGTCGCGGCGGTGCGGCACCGGATAGGCCGCGGTGAGGGGCTCTTCTTCTCGACGGTCTTCCTGGGAAGCGCCCTCGTGTTCGTGGCGATGCTCTTCGCGACGGGGGCTGCGGAAGCGTCCGTGATCACCGCGATTGAGAATTTCGATGGCGGCCACGTTGAGGGCCTTGCCGCCTTCGGTCAGGCCCTCGCCTATGCATTCTTCTTCGGGTTCACCGTGAAGATGTCGGCGATGTTCATGCTCGTCGTGGCAAGCATCGGGCGGAGCACGGGCGTGCTGCCCCGCTGGCTCGTGCTCTTGTCGATCATCTTCGGCGTGGCGGTGCTGGTCGCCAACACGGTCTGGGAACTCGTAGCGCTCGTGTTCCCGGTCTGGGTCGCGATGGTGAGCCTGATCCTCATCCGGCTGGCCCGTGTGCAGGGGGGCGCGAACGACCCGGCCGGGCCCGAGCCGGGGGCCGCCCAGGAGTCGGCCGTCCCGTGATGCCGCCGCTGCTCTTCCTCGCCCTGGCGGCGCTCTCCTACGCCCTCGTCTCGGCGCGCCTGGCGACGACGGTCGTCACCGCGCCGCTCTTCTTCGCGGGACTCGGGCTGCTCGCCGGCCCGGTCGTCGGCCTCGTGCACCTCGAGCCCGGCGACGATCTGCTCATCTCGTTCCTCGAGGCGGCGCTCGGCATGCTGCTCTTCGCCGACGCGTCTGCGCTCGACGTGCGGCGCTTCTCCCGCGAGCCGACGCTCGCGGGGCGCCTGCTCGTGATCGGGCTGCCGCTCACCATCCTCGCCGGCGCCATCGTGGCCGCCTTCGTCGAGCCGGGGATCCAGCCGTGGCAGGCGGCGCTCGTTGGGACGATGCTCGCCCCGACGGACGCGGCGCTGGGGCAGGCCGTCGTGGCCAACCCCCGGGTTCCGGCGGTGGTCCGGAATGCGCTCAACGTGGAGAGCGGGCTCAACGACGGGCTCGCCCTCCCGTTCGTCTCCATCTTCATCGCCGTTGCCCTGGCGGCAACCGGTGCCGAGACCCAGGTGCTCGCGGGGCAGACGCTCCTGCTGGCCCTGGCCGGCTCGACCATCGTTGGGCTGGTCGTGGGACTAGCCGGCGGCGGACTGCTCCGGGCGGCCGCGCGCCGCGGTCTGGCGACGCCGACCTGGCAGTCGATCGGGCTCGTGGCGATCGCGGTGGCGGCCTTCGTCGCCGCCGACCGGCTCGGTGCCAGCGGATTCCTCGCCGTGTGGATCGCCGGGCTCGCGACCGGCATGCTCTTCCGGACGGACGTCAGGTCCAAGGTCTTCGACCTCCCCACGGAGCTGGCCGACGGCCTCGTGGCGATCGCGTTCCTGCTCCTGGGCGCGGCGCTCATCGGCCCGGCACTGGCCCGGATCACGCCGGCGACGCTGGTCTATGCCGTCCTCAGCCTGACGGTCGTGCGGCTGGTGCCCGTGGCCATCGCGATGTCCCGCTCCGGCTTCGCGCCGGCCAGCATCCTGTACATCGGCTGGTTCGGGCCGCGAGGCCTGGCCTCGGTCGTCTTCGCCGGGGTCGTCGTCGCCCAGGCGATCCCGGGGGCGCAGAGCATGACCGACGTCGTCCTGTTGACGGTGGCCCTGAGCATCGTCGCCCACGGGATGACCGCGGCGTGGGGAGCCCGGCGCTACGCCACGTGGTTCGAGCGGGCCTCCCGCAAGCACCCCGACATGCCCGAGGCAGCTGAAGTCTCGTCCCTTGGCGTCTACCTGCGCGAGGCGCCGCACCAGGCAGTCACGCCGAGCCGCGGGGAACCGATGCCGTGAAGGTGAGGACGCCATTCTCGACCTCCAGCAGGTACCGCTCGCCGAGATCCGTGCCTCAGGTCGGTCCGGCAGGTCCGTCCACGATTGACGATACTTGCGGTGCCCGGACGAAGCATCCGGAATTGCGGCTCGCGGTCCGCATCACACTCGAGGAGGAACCATGAGACGCGCACTCTCGGCACTCGACGCCGCTCGCTGGGGCGGGCCAGCGCTGCTGGCCGCCATCGCCGGCGTGGCCCTGGCGGGCTGCAACCAGGTCGGTACCGCGACGCTCACCTTCTGGGACGTCGTCTTCTCACTGGTCATCTTCTTCTTCTGGATGATGTTCATCTGGATCTTCATCGCGATCTTCGCGGACATCTTCCGGCGCAACGACCTGTCCGGCGGATGGAAGGTCATCTGGCTCGTGGTGCTCGTGGTCCTTCCGTTCCTGGGCGCCCTCATCTACACCCTGTTCCGCCCGAAGATGACGGTCCAGGACGTGCAGCACCTGACCCAGACCGAAGCGGCGATGCGGGCCGCCTCCAATGTGTCCGTCGCGGACGAGCTGGCGAAGCTCGTCCAGCTCCGTGACGGGGGAGCGATCACGGTCCCGGAGTACGAGGCACTGAAGAAGAGGCTGATGGCGTAGCCGCCCTCAGGCCGCACCTCACTCGACGACCGTCCGTCCGCGTATCCTCGATGCCGATGGATCGTTGGCGGACGGTCATCGAGCCGTTTCGCATCGCAGCCCGGGTCGCGGCCGCGTCCCCGACCAGGAGGTTCCGGTGAACGAGTTGTGGACCACGCTGCTGCCGCTCATCATCGGCAGCGCCGTCCCCCCGGTCCACATCATCATCACCATGCTCCTGCTGCGCGCCCGCGCGGGGCGCATCACCGCCGTCGCCTGGCTCGCGGGGATGACGACCGTTCGCCTCGCGCAGGGAGTCGTATTTGGTCTCGTCCTGGGCATCGGTGGCTCCGAAGCCGGGGGCTCCGGCGGCCCAGGACCAATCCTCTCCACCCTCCTTCTCGTGATGGCCATCGTGTTCTTCGTCGCGGCCGCGAAGCAACTGTTGCGCCTGGACGACGAGGACGCCCCGCCGCCGGCGTGGATGGCGACGGTCGAATCGATGACGCTTGGCCGGGCGTTCCTGGCCGGAGTGGGCATCCTGTCGATCGGCGTCAAGTTCTGGATCTTCACCCTCGGCGCGATCGTCGCGATCGAAGAGGCCAGCCTCGGCCAGCCGGGGTCCACGCTCACGTTCCTCATGTTCGTCGTTCTCGCCGCGTCGATCCACCTGGCGCTGATCGCCGTTGCCTACGCGATGCCGGCGCGATCTGAGGCGTTCCTCGGCCAGGTCTCGGGGCTCCTGAATCGCTACAACAGGCCGATCATGATCGTGTTCGAGGTGGTTTTCGGGACCTGGTTCCTGGTGAAGGCGCTGAGCGGCTTCGGCGTTCTCTGACCCGGCGTCGGCCACCGGAGCCCCGACGCGGGCTGAGCGTCTCGGCTGCGATGCGCGCATGTTCGGGCGGGAGACGGTAGTGAGACATGCCGTCCGGCCCGCGGGCAGCGGGACTGGCGTGGTCCGCCGTCCGCCCGGGGCTCGCGTCCCTACTCGATCTTCGGCGACTCGACCTTCGACGACCCGATCGGCGCCGGCACGGCCCTGGGCGACTCGGCCCTGGAGGTCCCCGTCGGCAGGTTGGCCGGCTCCAGGATCTCGTCCACCAGCCCCAGCTCCAGGCATTCGTCGGGGCCCATGAAACGCTCCCGGCCTGACCAGATGAAGTGTCGCCACCAGGCCGAGTCGCGGTGGCCGGTCCGGCGCGCAAACAGGTCGGCGACGGTGTGCTGGTAGTGCTCGGAGAGCTGCTGGTAGTCCTTGAAGATCCGCTCGTCCTCGCCGGAGAGGATCCACTGCGTGGAATGGAGCATGAGGGTTCCGAACCGGCCGATCGAGCGATGGTCGCCGGCCTGGCTGACGATCGCGCCCATCGAGTACGCGTAGCCCAGCACGACGGTGTCGATCCTGACATCGAACCGGCGCCGCATCCGGTTGATCATCTCCATCATGGCCAGTCCATCGCCCACGGAGCCGCCGCCCGAGTTGATGTAGACGGTGATCGGCTGGTCCCGCTGGCCGCGGCGCGGAATGCTCATGAGGAGGATCGACTTCGCGAAGTCCTCCGCGTGCGGCGCGTCGATGTCGGTCACGAAGTAGGAGCCGGTGGCATCCAGCGCCATCCGCCGCGCCTGCACCTCCGCCATGAGCGATCCCAGGTCCGGTACGCGCATGCCCACGTCGGCCTCCCTTCGGTGCGGCCACGGCCCCGGCCGGGCCGGCTCGACGAGGGTACGCCTTGCCGACACCGACGCGGGACCGATTCCGTGCGGGGCCGCCCTCAGGAACGGACCCGGACAAGCTCAGGGACCTCGGCTCCGAGATTGCCTGCATGCACCGCGATCTCCACGTGCCTGCGTGCCGGGATGGCGAGCGCCACAAGCGCGCCGATCCCCACGACCATCGCACCCAGCCAGACGGCAGGAAGCAGCCCCTCCACGAAGGCCTGCGGCGACGTGTAGCCACCGGCAGCAGAGAACACGGAGGCCAGGATCGCGACGCCGAACACGCCGCCGATCTCGCGGATGGCGTTGTTTGCGCCAGAGGCCTGGCCCTCCTCGGCAGGCCGCACGGCGGCCAGCACGAGGCTGGCGGTGGGCGCGAAGAAGAGGGCCATCCCGGTCCCGGCGAGGACGAACGCCGGGATGAGGCGCGCGTACTCGACGGTTGGTGACGCCACTGCGGCGATCCACGCCAACCCGATTGCCATGAGCGCCATGCCGGTTGCCAGGAGCGTGCGGCCACCGATGCGACCCAGCGCCAGGCCTGCGAGCGGCGCGACGAGGATCGGCATCCCGGTCCACGGCAGCGTCCGGATCCCGGCCTCCAGGGGCGTGTACCCCTGGACGACCTGGAAGAACTGCGCGAGCAGGAAGATCGAGCCGAAGACGCCGAACGACATCACGAAGCTGACGACGTTCACGGCGGCGAACTGGCGGCTCCGGAAGAAGCGGAGCGGCAACATCGGCTCCGCGGTGCGAGCCTCGCGGATCACGAAGCCGGCGAGCAGGACTGCCGCGGCGATGAATGCAGCCACAATCCCGGTGCTGGTCCAGCCCTCGCCGTTTCCGTGGACAAGGGCCCACACGAGGGCAAAGAGGCCGGCGGACGCGAGCCCGAGGCCCGGCAGGTCGAGCCGCGCCACCGGGCCGCGGCTCTCGGTGAGTCGAAGCGCACCCATCGCCAGCACCACGAGCCCGATCGGGACGTTCAGCCAGAAGATCCAGTGCCAGTTGAGTCCCGCGATGATTGCGCCGCCCACCACGGGACCGATCGCGATCGCGAGGCCGGAGATGCCGCCCCACGCTCCGAGTGCAAGGCCGCGCCGCTCGGGCGGAACGGCCGCCGAGAGGAGCGTCAGGGTGAGCGGTGTGACGATCGCGGCGCCGATTCCCTGGATCGCCCGCGCGATCACGAGGAGATCGCCGGAAGGCGCGAGCGCGGCGGCGGCGGACCCGCCCGTGAACACGGTCAGCCCCACCAGGAAGACTCGCTTCCGCCCGAACCGGTCGCCGAGCGCGGCACCGGTCAGAAGGAGGACGGCGAATGCGAGGGTGTAGGCGTTGACGGTCCATTCGAGCTGGGCGAGTGACGCGCCAAGGTCAGCCTTGATGACCGGTAGCGCGGTCGTGACGACCAGGTTGTCGAGCGCGGTCATGAACAGGGCGAGCGCAGTGACGATGAATGTCCACAGGGCGGTGCGGCGAGCGGTCACGGGGATTCCTTTCTGGAGACGGGGTCGTTAGATAGTTAGTAGTCACTATGTTATGCGGGCAAAAAGGGGGCCGGAACGCTCGACGCTAGGCCGACCCTCCGTCGCACATCCGGGTCCACGCCACGTCGGAGTCCGTGAGATCCAGGGCCGCGGCCACGGTCAGCAGCATGCCCTCGGCGAAGAACGTCCGGAGCTCGGCAGCCGGGACCCCGGAGAGCTGGCTGACCCGGCGCACGAGGGTCGCATACCGCTCCCTGACGAACGCCCCGACAATCGGGTCGTTGGAGGCCGCATACGCGTGGAGCTGGAGCCGCAGGAGCGATCGGTCGGCCAGGAGCCGTCCGTACGCGTACGCCATGGCTGCGAGGATCGGATGCATGCCCGTCGGGAGATCGTGAAGACGCGTACCGGGCGGGCCTGGATCCGGGGCAGGCGTGCGAGCGGCCGCTTCGAAGGTGATCGTGACTCGCTCGAACGCTCGACCGACTGCGGCGAGGAAGAGATCCTGTTTGCTCCCGAAGAGCCGGAAGACGTACGGCTGCGACACGCCCGCGAGGTGCGCGATCGTCTCGGTCGAGGTGCCCGCGTACCCGCTGGATGCAAACGCAATGACGGCTGCCTCGATGACCTCGGCGCGGCGTTCCTCTGCCGAGATGCGTGGGCCGCGCGAACGGCTCGCGGTAGTCAGGTGCGGGGTGGCCATGCGTGCAACATAGTGAGTACTTACTTTGTTGTCAAGACCCGAAATCGCGAGTGGGGCCGATTCGCGGCCGCGGTCGACAGAGCCGTGCCTCCTGGCGCCCAGACCGGTGGCCGGTGGCCGGTGCCCGTCTGGGCTACGATGCGCCCATGTTCGGCGTGGACACCGTGGTCGTCCTCCTCATCGTCCTCGCGATCGTGCTCGTCTGGCGCGGACCGAAGACGCTCCCGAAGTGGGGCGCGACCCTGGGGCGCGGCGTGAAGGCCGCGCGCAAGGAGGCCGACGAGCTCCGCCGGGACGCGGACGGCCCGGGCGGGACGGGCGGCACTGACGGAGCCCCGAAGCCCTGACCGGCCTCGCGGCCCAGCTTCTCGCCTTCGAGCTCGCGCTTGCGCGGCGCGACGGCGACGCGATCCCCGGCGGCTTTCCCAGCCTGATCGACGACGAGTTTGAGGAGCTCGGGGCGAGCGGCCGGCGCTGGGACCGGCCGGCGATCCTGGCCCTGCTCAGCGAGGCGCCCCCGGCAGACACCACGATCGAGGCGTTCACCGCGGAGCAGCTCAGCCGGCACGTGGTCCTGGTCACCTACCGGAGCATGGAGAGCGCTCCCGGACTTCCGGCGTGGCACAGGTGGCGCTCGTCCGTCTGGGTCCGACGTCAGGGCCACTGGCGGATCCGCTTCCACCAGGGCACGCCCGCCGTCGCTGGTGCGCCGGGACGAGCCTGAGCCGGCGCGTCAACCCGCCAGGAGCGCGGCGAGCGCCTCGGGCTCCGTGACCGGCTGGCGGCACGCGAATCCGCGGCAGACGAACGCTGTGGGCAGGCCACGGAGCGCGAATCGCGCCTGGAGGAGGGGTACCGCGCTGGCTGCAGGGTCCGGGGCGACCACGACAACCTGGCGCGGCCGGTAGCCGGCCCGCGCGACGTCAAGGAGACGCCCCAGCCGGGGGTCGTCCGGCGCGCCGACCAGCGCGATCTCGTAGACCGGCCCGACCCGCCAGTCGAGCGCGACGAGCCACTGGGCGAACGCCGTCGGGTAGCGCGCCGGCGCCGTCCCCACGAGTCCGAGTGCACCCTCGGCGGCGTCCGCATAGCGCCCCTCGCCGGTGAGCGCCGAGAGTCGCAGGAGCACGAGGACGGCCATCGAGTTGCCGGACGGCAGCGCGCTGTCCTCCAGCGATCGGGGCCGCGCGACCAGCGCCTCGGCGTCGTCGGCCGTGTCGAAGAAGCCGCCACCCGGGTCAACGAAGTGCGCGAGGATCGTGTCTGCCAGGTCGCGGGCCGCGGTGAACCAGCGTTCGTTCGCGGAGGCTTCGTGGAGCGCGAGGAGGCCGTCCGCAAGGCAGGCGTAGTCTTCCAGGGTGCCGGCGTGGCGTGCCTGCCCGTCCGTCCAGGATCGCCGCAGCCGGCCGCGTTCGTCGGGCAGGACGGCGAGAAGCCGGTCCGCGGCCCGCTCCGCGATCTCGCGATAGCGGTGCCCCGCGGCCGCCAGTGTCGCGTCCGCCTGGCGCGTGAGCACCGCCGCCGCGTCGGCGAAGCCTGCGAGCATGAGCCCGTTCCAGCCCGCGAGCGCCTTGTCGTCCCGGGCCGGTTGCGGCCGTCCGTCCCGCACGCCCAGGAGCGTCGTGCGGGCCTCGGCCAACCGGGCGCGCACCTCGGCCTCCGGCAGCCCGCTCCGCGCGGCCAGCCCGGCGTCCGCGGCGACCCGCCGAAGGATCGTGCGCCCCTCCCAGTTGCCACCCGGGGTCACGTCGTAGGCGGCCGCGAACAGCGCGACGTCCGCGCCACGCCCCGCCGCTTCCAGCACCGCGGCCACCTCGTCGGCAGTCCAGGTGTAGGTCGCGCCCTCCTCGCCGTCCGTGTCCGCGTCCAGGCTCGCCGCGAAGACGCCATCAGGCAGGGTCATCTCGCGCGTCACGAAGTCCAGCGTGGAGCAGGCCACGTCCAGGTAGCCCGGCTCGCGGGTCAGCTGCCACGCATGGAGGTAGACGCGCGCGAGCTGCCCGTTGTCGGAGAGCATCTTCTCGAAGTGGGGCACGAGCCACGTGGGCTCCGTGCCATAGCGGCTGAACCCACCGCCAAGCTGGTCGTGGATCCCGCCGGCCGCCATCTGGTCCAGCGTCCGGCGAACGAGCGGGAGCGCCCGGTCGTCGCCGGCGGCCGCGCGTCGGAGCAGGAACTCGAGCGCCATCGGCTGCGGGAACTTCATGGGCGTCCCCCAGCCGCCGTTCGCGGCATCGAACCCCGCCTCGAGCGTTGACACCGCCGCGTCGAGGATCGCGGCATCCACGGGTGCCGGGCCATCGCCCAGTCGGATCACCGAGGCAAGCCGCGAGGCCAGCCCCGTCCCGGCCCGCTCCACGTCGCCGCGTCGCTCGCGCCACCCGCCGGCCACCCCTTCCAGGACGTCGCGGAACGATGGAAGCCCGTGGCGCCGGGTGTTCGGGAAGTACGTGCCGCCATAGAAGGGCCGCCCGTCGGGCGTCAGGAAGACGCTCATCGGCCACCCGCCGGCCCCGGTCAAGGCCTGCACCGCCTGCATGTAGATCGCGTCGAGGTCCGGCCGCTCCTCGCGGTCCACCTTGATGCTCACGAAGTTCGCGTTGAGGTAGGCCGCCGTCCCCGGATCCTCGAACGACTCGCGCTCCATGACGTGGCACCAGTGGCAGGCCGCGTAGCCGATGGAGAGGAAGATCGGGCGGTCCTCGACGCGCGCCCGCTCCAGCGCCTCCGCGCCCCACGGATGCCAGTCCACGGGGTTGTGCGCGTGCTGAAGGAGGTACGGGCTCGTCTCTCCGGCGAGCCGGTTCGTGAGCATGGCGGGATCGTAGCGTCCGCGGGGCACGCCGGCACGCTGCGCGGAGCGGGTGTCCGGCCCCGGCCGTTTGGGCGAATTGCGCTCGGACTTACATAATAGAAAGCCCACTTGACAGAATAGTAATGTGGCGAGCAATATGGCGACACGAACGGCGCGACACTGCACGGAGATGCACACGATGTACGAGTACCGGATCCTCTTTCCTCGGCTGGGATCGAACGAGATCCGCCGGGAGCTGACGACCCGCCCAACCCCGGACGAGCGACGCCGCAACGACGGCTGCATGCGGCCGGAGCAGCGCACGCGGAAGGCGCGCTCCTGATGCCCCACGACGCCATCGCGATGTGCCCCATCTGCGGTGGGGAGCTGGCTGTGACCCGGCTTCACTGCCGATCGTGCGCCACGACGCTCGAGGGCGACTTCAACGTGGGACGCTTCGCGCGCCTCTCGCGCGAGCAGTTCGCGCTGCTGGAGAGCTTCCTTCGCTCGAAAGGCAACCTGAAGGAGCTGGAGCGCGAGCTCGGAATCTCCTACCCGACCGTGCGCGCCCGCGTGGACGCCCTGCTGCGCGCGCTCGGGCTCGCCGACGACGCTCCCGTCGAGGACGAGCCGGCAGAGACCGACCCGGGCAGTGCGGCGAATGGCGTTGACGCCGCCGCCGCCGCCCTGGACTTGGCCGCCGCACGGCGCGAGGTCCTGGAGCGGCTCGCGCGCCGCGAGATCGACCCGGCCTCGGCGGCCGCCGAGCTCCGGGCGCTGGGGGGCTGACCCATGCATGACGAACAGGCCCCGGCGGGAGCCGCGGTCCGCGTGCACGACATCGGGCCGGGCGGGTCCGTCGTCGTCGTCGTCGAGGCCGACGATGTCCGGGTGCGCGGCGTGGATGGCACGACCGTCCGCCTCGTGGCCCCCGCCACTGACCATCCTGCCATCGAGATCGATGCCGGGCCCGGCCACTACGCCGTTCGGCTGGGACAGCCGATTCGCGGGCGCGCCTTCGGCTTTCGGTTCGGCAGTCGCGGATTCTTCGGGCTCGAGGCGGGTGGCGGCACCCTGGAGCTGGAGGTCCCGCACGACGCCAGGCTCGAGATCAGCGCTCGCGCCGGTGACGTGAGCGTGCGCGACGTGACCGGCTCCGTCGCCGTGCGGACCGTCAGTGGTGACGTATCGCTCCGCGGCGGCGGTGGGGATCTCCGCGTAGAGGCCGCGTCCGGGAACCTCCGGGTCGTTGCCGCGGCGCCGATCGCGGCGACCGTCCGGACGATCAGCGGGGACGTGGAGATTGACGCCCCGCGGATCGAGCGGATCAGCATCTCGACCGTGAGCGGCGACGTGGAGATCGCCAGTGCCTTCGCGCCGGGCGTCGACCACGCGGTGACCACCACGTCGGGCGACGTGGAGCTTGGAGTGAACGGCGGCCTCACGGTCGATGCTCGAACCGTGTCGGGCGACGTGGACTGCGCCCATCCCGACCTGCGCGGTGGCAAGGGACGGCGGGACCCGCTGGTCATCGGCGACGGTGGCGCGCGACTCGCCGTCCGGACGCTCTCCGGGGACATCGAGGTCCGGGCCGGGAGGCTCCGTCCGGAGCGGGTCGCGGTCGCGGGTTCGCCGGCTCGAGGTCAGCAGCCGCTCCCAGCTGTCCCCGTCCCGGCTGTCCCGCCGATCTCCGTGGACGCGCCGCTCCCCGGCGTGCCAGCGCGCGCGGGCGACAGTCCCCACGACGCCGGCCGGGCGGCCCCCGACGCGGCCGACACGCTGGCTGTCCTGGAGGCGCTCGCCCGCGGCGAGATCGACGTGGCGGAGGCGGAGCGCCGGTTGGGTGGCGAGGGCCGCATCGATGCCTGACCCGGCAGAGGACGTCCTGCGACTCGTCTCCGAGGGACGTCTCACGCCCGCCGAGGCGGCCCCGATCCTCGACGCCCTCGCCGCGCGCGAGGGTGCGTCCCACGCGCCCGCGACTCCCGGCGCGCCCGCGACTCCCGGCCCGCGG
>Ga0209048_10002168_pt1 | contig 19696 bp, 12 predicted proteins | sample FrelakmetCRP12CR_FD_187146 | JGI IMG/M metagenome (GOLD analysis project Ga0209048, IMG submission 187146) | Freshwater lake sediment microbial communities from the University of Notre Dame, USA, for methane emissions studies - CRP12 CR (SPAdes)... | ecosystem: Environmental > Aquatic >... | reverse complement strand
GACGCTCGACGAGTCGAACGCGCCGTTCTACAAGTGGTTCGACGACGGCGAGCTCAACGTCTCGTACAACTGCCTCGACCGCAACCTCGCCAACGGCAACGCGGAGAAGGTGGCAATCATCTTCGAGGCGGACGACGGCGCCGTGACGAAGGTGACGTACCGCGACCTCTATCACCGCGTGTGCCGGCTCGCCAACGGGCTCAAGTCGCTCGGCATCCGCAAGGGCGACCGCGTTCTCGTCTACATGCCGATGTCGGTCGAGGGCGTCGTCGCGATGCAGGCGTGCGCGCGCATCGGGGCGACGCACTCCGTCGTGTTCGGCGGGTTCTCGGCGAAGTCGCTGCAGGAGCGCATCATCGACGCCGGCGCGGTCGCCGTGATCACCGCCGACGAGCAGGCGCGGGGCGGCAAGCAGCTGCCGCTGAAGGCCATCGTCGACGAAGCGCTGGGGATGGGCGGGTGCGAGGGCATCCGCAGCGTCGTCGTCTACAAGCGCACGGGCGGCAGCATCTCGTTCACGGCCCCGCGCGACGTCTGGCTGCACGAGCTCGCCGCGAAGCAGCCCGACACCTGCGAGCCCGAATGGGTCGGCGCCGAGCACCCGCTGTTCATCCTGTACACGTCCGGTTCCACCGGCAAGCCGAAAGGCGTGCAGCACAGCTCCGGCGGCTACCTGCTGTGGGCGATGCTGACGATGCGCTGGACGTTCGACATCAAGCCGAAGGACATCTTCTGGTGCACCGCCGACATCGGCTGGGTGACCGGGCACACGTACATCGCGTACGGCCCGCTCGCCGTCGGCGCGACCGAGGTGGTGTTCGAGGGCATCCCGACCTACCCCGACGCGGGCCGCTTCTGGCACAACATCGCCAAGCACAAGGTGTCGATCTTCTACACGGCGCCGACGGCCATCCGCGCGCTGGTCAAGGCGTCCGGCGTGACGCCGTCGACCGCGCCGACGAACTACGACCTGTCGAGCCTGCGCCTCCTCGGGACGGTCGGCGAGCCGATCAACCCGGAAGCGTGGATGTGGTACCACGAGAAGGTCGGCGGCGGCCGCTGCCCGATCGTCGACACGTGGTGGCAGACCGAAACCGGCGGCCACATGATCACGCCGCTGCCCGGCGTGACGGCGACGGTCCCCGGCTCCTGCACGCTGCCGCTGCCCGGCATCATGGCCGCGATCGTCGACGAGACCGGGCACGACGTCGAGCACGGCCACGGCGGCATCCTCGTGGTCAAGCGGCCCTGGCCCGCGATGATCCGCACGATCTGGGGCGACCCCGACCGGTACAGGAAGTCCTACTACCCGGAGGAGCTCGGCGGCAAGCTCTATCTCGCCGGCGACGGCTCGGTCCGCGACCGGACGACCACGTACTTCACGATCATGGGCCGCATCGACGACGTGCTCAACGTGTCGGGACACCGGCTGGGCACGATGGAGATCGAGTCGGCGCTGGTCGCGAACCCGATGGTGGCCGAGGCCGCGGTGGTCGGCCGTCCGGACGACATGACGGGCGAGGCCGTGTGCGCGTTCGTCGTGCTGAAGCAGGCGCGGCCCTCGGGCGCCGCCGCGGAGAAGATCGCGAAGGAGCTGCGCGACTGGGTCGGCAAGGAGATCGGCCCGATCGCCAAGCCGAAGGACATCCGTTTCGGCGACAACCTCCCGAAGACCCGGTCGGGCAAGATCATGCGGCGATTGCTGCGCTCGATCGCCAAGGGCGAAGCGATCACGCAGGACGTCTCGACCCTCGAAAATCCGGCCATTCTGGACCAGCTGAAGCAGGCGCTCTGAATCGCCGGCGAAGCCCCCGGTCGCGCTGCGATGCCTCCTTCCCCATCGGCTCTCACGGCGCTGTCGCCGCTGGACGGCCGCTATGCCGCGAAGGTCGCGCCGCTCGCCGCGCACTTCAGCGAGTACGGCCTGATCCGCGCCCGCGTGCGGGTCGAGATCGCCTGGATCGTCGCGCTGTCCGACGAGCCGGGCATCGCGGAAGTCGCGCCGTTCGGGCAGGCGGCGCGCGCCGCGCTCGACGCCGCCTGCGCGGACTTCTCGCCGGCCGACGCCGAGCGGATCAAGGCGATCGAGAGCACGACCAACCACGACGTCAAGGCGGTCGAGTACTGGCTGAAGGAGCGCTTCGCGAGCGTCCCGGAGATCGCGCGCATCGGCGAGTTCATCCACTTCGCGTGCACGTCCGAGGACATCAACAACCTCGCGCACGGTCTCACGCTCGCGGAGGCGAGGCGGACGATCCTGCTGCCCGCGCTGCGTGCCATCGCGGCGGCGCTGCACACGATGGCGCACGCGACGGCCGCGGTGCCGATGCTGGCGCGCACGCACGGGCAGCCCGCGACACCGACGACCGTCGGCAAGGAAATGGCCAACGTGTACGCGCGCCTCGAGCGCCAGATCGCGGCGATCGAGCGCGTGCCGCTCAAGGGCAAGGCGAACGGCGCCGTCGGCAACTACAACGCGCACGTCGTCGCGTACCCGGACGTCGACTGGGAGCGGCTCGCCGCCGGCGTCGTCACCCGGCTCGGCCTCGAGTTCAATCCGTACACGACGCAGATCGAGCCGCACGACTACATGGCCGAGCTCTTCGACGCGATCGCGCGCGCGAACACCGTGCTGATCGACCTCGATCGCGACGTCTGGGGCTACATCTCGCTCGGCTACTTCCGGCAGAAGGTGAAGGAGGGCGAGGTCGGTTCGTCGACGATGCCGCACAAGGTGAATCCGATCGACTTCGAGAATTCGGAGGGCAACCTCGGGCTCGCCAACGCAATGCTGCGGCATCTGGCCGAAAAGCTGCCGGTCTCGCGCTGGCAGCGCGACCTGACCGACTCCACGGTGCTGCGCAACATGGGTGTCGCGCTCGGCTACGCTCTTCTCGGGTGGACGTCGCTGGCGCAGGGGCTTGCGCGCCTCGCGATCGACGAGGCGCGCCTCGCCGCGGATCTCGACGCCAACTGGGAGGTGCTGGCCGAGCCGATCCAGACGGTGATGCGCCGGTACGGCGTGCCCAATCCCTACGAGCAGCTGAAGGCGCTGACGCGCGGCGTGACGGGGATCACCCGCGAGACGCTGCACGCGTTCATCGACGGGCTGGCGATTCCGGCGGATGCCAAGGCGAGGCTCAAGGCGCTGACGCCCGCAACCTACATCGGCAAGGCCGCCCAGCTCGCGAGACGGATCTGAGCTGCGCCGCGAGCGCCTGCGCGCAGAGGCCCCGAGCGCGGGGCCCGGCGCGGCGCGGCGCGCTCGTCGCAATCGCGCACTCCTGTCGCATCACTCCTTCGCCCGGCGCTTCTGCTCGCGGTGCTCGCTGACGAAGGTGCTGATCGCCGGCATCAGCGAAACCGCGACGATGGCCAGGACGATCAGCGTGAGGTTCTGCTTGACCCACGGGATGTTGCCGAACAGGTAGCCCGCGTAGACGAGCGAGCCGATCCACGCGATGCCGCCGACCACGTTGTAGGACAGGAAGCGGCGGTAGGTCATCCCGGCGACGCCGGCGAGGAAAGGCGCAAACGTGCGGATGATCGGCACGAAGCGGCCGATGATGATCGTGACGCCGCCGTAGCGGTCGTAGAACGCCTGCGTGCGGCGCAGGTACTCCTGCTTGAACCAGCGCGAATCGGGCTTGTCGAAGGCCCGCGGCCCGACGTAGTGGCCCACCGAGTAATTGACGGTGTCGCCGAGGATGGCCGCGGCCGTCAGGACGAGCGCCAGCACGTGGATGTTCAGGTCGGCCGTCGCGACGACGGTTCCCGCGATGAACAGGATCGAGTCGCCGGGCAGGAACGGAAACACGACGAGCCCGGTCTCGGCAAAGATGACCAGGAACAGCAGCAGGTAGATCCAGTGCCCGTGCTGCGCGGCGAGCTGCGTGACCGTCTGGTCCAGCGCGAGCAGCGAGTAGATGATCGTCGTCAGCATCGGAAGGTGAAGAGGGGGGGCGGACTCGACTTTTCCGGCACGCGATCCGCCGGGTCCGTCCTTCGGCGAAGGGTCGGGCCCGCCGCCGCTGCCGCGCTACGGGAGGATCTTCTCGCCCTCCGGGCCCTTGCGCTCCGGCTTCACGAGATCCTCGCGCGAGACCCCCATCCACATCACGAGCGGTGCCATCACCAGCACCGACGAGTAGATGCCGAAGCAGATGCCGATGGTCAGCGCGAGCGCGAAGTAGTGCAGCGTCTCGCCGCCGAAGAACAGGATCGAAAGCACCATCATCAGCGTGCTGCCGTGGGTGATGATCGTCCGCGAGATCGTGCTGGTGATCGCGTTGTCGATGACGTGCGTCACGGTCGCCCTGCGCATCTTGCGGAAGTTCTCGCGGATCCGGTCGGCGATCACCACCGACTCGTTCACCGAGTAGCCCAGCACCGCGAGCACCGCCGCCAGCACCGGCAGCGAGAACTCCCAGTGGAACAGCGCGAAGAAGCCGAGGATGATGATCACGTCGTGCAGGTTGGCGATGATCGCCGCGACGGCGAAGCGCCACTCGAAGCGAATCGCGAGATAGCCGACGATGCCGAACGAGACGAGCAGCAGCGCGAGGGCGCCGTTCTCGTAGAGCTCCTTGCCGACCTGCGGCCCGACGAACTCGACGCGCCGCTGGTTCGCCGACGGGTCGTCGGCCCGCAGCGCCCCCATCACCTGCTCGGACAGCTGCGCGCTCGACAAGCCCTCCTTGAGCGGCAGCCGGATCAGCGCGGTGTCGGAACCGCCGAAGCTCTGCACCGAGTACTCGCCCAGGTTCAGCTTGTCGATGGCGCCACGGACGCGGTTGAAATCGACCGCGTGGCCGTAGGTCACCTCGATCACGGTGCCGCCCCGGAAATCGACGCCGAGGTTCAGGCCCCGCGTGGCGAGGAAGAAGACGGCCAGCACGAACGTGACGAGCGAGATCACGTTGAACGTGAGCGCGTACCGCATGAACGGTATGTCGCGCTGGATCCGGAAGAATTCCATGGAGGGGTCTCGTGGGTGGCGCTCGCCATCGTCGCGCCGGGGCGGCGCTCAACGGCGGGTGTCTGCGACGAACGCCGGGTTGGAGGTTGCGTGCGGGGTCGGGCCTGCCCTCACTTGGCCGGCACGCCGGGCGCGGGGGTCGGCCGCCAGACCTGCCCGATCGAGATCTTCGCGAGGTGCTTGCGCCCGCCGTAGATCAGGTTGACGATCCCGCGCGAGACGAACACCGCCGAGAACATCGACGTCATGATGCCGAGGCAGTGGACGACCGCGAAGCCGCGCACGGGCCCGGTGCCGAAGATCAGCAGCGCGATGCCGGCGATCAGCGTCGTCACGTTGGAGTCCAGGATCGTGCCGAACGCGCGCTCGTAGCCCGCCGTGAGCGCCGCGTGCGGCGTCGCTCCCCAGCGCAGCTCCTCGCGGATGCGCTCGTTGATCAGCACGTTGGAATCGATCGCCATGCCGAGCGTCAGCGCGATCGCCGCGATGCCCGGCAGCGTCAGCGTGGCCTGCAGCATCGACAGCAGCGCGACGAGCAGCAGCAGGTTGACCGACAGCGCGATCGTCGAGATGAGGCCCATCAGCAGGTAGTAGGCGCACATGAAGATCGACAGCACGATGAAGCCGTAGAGCACCGAGTTGAAGCCCTTGTCGATGTTCTCCTTGCCGAGCGACGGCCCGACGGTGCGCTCCTCGACGATTTCCATCGGCGCCGCCAGCGCGCCGGCGCGCATCAGGAGCGCGACGTCGTTCGCCTCGCGCGTGGTCATCCGGCCGCTGATCTGCACGCGGCCGCCGCCGATCTCCTCGCGGATCACCGGCGCCGTGATGACCTCGGCCTTGCCCTTCTCGACCAGCACGATGGCCATCCGCTTGCCGACGTTCTCGCGCGTGATCTCCTTGAAGATCCGCGCGCCGGTGCCGTCGAGATTGACGTGCACGGCGGGCTCGTTGTTGCGCTGGTCGAATCCCGGCTGCGCGTCGTTGATCCGGTCGCCGGTCAGCACGACCTGCCGCCGCACGAGCAGCGGCGCGCCGGCGCGCTCGGTGAAGACGTCGCTGCCGAACGGGGGCTGGCCCGCGATCGCCGCTTCGAGCGCCCCCGGCTCGTCGTTGACCATCCGGATCTCGAGCGTCGCGGTGCGGCCGAGGATGTCCTTCGCGCGCGCCGTGTCCTGGACCCCCGGGAGCTGCACGACCACGCGGTCGCCTCCCTGCTGCTGGACGATCGGCTCGGCGACGCCCAGCTCGTTGACCCGGTTGCGCAGGATCGTGATGTTCTGCTGCACCGCGCCGTCCTGGATGCGCTTCTGCGCCTCGGGCTTCAGCGCGGCGATGATGCGCAGCTCGCCGGCGATGTCGCCGTCGCGCAGCACGAGGTCGGGAAACGCCTTCTCGATCTCGATGCGCGCCTTGACGCGCTCGGCGTCGTCGCGGAAGCGGACGACGACGTTCGTGCCTTCGCGGGCGACGCCCGCGTACAGGAGCTTCTTCTCGCGCATCAGCGACCGGATGTCGGTCGTGTACCGGTCGGCGGCCTTGTCGAGCGCCGCCTTCATGTCGACCTGCAGCAGGAAATGGACGCCGCCCCGCAGGTCGAGGCCGAGGTACATCGGCAGCGCGCCGATCGACATCAGCCAGCGCGGGGTTGCCGACAGCAGGTTCAGCGCGACGATGTAGTTGTCGCCGAGCTTCGCCTGCACCGCGTCCTTGGCCTTGATCTGCGTGTCGGGGTCGGAGAAGCGCACCTTGATGCCGGTCGCGTCGAGCGTGGCGCCGCGATACGGAATGCCGGCGGCCTTCAGCGTGTCCTCGACGGTACCCAGGAGCGCGGTGTCGACCTTCACCGTCGCCTTCGACGAGGACACCTGCACGGCGGGGACTTCGGGGAAGAAGTTCGGCACCGTGTAGACGATGCCGACGGCGAGCGCCACGGCGATGACCAGGTATTTCCAGAGTGGGTAGCGATTCATGGCGCGGTCGGAGGCGGGGGGAAGGGCGCGGAGGTCCTGCGGCCGGAGTCAGGCACGGTCACGACCGTGCGCGGCGGCGGGGAGCGCGCGGGACACGGAACGTCCCGGCGGGCGTCACAGCGCCTTGAGGGTGCCCTTGGGCAGCAGCTGGGAGACGGCGCCGCGCTGCACGGTGATCTCGGTGTTCGCGGCGACCTCGACGGTCAGGTACTGGTCGGAGATCTTCGTGATGCGTCCGAGGATGCCGCCGGCCGTGACGACCTCGTCGCCCTTCTGCAGCGCGTCGAGCATCGCCTTCGCCTCCTTCGCCTTCTTCTGCTGCGGCCGGATGAGCAGGAAGTAGAAGACCACGAAGATGGCGATCATCGGCAGGAACGCCATCAGGTCGCCGCCGAAAAGGCCGGAGGGCGCCGCCTGCGCGTACGCCGGGGTGATCAACAGGTCGATCAGCACGTTCTGGTCCTCCGAGAATGGGGCTCGCGCAACGGGGCGCGGCGCGCTGCCGCCGGGCCGGGGCGCGGGAATGATTAGCCTTGGATTCTACCACGCGGACGTGGGCCGGCCACGCCCGGGTCTAGGCCCCTTGCGCGCGGTCGGCCCGGAACGCCGCCGCCCAATCGGCAAGGCCGCCGGCGGCGATGGCGTCGCGCATCGCGGCGGCGAGCCCCAGGTAGTAGTGGAGGTTGTGGATCGTATTGAGGCGGGCGCCCAGGATCTCGTTCACGCGCTGCAGGTGGTGCAGGTAGGCGCGGGTGAAGTTCCGGCACGTGTAGCAGGCGCAGGTCGCATCGAGCGGGCGCGTGTCCAGCCGGTGCTTCGCGTTGCGGATCTTGACGTCGCCGTAACGCGTGAAGAGGAAGCCGTTGCGCGCGTTGCGCGTCGGCAGCACGCAGTCGAACATGTCGACGCCGGCGGCCACGCCGGCGACGATGTCCTCGGGCGTGCCGACGCCCATCAGGTAGCGGGGCCGGTCGGCCGGAAGCCGCGGTGCGGTGTGGCCGAGCACCGCGAGCATCTCGTCCTTGGGCTCGCCGACCGACATGCCGCCGATCGCGTAGCCGCCGAAGCCGATGTCGACGAGCCCCGCGAGCGACTCGTCGCGCAGGTCCCCGAACATCCCGCCCTGGACGATGCCGAAGAGCGCGTTGGGGTTGCCCAGCGCGTCGAATTCGGCGCGCGACCGGCGCGCCCACCGCAGCGACAGCTCCATCGAGGCGGCCGCCTCGTCGCGCGTCGCCGGATACGGCGTGCACTCGTCGAACACCATCGCGATGTCGGCATCGAGCGCCCGCTGGATCTGCATCGAGATCTCCGGCGTCAGCAGGAGGCGGTCGCCGTTGACCGGCGAAGCGAACGCGACGCCATCCTCGCGCACCTTGCGCAGCGGCCCGAGGCTCCACACCTGGAAGCCGCCGGAGTCGGTGAGTAGCGGCCGGTCCCAGCCCATGAAGCGGTGCAGCCCGCCGTGCGCGGCGAAGACCTCGACGCCGGGTCGCAGCCACAGGTGAAACGTGTTGCCGAGCACGATCTGCGCGCCGAGCTCCGCCAGCTCGTTCGGCGCCATCGCCTTGACGGTGCCGTAGGTGCCGACCGGCATGAACACGGGCGTTTCGACGGCGCCGTGCGCGAGCAGCAGCCGGCCGCGGCGCGCGTTGCCCGATGTCGCCAGCAGCGTGAATTGCATCGAGTCGATTCTAGCAGCCGCGCTCGAGCAGCATCGCGTCGCCGTAGCTGAAGAAGCGATAACGGCCGGCGATCGCGTGGGCGTATGCGGCGCGGATGTTCTCGTAGCCGCCGAACGCGGCGACGAGCATCAGCAGCGTCGATCGCGGCAGGTGGAAGTTGGTGAGCAGCCGGTCGACGACGCGGAAGCGATACCCCGGCGTGATGAAGAGCCGCGTTTCCGCCTCGCCGGTGCGAACGCCGCCGCCGTCGTCCGCCGCCGCCTCCAGCGCGCGCAGGGTCGTCGTGCCGACGGCGACGATGCGGCCGCCGCGCTCGCGCGCCGTCCCGACCGCCGCAGTGGCTTCCGCGGGAATCCGGTACCACTCGGCGTGCATCCGGTGCAGGGCGAGGTCTTCGGCTTCGACCGGCTGAAACGTGCCCGCGCCGACGTGCAGCGTGATGTGCGCCGACGCGACGCCTGCGTCCGCGAGCGAGCGCAGCATCGCCTCGTCGAAGTGCAGCCCGGCCGTGGGCGCCGCGGCGGCGCCCGGGTGGCGCGCGTACACGGTCTGGTAGCGTGCCGCATCGGCCGCGCCGGCAGCGCGCGCGATGTAGGGCGGCAGCGGGACCGCGCCGTGGCGATCGAGGTAATCGAAGAGCGAGTCGACCCCGTCGAGGCGCAGACGGAAGAAGCGGCCATCGCGCTCGAGGACCGTTGCGCGCGCGCCGCCCGGCAGGAGCAGCGTGCCGCCCGGCTTCGGCGGATGGCTCGCGCGGAGCTGGAAGGTCGCCTCGGCGGGTCCCAGCGCGCGCTCGAGCAGCAGCTCGACGCGGCCGCCGGTAGGGCGCGACGCAAAGAGCCGCGCCTTGATCACCCGGGTGTCGTTGAACACGACAAGATCACCCGGAGCGAGCAGGCGCGGCAGGTCGGCAAAGGCGAGATCGGCGAGCCCGCTTCCGGCGACGTGCAGCAGCCGGCTGGCCGTGCGCTCCACGCAGGGCGTCTGGGCGATCAGCGCGGGAGGCAGCGCGTAGTCGAAATCGGAGAGCGAATAGCGCCGCATCGGGCGTCACCCCCGGGCAATGCTGTCGGGGCCGTTTACAGCGACGGCCGGGACCGCCGTGGTTCCGGCAGATAAACCCTTGATATCCATGTTGCTTCCTGGCGTGGCATGCGTCGTGCATCGACAGGTGGGCGAAGGATGCGGCCGCGAGCCGCTCCGGTGACGACGATTCAGAGGTTGGCGACAGCGCTTCGTTCGTTCCCGGACGGCAATGAAGGGGATGCCGGGACTTGCCGGTTTCGCGACAGGGTTTCCTTCGCACGACGACGTAGGCAACAGATGTAACTCCTCTGGCGGTACTTCACACCCCCGCGCTGTCGGGGGTTTTTTTTGGGGCATCGATTGTGCTCGGCAACCCCGCGGTCGCGCGGTGCTTTGGTGCCGGGAGGGGAAGTCGAATCCCCACGGTGTCACCACCGGCGGATTTTGAGTCCGCTGCGTCTACCAGTTCCGCCATCCCGGCCAGGATGCGGGCTGCGATTCACGCTCGCGTTGCCCGAAGGAGGTAAAGGCGGCATTATCGCGGAAACCCGACGCGCCGCACAACGCGGCGCCATCCGCGGGGACCTCGCCCCGCATTGCTTCGAGCGCTTCCGCAGGCCCCCGATGAGCGCCGTTCGCAACGTGCTGTTCGTGATGTGCGACCAGCTGCGGCGCGATTTCTTCCTGTGCTACGGCCCATCGCCGGCAGGGCATCGACATCGGCATCCGGTGAGCGGGACGGCACCCGATGGCCCATCATTCGACCCGGGCGGCCTTTTTCGGAATAATCGGGGCGCCGCGGTGAGTTGTGACGTCCTGCGCCACGCGCCCTGACCGGGGATGCGGCATGACCGCTCGCGGGAAGACAATCGGGGCAACGGCCCGGAGGACACGATGAAGGTGAACGCGGACGGCAGGGCGCAGCGGCTGGACGAGGTGCTCGCGCTGGTGCGGGCGAGGACGACGGCGGCGCAGCGCGGCGCGCTCGAGCGGTTCGTCGCCCGCTATTTCGGGCAGGTCGACACCGAGGACCTGGACGAGCGCGCCGCGGACGATCTCTACGGCGCGGCGCTCTCGCACTGGAACTTCGCCCGCAGGCGCGAACCGGGTCGCGCCCGGGTGCGCGTCTTCAATCCGACGATCGAGGAGCACGGCTGGCAGTCGACGCACACGATCGTCGAGATCGTCAACGACGACATGCCGTTCCTCGTCGACTCGGTGACGATGGAGGTCAACCGGCACCGGCTGACGCTGCACCTCATCGCCCACCCGATCTTCCCCGTGCGGCGCGACAACGACGGCACGCTGACCGGCGTCGCCGCCGACGATGCCGCCGATGCGCCGCGCGAATCGTTCATCCACGTCGAGGTCGACCGGATCGTCGAGCCGGCGCGGCTGGACGCCCTGGCCGCGGACGTCACGCGCGTCCTCTCCGACGTGCGGCTCGCCGTCGCCGACTGGAAGAAGATGCAGGGACGCATCCTCGACATCGTCGGTGACCTCGAGCGGCATCCGCCGCCGCTGCCGGCGGACGAGCTCGCCGAGGACCGGGCATTCCTTTCCTGGCTTGCCGAGAACCATTTCACCTTCCTGGGCTATCGCTGCCACGACCTCGTGGTGGTCGACGGCCAGGACGCGCTCCGGATCGTCGCCGGCTCGAGCCTCGGCATCCTGCGCGACGACCAGAGCAAGAACGTCGCGACGAGCTTCGCGGAGCTGCCGCCGGAAGTGCGCGCGTACGCGCGCCAGAAGGACCTCCTGATCGTAACCAAGGCCAACGCGCGCTCGACGGTGCACCGTCCGGGGTACCTCGACTACATCGGAATCAAGCGCTTCGATGCCGACGGCAGGGTGTGCGGCGAGCACCGCTTCCTCGGCCTCTACACGTCGATGGCGTACAGCGCCAACCTGGACGGCATTCCGCTGTTGCGCCGCAAGACGGCGAACGTCCTCGCGCGGGCCGGCGTCGCCCCCGGCAGCCACGCGTTCAAGGCGCTCGTCAACATCCTCGAGATCTACCCGCGCGACGAGCTGTTCCAGACCGGCGAAGACGACCTGCTGCGCACCGCGCTCGGCATTCTCCGGCTCGGCGACCGGCAGCGCTTCCGGCTGTTCGTGCGCCGCGACGCGTTCGAGCGGTTCCTGACCTGCCTCATCTATTCGCCGCGCGAGACGTACACGACCGAGCTGCGCGAGCGATGGCAGGCGATCCTGCTCGACGCGTTCAACGGCACGGGCTCGGAATTCAACGTGCATCTGTCCGAATCGGTGCTGGCGCGCGTGATGATCACCGTGCGCACGACGCCCGGCAGGATCCCCGCGTTCGACGCGCGCGAGGTCGAGGCCCGGCTCGCGGCGGCGGCGCGGCGCTGGGACGACGACCTCAGGGAGGCGCTGATCGGCGCCTGCGGCGAGGCCCGCGGCAACGGCCTCTTCCAGCGCTTCGGCGGCGCGCTGCCGGCGGGTTACCGCGAGGAGTTCGGCGCGCGCGCGGCGGTGCCCGACATCGAGATGATGGCGCAGCTCTGCGCGGAGAGCCCGCTCGGGATGATCCTCTATCGCCCGCTCGAGGCGGAGCCCGGCATGCTCCGCTTCAAGCTGTTCCACCTCGGGCGGCCGGTCACGATGTCCGACAGCCTGCCGATGCTGGAGCGGATGGGGCTCCGCGTGATCGACGAGCGGCCGCACCGCGTTTCGCCGCCGGGGGAGCCGCCGGTGTGGCTGCACGATTTCGGCATGCAGACGCCCGCGGCGGACGCCGACGTCGACGTCCACGCGCTGCACGCGGTGTTCGAGGACGCGTTCGGGCGCATCTTCCGCGGCGAGGTGGAGAGCGACGACTTCAACCGTCTGGTGCTCGCGTCGCGGATGCCGGCGACGGAGATCGTCGTGCTGCGGGCGTACGCGAAGTACATGCGGCAGATCGGCTTTGCGTTGTCGCAGGCGTTCATCGAGGCCACGCTGGCCGCGAACGCCGGCATCGCGCGGATGCTGATCGAGCTCTTCAAGCTGCGCTTCGACCCGACGCAGGGGGAGTCCGGGCAATTGCGGGTGATCGCGAAGATCCAGCAGATCGACGACGCGCTCGACCGCGTCGACAACCTGTCGGAAGACCGCGTACTCCGGCAGTACCTGATGCTGATCCTCGCGACGACGCGCACGAACTTCTGGCGCACCGATGGCGCCGGGCGCCGCCGCAGCTTCGTGTCGTTCAAGCTGGACCCGTCGAAAGTGCCGGGCCTGCCCGAGCCCCGCCCGATGTTCGAGATCTTCGTGTATTCGCCGCGGTTCGAGGGTGTCCACCTGCGCGGCGGCAAGGTCGCGCGCGGCGGCCTGCGCTGGTCGGACCGGCCGGAGGACTTCCGCACGGAGATCCTCGGGCTCGTCAAGGCGCAGATGGTGAAGAACACCGTCATCGTCCCGGTCGGCTCGAAGGGCGGCTTCGTGCTGAAGCGCGCGCCGTCGCCCGCCGACCGCGACGCGTACCTGAAGGAGGGGATCGCCTGCTACCAGGACTACCTGCGCGCGCTGCTCGACCTCACCGACAACCGCGTCGGCGAGCGCGTCGTCCCGCCACCGCAGGTGCGCAGGCACGATCCGGACGACCCCTATCTGGTCGTCGCGGCGGACAAGGGCACGGCGACGTTCTCCGATTTCGCGAACGCGATCAGCCGGGAGTACGGCTTCTGGCTCGACGACGCGTTCGCGTCGGGCGGGTCCGCCGGCTACGACCACAAGGCGATGGGCATCACGGCGCGCGGCGCCTGGGAATCGGTGAAGCGCCACTTCCGCGAGATGGGCATCGACACGCAGACCACCGGCTTCACGGTGGTCGGCATCGGCGACATGTCGGGCGACGTGTTCGGCAACGGCATGCTGCTGTCGCCGCACATCAGGCTGCTGGCGGCGTTCGACCACCGGCACATCTTCGTCGACCCGGACCCGGACCCGGCCGCGAGCCTCCGCGAGCGCGAGCGGCTGTTCCGGCTTCCGCGCTCGTCGTGGGCCGACTACGATGCGACGCTGATCTCGCGCGGTGGCGGCGTTCACCCGCGGAGCGCGAAGGCGATCGCCATCACGCCCGAGGTGAAGGCCGCGCTGGCGATCGCCGCCGACTCGCTCACGCCCACCGAGCTCGTCAACGCGATCCTGAAGGCACCGGTCGACCTCGTCTACAACGGCGGCATCGGCACCTATGTGAAGGCGACCGGCGAGACGCACGTGCAGGTCGGCGACCGCGCGAACGACGCGCTGCGCGTCAACGGCCGCGAGCTGCGCTGCAAGGTCTTCGCGGAAGGCGGGAATCTCGGGTGCACGCAGCTCGGCCGCATCGAGTACGCGCTGGCCGGCGGGCGGATCAACACCGACGCGATCGACAACTCGGGCGGCGTCGACACGTCGGACCACGAAGTCAACATCAAGATCCTGCTCGGCCTCGCGATCGCCGACGGCGAGCTCACGGAGAAGCAGCGCAACACGCTGCTCGCCGAGATGACCGACGACGTCGCGGCGCTGGTGCTCCGCGACAACTACGCGCAGACGCAGGTGCTGTCGGTGACCGGGCGGATCGCGCCCCGGCTGGTCGACGCGCAGCAGCGGTTCATCCAGTTTCTCGAGAAGGCCGGGCGGCTCAATCGCACGATCGAGTACCTGCCTTCCGACGACGAGTTCGCCGAGCGGCGCGCGCGCGGGCAGGGGCTCGCGGGTCCCGAGCGGGCGGTGCTGCTCGCCTACGCCAAGATCTGGCTCTGCGACGAGCTCGTCGCGTCGACGCTGCCCGACGATCCGTGGGTCGCGCTCGTGCTCGCCCGCTACTTCCCTGCCGCCGTCGCGGAGCGGTACGCCGGCTACATGGACCGCCACCCGCTGAAGCGCGAGATCATCGCCACGCACGTCACCAACAGCATGCTGAACCGCGTGGGCAGCACGTTCGTGCACCGGCTCGCGGAGTCCACCGGCGCGCGGCCGCACGAGATCGTCCGCGCGTATCTGCTCTCCCGCGAGATCTTCGGTTTCGTCGCCCTGTGGAAGGCGATCGACGCGCTCGACAACCGGGTCGACGACGGGCTCCAGGCGACGATGCTGATCGACGTGAGCCGCGAGCTGGAACGGGGCACGACGTGGTTCCTGCGCTCGCGACGGCTGTCCGAGGACATGGCGGCGACCATCGCGCATTTCGAGCCCCGGGTCGAGGCGCTGGCCATGCGGCTGCCGGCGCTGCTCGACGCGGCCGGTCGTGCGCGGGTCGGCGCGGCGGTCGCCGAGTACACCGCCAGGGGCGTGCCCGAGGAGCTCGCGGCGCGCGTCGTGACGCTGTACGCGCTGTACTCGACGCTCGACATCGTCGAAGTGGCGGGCGCCACGCGGCGCCCGATCGAGCTCGTCGCGGAAATCTACTTCGAGCTGTCGGCTCGGCTCGGCCTCCCTTGGCTGCGCGAGACGATCGGGAAGCTGCCCGGAGACAAGCACTGGCACATGCTCGCGAAGGCCGCGATGCACGACGACCTGTCGGGGCTGCAGCGGACGATCGCGAGCGAGGTGCTGACCGGAGGCGGCGACGTCGCTGCGCGGGACGAGCTGCTCGCCGTGTGGCAGGAGCGCAATCGCCGCGCCATCGAGCGCGTGCAGCAGCTCATGGCGGAGCTGCGCGCAGCACCGGCCGCGGACGGGTCGATGCTCTCGGTCGCGCTGCGCGAGCTGCGCACGCTCGGTTGAGCGGGACCGCGTGAGAACGGCCGTGCTATCGCGCAACCGCACGTGCCGGCGCCGCCCTTCGCGCAAGGCGGGGGCATGGCGGTGAATCTGTCGGTGTCGCTGCTCGAGCGCGGGCAGGACGATGCGGTGGCGCTCGTCGCCGACGGCGCACCGACGACGTACGCGCAATTGCGCGTCGCGGTGGCGAAGGCCGCGGGCGCCTGGCGGGCGCTCGGCGTCGCCCCGGGGGAGCGCATCGCGATTGCGCTTGCCGACGATGCCGGGTGGGTCGCGGCGTTTCTCGGCGCGATCCGGGCCGGCGCCGTTGCCGTTGCGCTCAATCCGAGGTTCGACCCGGCCGATCGCGACGCGCTCGCTGCCGAGGGCGGTTACGCGGCGTGGCTCGGCGAGGACGCGGCGCTCGCGCCGGCCGGCGTGCCGACGGTGCTCGCGCGCGACGCCTGGCGCACCCGCGTGGAGGCAGCGGGACCGGCGCCGCCGGCGCCGACGTCGGCTGCGATGCCCGCGTTCTGGCTCTATTCGTCGGGGACGACGGGTCTCCCCAAGGCCGTCGTGCACGCGCACTCGGTTGCGCCCGCCGCGGCCCGCTGCGGGGTCGAGGCGCTCGGCATCGGTGCGTCCGACCGCCTGTTCGCGCCGTCGCGGCTGTTCTTCGCGTACCCGCTGGCGAACAGCCTGTTCACCGGACTCGTGCAGGGCGCGACCGTCATCCTGCAGCGGGAGTGGCCGACCGTCGACAACGTCGCGGCGACGGCGGCGCGCGACCGGCCGACGGTGTTCTTCAGCGTGCCCGCGTTCTACCGGGCGCTGCTGCACGCGGGACGGGCACGCGCGCTCGCGTGCGGCGTGCGGCTCGCCGTGTCGGCGGGCGAGGCGATCGCGCCGGCGCTCGCGGCGCAGTGGTGCGCCGAGACCGGCGTGCCCATCCGCGACGGCTACGGCACGTCGGAGACGCTGTCGCTGATGCTGGTCGGCACGCCGGAGGACGGCGATGCGACGGTGCTGCGACCGGCGCCGGGCGTCGCGCTGACATCCGCTCCCGCGGAAGCAGGCCTCTCGTGCCTCACGCTGCGCGCGCCGACGGTCGCGCTCGGCTACTGGCAGCGGCCCGTCGACGAGCGTGCCGCGTTCGGTCCGCAGGGCTTCACGCCCGGCGATCGCTTCGCGCCGGACGGGGACGGCTGGCGTTACGCAGGCCGCGCCGACACGCTGGTGAAGGTGCGCGGCCGCTGGGTGAGCCTGCCGGACGTCGAGGCGAAGATCGCGGCCGGAGCCGGCGCCGCGCTGCACGAGGTCGCGGTCGTCGCGCTGCGGGACGGTGACGGCCTGACGACGCTCCTGGCTGCCTACGTCGATGCCGGCGACGCGGTCGCGTCGCGCGCGGCACTCGATCGGGCGCTCGCACTTCTGCCACCGCACCAGCGACCGGCACGCTGCGTCGCCCTCGCCGCGCTGCCGCGGACGGTGACCGGCAAGCTGCTCCGGCGCGAGCTCGTCGCCCGTCTCGGCTGAATCTGCCGGGGCCGCGGTCCGGCGACGATCAGATGTGCGCGAAGGCCAGCGCGCCGAGCGCGACCGACGCGCCGGCGACGACGATCGCGCCGATGCCCATCGACCGGATGCGCGTGAGGATCGTGATGGCGGCGAGCGCGATGGCGATCTGGATGAGCGTCATCGCCTGCGCCCAGCGGTGGTGGTCGTGCATCGCGGCGTCGCTCTTCTTCCCCGCGTCCTTCGCGGCCTCCTCGAGCTTCTTCGCCTCGACCATGATCTCGTCCTTCTCCTTGCGGTAACGCTCGATCTCCTTCTGGTATTTCGCCTGCTGCTCGCCCGTGGTCAGCGTCGCGCCCAGCTCGGCCAGGTTCTGCTTGCTGCTCTTCGCCTGGTAGAAGTTCCACTGGTCGGACGCCTCGGTCTTCTTGATCGCGGACTCGTTCTTGAACAGCAGCGCGTCGTTCTGCGTCGCGCCCGCCATGTATCCGAACAGCGCGCCGATCGTGGCGAAGATCGCCGTCATCAGGGCGATGCGGCCGGCGAACGGGTCGCCGGAGTGCGCGGCGTGCTCGACCTCGTGGTCGTGCGGACCGTGGGCGTGGAAATGGCCTTCGGACATGCGTGTTTACCTCCGTCGTTGCGATGGATGCGGGATCAGCGTGCGCTCGCCGCCGTCGGCGTGCGCGTGTAGGTCACATAGGCGTACGCGAAGCCGTCCGGTCCGGCGATCCGGTGCGTCTCGCGCGCCGTCTCCCGCCATTCGCCCGTGGCGAACGGCGGGAAGTGCGCATCGCCGGCGAAGTCGCGGGCGATTTCGGTGAGATGCAGCGTGGATGCGCGGGGCAGGGCGGCAACGTAGAGATCGCCTCCGCCGATGCAGAACGCCGGCGCCGGGAGTCGCACGAGCGCGAGCGCCGCGTCGAACGAATCCGCGATCTCGGCTCCCGCGGCGGCGTAGCCGCGCTGCCGGGTGACGACGATGTTCTGCCGGCCGGGCAGAGCCCCCGGCAGCGACTCCCACGTCCTGCGCCCCATGATCACCGCGTGACCCGTCGTCAGCGCGCGAAAGCGGCGCAGGTCTTCCGGGATCCGCCAGGGCAGCCGGCCGTCGGCGCCGATGATGCCGTTTGCCGCCACGGCCGCGACGAGCGCGACCGCGGGTCCGGCATTCACGGCTCCTCGATTGCGCGTGGACGGCAGCGGCCCTGCCAAGCGGGGTGTCATAATTGCCGCAGATTATAGCGGCGGCCCACGTGTACTACCCCCGTTCCTTTCTCAAGTTCATCCTGCTGGGCTTCCTGCTGGTGAGCCTGCCGCTCGTCTACGCGCTGGGCGAGCTGATCCTGTCGCTCGACCGGCTGCAGACGCAGGGGCGCGAGGCGGTGCAGCAGGCGGCGCAGGCCGGACGGGCGAGCCGCCAGCTCTTCGAGCAGTCGGTGACGCTCGAGCGCATCGTGCGCCAGCACCTGATCCTGGAGGACAACGCGCTGCTGGAGGACTACGGCCGCGTCCGCCAGGAGTTCCGCGCGACCGCCGAACAGCTCGCGCTCCTGCCGCTCGGTCCCGCGCCGCTGACCGCGCTCGACGCGCTCACCGACAGCGAGAGCCGGCTGCACAAGCTGCTGACGATGCCGCAACGATCGGCGGAGACCCAGGCGCAGCTCGCGGACGGCTACGCGCGGCTGGGCGACGGCGCGCAGACGATGCTCGCGGCGACCAACCAGCTCACCGAGCGCGCGATCGAGCAGCTGCAGGAGATCGCGGACCAGGGAAGGCAGAAGTGGCTCTACCTCGCGCTCGCCACGGTCGGCATCGCGCTCGCGCTGGCGATTCTCTTCGCCGTGCTGATCGCCCGCCCGATCCGGCAGCTCGACCAGGCGATCCGGCGCATGGGCACGGCGGACTTCGCGCACGCGATCGAGGTCAACGGCCCGCAGGACCTGCGCTATCTGGGCCAGCGCCTCGAGTGGCTGCGCTCGCGCCTGCACGAGCTCGAGGAGCAGCAGAACCGCTTCCTGCGCCACGTTTCGCACGAGCTCAAGACGCCGCTCACGGCCGTCCGTGAGGGCGCCGAGCTCCTGCGCGACAACGTCGGCGGCCGGCTGTCGCCGGAACAGCGCGAGATCGTGCGGATCGTCCGCGAGAATTCGCTGTCGCTGCAGAAGCTGATCGAGGACCTCCTCACCTACCATCAGACGCGCGCGATCGAGCCGCAGACGCTGGGGCCGGTGCTGCTGGGGGACGTCGTGCGCCGCGTTCTCCGGGAACACAAGCTCGCGGCGTTCGCGCGGATGGTCACCTTCGACGTGAATCTGAAGCCGGCGCTGGTCGTCGGCGACGCCGACAAGGTCCGCACGATCGTCGACAACCTCGTGTCGAATGCGGTCAAGTATTCGCCGCGGTCGGCGGCGATCGCCGTCTCGCTGGGCATGGAGCGCGGGTTTGCCGTCCTCGACGTGATCGACCAGGGCCCCGGCATCGGCCCGGAGGAGCGCGAGCGGATCTTCGATTCGTTCTACCAGGGCAAGCCACCCGTCGAGGGCCGCGTCAAGGGCTCGGGGCTCGGGCTCGCGATTGCGCGCGAATACGCGCTGGCGCACGGCGGCCGCGTCGAGGTGCACGACCGCGCCGACGGCAAGGCCGGCGCCCACTTCCGCCTCTGGCTGCCGCTTGCCGCCGGCGACGGCGGGGGAGTGGTGCGCGCGGGGGAAGTCTCGTTGCCGGTCACGACGCCGGGAGGCGAATGAGCGCTGCCGGGCCGTCGCAAGGCGCGAGCCGCAAGCGTCGGGGCGCACGGACGAGCGCTGCCGGCTGGCTTGCGTTGG
>Ga0209048_10002167_pt1 | contig 19698 bp, 19 predicted proteins | sample FrelakmetCRP12CR_FD_187146 | JGI IMG/M metagenome (GOLD analysis project Ga0209048, IMG submission 187146) | Freshwater lake sediment microbial communities from the University of Notre Dame, USA, for methane emissions studies - CRP12 CR (SPAdes)... | ecosystem: Environmental > Aquatic >... | reverse complement strand
GTTCCAGAGTGTCGTTGCCCAGGTGATCCAGGGTGTCGGAGGGTCCATGTTTGCGAACGACAACGCATCGCCGAGGCGCGCTGCATGTCCCAATATGTTCGGGGCCAGCACGTCGAGCGCGAGACGAGCGCCCAACCCCTCTTCGGGTAGACCGGCCGGAAGTTCCATCGGTTCGACGGCCCCGAAATCACCGCTCATCAGATCGACCGCTTGCAGAAGGCCATGCGGATCAATGGCGAAATCTCTGTCCATCCGATTGACTCCACTCACCTATTCAATGGTGCATTGTAGCTACTCGGGCGTCCCATCCGCGGCGCTTGTGGGCAAGACTCGATGTCTGGAATCAGTCTGAACCGGACATCACGGCGAGGCCGGGCAATGGCGGCAAGCGGCCGGTTAGAGACCCCCACCCGGCCGATTCGAGCGGCCGCTGCACAACGCACAACAGCCATCGAGGAGTGAACGGCCGGGGTGGATTCTGGAGCCGCGCAAATTGGGTCACTGCGGCAGGTAGAATCTCCTTTCGCTGGGACGAAAACGTATTGCGCGCCGATGCGGAAGGTGCAAATCGGCGAGACCATAGAATTGTGACTCAAGGCCGACGCCGTGGATGAAAACCGCAAGGTCGAGATTGTCGATAGGGAAGTCTGTTACCAGGGGTTCTTTCGTCTGGAGCGCATGCGCCTCCGGCACAGCCTGCACCGTGGCGGTATGAGCCCGGTGTTGATGCGCGAAATTGTCGAGAAGGGCAATGTGGTCGCGATGCTGCCGTACGATCCAGTCACCGACACGGTGGTGATGATCGAGCAGTTCCGTGTTGGCGCGATCGGGAACCAGCGCGGCGCGTGGCTTCTGGAGATCGTTGCCGGGCTGATGGAGCCGGGCGAGCTACCTGAGGAGGTCGCGCGCCGCGAGGTAACGGAGGAAGCAGGGCTCGCGGTGCGCCGAATTGAGTCGATCGCACGATTTTTCGCCACGCCGGCGAAATCGTCGGAACTGACCCATCTGTTCTGCGGGGAAGTGGATGCCTCTGGTGCCGGAGGTGTTCACGGCCTCGCTCACGAGGGAGAGGACATCCGCGTGATCCCCATGCCGGCCGAGCAGGCGTTCACCCTGCTCGAGATCGGCCGAATTGATTCCGCGTGGCCCATGATCGCACTGATGTGGTTGCAGACGCACCGCGAGCGCCTGCGCCGAGCTTGGTCTGAGCGTGGCAACGGCCGGTTTGGAGCGATTTAGAGGTTAGGCTTGAACGGCAGGCTCTGGCCGCAACTTGCCTGCCGCATCCGTTAGTCCCAGGACTGGAAACGCTGCCTTGCTGACATTGGCAGGGGAGCGCCAAGCTTGCCGTCGGCAAGGGTCGAGACACCACCCTTGGCGGGTTCTTTCAACATCCGCCCCCGCCCCGGCCTGTTGGCACGATACTGGTCCGGTCTTCCTCATCATCGGCCGAAGTGTCAGCCTGCTTGCAGAGTAGGGGCAACGTCTTGTCCCTCGTGGTCAACGGCTGTGGCGAACGTGGACAGTTCCTCGGCGGAACTGGATAGATGAAATGGCGGTGCCGGTCAGTCGGGTTGAAAGAACCCGTTCAATCCCACCGCCTTGGGCAGGCACTGCGCTGGCGGCATGTACTGGGCATTGCTGCGACGTTGCTGTCCGGGCCTCAGACCTGCTCCCGCCGCAGGCCAAGCAGCCGTTCGAACACCTTGTCGCTGCTGCGCAGGCCGTTGTGCTCGAATTCGTTGGTCAGCCAGACCTTGAGGCCGGCGATGGATGCGGCAGTCTGCTCGGACAAAGCGCGCGGCACGTACATGTCTTCGGCATAGATCGCCGCGGCGCCGGGGACGGTGTTGCGCGCGAGGCGCGCCGGATCGTACAGCGCCGGCCAGCGGTCGTCGCGGGCGAGCAGCTCGGCCGCGTCGCGCAGCGGGCGCAGGCCCGGATAGTCGTCGAACATCCACGGATAGATCATTTCGCCGGTGAATGACGGCGGCCGGCCGGGTGCCCAGTTCATGTCGGGGAATTCCCCGCGCACGCGTTCCGCCGACCAGCGTGAAGCGGCGCCCTGCGTGTAACACATCTCGTGCAGGACGGCGAAGATCGGGTTGGTCTCGAACGGCTGTGAATGCTCGAGCGCGTGCAGAAACGGCAGACTCAGCTCATCGCCGTTCACGCCCGCGCAGTAGGCGCCCTCGAGCAGGTAGTGCAGATTCTCCATGCCGTCGTCCATCCCGAGCATGAAGCCGACCTGCTGGAAGCGGCGCACGGTGAGCCGCCCACCGGTCGGCAACGCGACATCGTGCCGGTGCAGGTGCTCCATGATGCGCGCACACAGCGCCTGGTCCGCCGGATAGCGCGCAAAGAAATTGCGCGTCTTGCGCTGGACTTCGGGATAGGTGTGCCGGTAATAGTCGTCGGCGCTTCCGGACAGCGGCGGCAGGCCGCCGGTGATGAAGACCTCGCGCAGGCCGTGCGGATGGGCGGACAGGTAATGCACGGCGCAGAAGCCGCCGTAACTCTGCCCGAGCACGCTCCACGGTTCGTCGGCGCCCACCAGCTGCCGGCGGATCAATTCGGCATCACGCACGATGCTGTCGGCGCGGAAATGCCGGAGATAGTCCGCCTGCGCCTGCGCGGTGCCGCGCAGGGCAAGCGTTTGCGGCAGCACGACGCTGCTGCGTCCGTTGCCGCGCGAATCGAGCAGCAGCACCTGGTAATCGGCAAGCGCCCGCTTGAGCCAGCCCGAATTGGCGAGGGGCCGCGGTCCCGGAAAGCCCGGCCCGCCCTGCAGAAAGACGAGCCAGGGGCGTGTCGCCGCGGAGTCTTCGCTGCTTTTCACTGCGCGCGCGAAAATCGACAGCGACTCTCCCGACGGTCGGTCGTGATCGAGCGGCACGGTGAATTCGTGGTCGGTCAGGTCCATGCCGTGATGGCGGACGGTGGCAAGCGTACGGAGTGGGGTCATGGATTTTCCTCACGTCTGAACGATGTTCCGGAGCCAAACCGCTGCGGCCGAAAAGGTGCCAGGTCGAGTGGCGGCGGCCGCTCCGCCACGATGTCGGCGACGAGTCGCGCTGTCGCGGCGGCCTGCGTCAGTCCCAGGTGTCCGTGGCCGAACGCGTAGATCACGCGTTCGTCTGCGGCAGCCTTGCCGATCGCGGGCAGCGAGTCGGGCAACGACGGTCGAAAGCCCATCCACTCGCTGCCGCCTTCCACCCGCAACCCGGGCATGAAGCGTCGGGCTTTCGCGAGCAGCGTTGCCGCGCGCGCAAAGTTGGGCGGCGCATCGAGTCCGGCGAATTCCACCGCGCCGCCTACGCGTACGCCGCAGGCGAGCGGCGTCACTACGAAGCCGTGGCCGCCGAAGGTGAGCTGGCGCTTAAGAGCGAAGGCGTCCACGGGCAAGGTCGTGTTGTAGCCGCGTTCGGTTTCGAGTGGAATGCGCTCCGAGAGGGTGCGCGCGAGTTGGTGCGACCAGGCGCCGGCAGCGACCACCACGCGGGACGCGACGAGCGACTGCCCATCGCGCAACTGCACCGTGACGCCATCAGCACCTGGCGCCAGCGCCACCGCGTCTGCGCGCCGGATGCGGCCGCCGCACTGTTCGAAATGGCGGGCCAGCGCTTCGGTCACCAGCAACGGGTCGCTGACGGTCATCCAGCCGGGCACGAAGGTCGCCGCCACCAGCGTCGGGCTCAAGCCCGGTTGCAGGTCGGCGATGGCCTGCGCGCCGTGCAGATGCGTGAACGCGATGCGGTGATCGGCGCGCGCCTGCCATCCCGGCTGCGAAGCCAGAAGCTCGGCCTCGCTTTCATACAGGTGCAGGACGCCATCGCTGCGCAGCATGTGACCGGCACCCGCTGCGGTGAACAGCAGGGGCGTTTCGGTGGCGGACAGGGCCATCAACGCGGCCTGGGCCGCGGTACCGGCCCGCACGCGGTCGCGCCGGCTTGCGCGCCAGAAGCGGAACAGCCACGGCGCGATGCGCGGCAGGTAACCGGGGCGAATCGTCAGCGGCCCCAGCGGATCGAGCAGCCATTTGGGCGCGTTGCGCAGGATGCCCGGCGAGGCCAGCGGCAGGATGTCCGAGAACGCCAGCGCGCCGGCATTGCCGCGGCTGGCCTGCGCGGCGACGCACTCGCGGTCGATCAGCAGTACGTCCCGTCCGTCCTGCTGCAGGCGCAGCGCAATCGCCACGCCGACGATGCCGGCGCCGATCACCAGCACATCGCACGGCTGCCCGGCCGCCCGCAGCGGCGGCAGCGGCGAAGCGGAGAGACTCATGTGCGGGCCGACGCAGGCGCGCGCCTACGCGCAGGGGAACAGGGCAACGCGACCGCGCGCACGCATCACGGGTACGTGGCCACCGGAGGACCGAGCGCCTCGCGGATTGGTTTGCAGCCGATTCCCGGCGTGGCGGCGGCATTCATCACGCCGTTGACTCGCTTGGGCGCGCCGGTGGCGATGTCCCGCGTGCCGTAGCTGTTGAAGTCGGTGGTGGACAGCAGGAACTCTTCCGGCGTCGACTGGGCAAGATGCGCGATGGCGGCCGTGACGAAATCGCCGCCCCACGTATCCTCGATGGTCATCACGATGCCCGCGGCAACGCACAGATCGCGCATCTGGCGCGCGCGGGTGAGCCCGCCGACCTTGGAGATCTTGAGGTTGATCGCGTCGAAGGCGCGATCCCCGATTCCGCGCAGCAGCGTCCGGATGCCGTCGATCACCTCGTCGAGAACGAAGGGCAGCGCGGTCCGCTCGCGGACGCTGAGGCATTCCTCATACGTCGGACAGGGCTGCTCGATGTACACGTCGAGGTCCTTCACAGCCGCGACGACCCGCGCCGCCTCGTGCATGGTCCAGCCGGTATTGGCGTCGGCGATCAGGACCTCCTGCGGCGCGAGGATTTCGCGGCACTCGCGGATCCGCACGATGTCCCGGTCGGGGTCGCCGCCGACCTTGAGCTGAAACTTGGTGTAACCCTCCGCCCGGTAACCCTCGATCTTGCGCGCCATGAGCGCAGGCTCTTCCTGTGAAATTGCGCGGTAGAGTTTGAGGTCCTCCTGCGCGCGACCGCCGAGCAGCAGGTAGACAGGCATGCCGGCAGCCTGGCCCAGGATGTCCCAGCAGGCGACGTCGAGCGCGGACTTGACGTAGGGGTGTCCGCGCAGCAACGCGTCCATGCGCCGGTTGAGCGCGCCCAGATCCGCAGGGTCCATGCCGATGAGTTTCGGCGCAATCTCGGTCAGGCCGGCGCGAACGCCCGCGGCGTAGGCGGGCAGATACGCCGGTCCCAACGGCGTGCTTTCGCCGTAGCCGGAGATGCCCTGGTCGGTCTCGACTTCGACGATCGTCGCATCGAACACCGCGACGCTGTTGTCGTTGGACCAGTTGTACCGACCCTCCCGCAATGGGAGGTCGGTTTGGTAGACATTGATCCTGCTGATCTTCATTCGTCACCACCGGGTAGCAATTTGACCGAGGAATGGCCGATCGTGCCACGCACCGCCTCGCGCATTCCATCGGCGCGGCGCAACTGGGTTCAGAGTACCGATTTCAGGAATTCGGCGGTTTCCGGTTCGCGGGAATTGCCGATGACCTGTTCGGGCGGTCCGATTTCGTGGATGCGCCCGGACCGGAAAAAAGCGACCCGGTGCGACACGTCGCGCGCAAAGCCGATCTCGTGGGTCACGACGATCATCGTCATCCCTTCGCTCGACAGCATGCGCAGCGTGTCGAGCACCTCGCCCACGAGCTGCGGGTCGAGCGCCGAGGTGACCTCGTCGAACAGCATGTAGTCCGGCGACATCGCCAGCGCGCGGGCGATCGCCATGCGCTGTTGCTGGCCGCCCGACAGCTTCCCCGGATAGACATCGAGCTTGTCGGCAAGGCCCACGTGCCGCAGCTGCAGCGACGCGATGTGCGCAGCCTCGTCCCGGCCCTTGCCCAGGACCTTCCGCGGCGCCAGCATCACGTTTTCCTGCACGGTGAGGTGCGGGAAGGCGTTCCATTGCTGGAACACGATGCCGATCCGCCGGCGCAGCTTGTTGATGTCGGTGGTGCGCGCGTGCACGTCGACGCCGTCGACGGTGATGCGCCCGCCATGGATGTCTTCCAGGCCGTTGATGCACATCAGCAGCGTCGACTTGCCCGAACCCGAGCCGCCGATCACCGAGACCACCTCGCCCTTCTGGACCGTCATCGACACGCCTTTCAGCACCTCCAGCGCGCCGAACGACTTGTGGACATCCGCCACTTCAATCATATTCGCGCCACCGGGTTTCGAGATGGGCGCCCAGCCGGGAAATCGGGAAGCTCATCAGGAAGTAGATCAGGCCGCAGATGCCGAGCACCAGCAGCGGTTCCTGGATGCGCGTGACGATGACCTGCGACGCGCGGAGCAATTCCACGATGCCGATCCACAGCACGAGCGAGGTGTCCTTGAGGACGCCAAGCGTGAGGCCCGTCCACGTCGGCAGCGACACGCGCAGGGCGTTGGGAAACACGATGTAGCGCAGGTCCTGCCACCAGGTCATGCCGAGCGAACGCGCCGCGCGCCGTGTCGTGGCTGGAACGGCGAGCACGCCGGCGCGCACGATCTCCGTGCAATAGGAGGATGTGTAGAGCGCCAGCATCACGCAGGCGACTTCGAAGGCGGAGATGTCGAGGCCCAGGATCGACTTGAACGAATTGGCCAGGATGAACTGGATCAGCAGCGGGATCGAGCGGAACACGTCCAGCACCGCGCCCAGCACCGCATTGATCCACCATGGGCTGACCGCGCGCAGCAGGCCGAGCACCAGCCCCAGCAGCGTGCCGCCCAGGACAGCCCAGAACGTCAGCGCCAGTGTCACACCGGCGCCATGCAGCATGAACAGCAGGTCGGTGGTGGAAAAATCGGTCTCGATCATGGCCGACGTCAGTACCGGAACAGCCGTGCCGCAACGAGGCGCGACGCGAGCGTCACGAACTTGGTGATCAGGTAATAGATGATCGCGGCCATCGCGAAAAATTCGAAGGTGCGGAACGTGCGCACGTTGAGCTCCTGCGTGACGCCGGTCAAGTCGCTGTTGAGGCCCACGACGACGCCGAGCGAGGTCATCAGGATCGCCCACACCATCTGGTTGGTCAGCGGATGGAACACCGTGCGCAGCAGCTGCGGCAGCACGATCAGACGAAAGGCCTGCGGCGCACTCATGCCAAGCGAACGCGCTGCGCGCATCTGCGTCGGGGGCACGGCGCGCAGGCCGCCGCGGAAAGTCTCCGCCAGGTAGCCGGCGTTGTTGAACGAGATGCCGATCAGCAATGCCGGATAGGAATCAACGAATATCCCCAGCGAACCCAGGCCGAAATAGGTCATGTAGATCTGGAACAGCGCCGGCGTGTTGCGGGCGGTTTCCACCCAGGTGGTCGCAAAGCCGCGGGCAAGCCGGTTGCCCGAGTTGTGCGCGAGTGCCAGCCCGATGCCGCACGCGATGCCGATCAGCATCGACAGGAGCGCCGTCTCGACGGTCACGAGCGCGCCAGCCAGCATGGCCGGCAGCGCCTCCAGCGCCTGATGCCAGTGAAAGGTGTAATTCATTGCGCTGACATCGCGCGGGTTCCGCAGGGCCCGGTCCGCCGGCACCGGGCCCTGTCGAGATCAGTAGTAGACGCCCTTGATCGTGAGCTCGGGCAGCGCACCGCCGACCCACTTGGTGTTGAGCTCCTGCGCGCGGCCCGTGCGCACCTGCTGGTTGACGAACAGGTTCAGATAATTGATGAGGCCGTATTCCTGGCGGAGCGCGATCAGCGACACGTAGTCGATGTCATAGGGCGCATCGCCGCCAATCACGAGATCCTTGTATTTGCCGGCCTTGACCGTGGCGGCCGCGACGGTCGAGGTCACGACGGTGGCCTCGATCTGGCCCTGCGACAGCGCGAGGAACACGTCCGCCTGGGTCTGGTAGGCGCGGAACGAGCCCTTGGGATCGTTCCACTTCTTGACGTCCTTCTCCAGCGCGATCGCCTCGTAGGTGCCGGTGACGGACCCGGTCTTGTGCCCCTTGAGCGAGGCGTAATTCGTGATGTTGGTGCCTTTCTTGGTGAGCACCACGTTCTTGAACGCGAAATAGGGAATCGAGAAGCCGATGGTCTTGGCGCGCTGCAACGTGTCCGACGTCGAGGCGACACCGACGTCGGCACGGCCGGACACGAGCGCAGGGATGCGGTCGGGGAACGGCGTTTCGACGATCTCCGCCTTGACGCCCAGCGCCTTGGCGAGGTCGTTGCACGTGTCGACGTCGAAGCCGATCGGTTCATTCTTCTCGTCGCGCGAACCCATCGGCGGAAAGTCGAGTACCACGGCGCAGCGCAGCTTGCCCGAGGCAATGATGTCGTCGAGCTTGTCGGCAAGGGCAAGCGGGGACAGCAGGAGACAGGCGGTGCCCGCAGCGGCGGCAAGGACGTTGAATCTCATGATGGTTCCTTTCGCGGAAGGGAAGTCGAAAATGCCGCGTCACGACCAACCGCGCGGACATCGGGCATTATTGCACTTTCGATCCAATTGGCAACGGACGTTGCAGGTGCCGGCATTTCGACGGAACGCAGACGAAGCTGTGGCGATGTGCGACGGAAGCTTGCCCGCGCGCGAGACGGTCAGGCGAGTCCCCACGCGAACGGATCCGCGGCGTCGAAAATGAGGTTCGCGTCGAGCGTGACGAACGCGCGGCCGTGGATGAATGGCAGCACCGCGTGCGCAGGCACATCGGCAGGCGCTGCGGCCGGTCGCGCATAGTGGCCGGTGAAAACGCTGCCGATCACGCTCTCCTGACGCCAGCGCTGGTCCGGCGCGAGCTTGCCGTCGGCGGCCAGGCAGGCGAGCTTGGCGCTGGTCCCCGTGCCGCACGGCGAGCGGTCATAGGCTCCGCCCGGGCAAAGGACGAAATTGCGCGCATCGTTCTCCGGATCGGCCGCGGGTCCGACCAGTTCGACATGGTCGATTGCCGCACCTGCAGCGCCGGTCACGCCTTGCCGGGACAGCGCGTCGCGCAGCCGCAAGGCGAACGCGGTCAGGGCGTCGACGCGACCCGCTTCGAGCGGCAGACCGTGGTCACCGCACAGGAAGAACCAGTTGCCGCCCCACGCCACGTCGCCGTGCACGACGCCGTGACCCGGTACGTCGACGCTGACCTGCGCCGCGTGGCGCCACGAAGGCACATTGGCGACGGTCACAGCGCCGTCGTCGTGCAGCGTCGTGGTGACGGGGCCGACGACGGTCTCGATCCGGTGCTCTCCGGGCGTGATCCGGCCAAGGTGCGCGAGCGTCGCGACAACGCCGATCGTGCCGTGGCCGCACATGCCGATGTAGCCGACGTTGTTGAAGTAGATGACGCCGCACGTGCTGGCGGCATCGACGGGCGTGCAAAGCAGCGCGCCCACGATCACGTCGGAGCCGCGCGGCTCGTTGACGATGGCGCGACGCCATGCATCGTGCGCGGCGCGGAAGCGGTCGCGTCTCGTCGCCATGTCGCCGGCACCCAAATCCGGCCCGCCGCTGACCACCACGCGCGTGGGCTCGCCGCCGGTGTGCGAGTCGATGATGCGGGTCGGCGCGATAGTCGCGGCAGTCATGTCACCGGCTCGACGCCGACTTGCGCAGGCCCGCCGGTTCGGCCTTGGCGTCCCGTTTGCTTGCGGCGGTCGGGGTGCGCGACGCGGACTTGCGGGTGACGCGCTTGCTTGGGTTGGACATGGGCACTCCTCGTGCGGCGGCCGGCGGCAGGGAACGGCCGCACCGGCGTGGGGCACGAGGTTGTTCTACCTTCGCCGATTGGGAAGGTCAAGGCCCGGCGCCGATGGAGCGACCGGCCGCGGACGGTCCCGATGCCGGTTGCGTATCCGTGGGCGCCCGATTAGGATGGGACGTTGCTTTCGGCAATCCGGCTGCGCGCGGCAACCCGCCTCCGGAGTCGAATTTGGAATATTGCGCAAAGACGCAACGGCATCCGGATTCGCCCGATGGGGTGAGTCCCACACATAAACGCTTTGGAGGAACAGATGAAACTACGCATCAAGTCGCTTCTTGTCGCAACCGCGGCGGCGGTTTCGCTTTCCGCACTGGCCGCCGATCCCATCAAGATCGGCGTTTCCGGACCGTTCACCGGCGGCTCCAGCCCGATGGGCGTCTCGATGCGCGACGGCGTCAAGCTCGCGGTCGACGAAATCAACGCCAAAGGCGGCGTTCTCGGCCGCAAGATCGAACTGGTCGAGCGTGACGACGAGGCGAAGAACGAGCGCGGCGTGCAGATCGCCCAGGAGCTGATCAACAAGGAAAAGGTCGTCGCGACGGTGGGCTTCATCAACACCGGCGTGTCGCTGGCGTCGCAGCGCTTCTACCAGGAAGCCAAGATCCCCGTGATGAACAACGTCGCGACCGGCACCATCGTCACTAAGCAGTTTCTGCCGCCGGAATTCCCCGACAACTACATCTTCCGCACGTCGGCCAACGACACGATCCAGTCGGCGATGATCGTCGACGAAGTCGTCAAGCGCAAATACACCAAGGTCGCCATCCTCGCCGACTCGACCAACTACGGCCAGCTGGGCCGCGAAGACCTCGAGCGCACCCTGGCCGGCAAGGGCATCAAGCCGGTCGCCGTCGAGAAGTACAACATCAAGGATGTCGACATGACGCCGCAACTGCTGAAGTCGAAGCAGGCGGGCGCGGAAGTCGTGATCACCTACGGCATCGGCCCGGAACTGGCGCAGATCGCCAACGGCATGGAAAAGCTGGGCTGGAAGGTGCCGATGCTGGGCTCGTGGACGCTGTCGATGGGCAACTTCATCGACAACGCCGGCAAGAACGGCGACGGCGCCCGCATGCCGCAGACGTTCATCCAGGAAGGCAACACGCCGAAGCGCAAGGCGTTCATCGACGCCTACATCAAGGCCTACAAGCCGGCGAACGACCGCATCTCGTCGCCGGTGTCCGCGGCCCAGGGCTACGACTCGGTCTACATCCTCGCCGCTGCCATCACGCAGGCGGGAACGACCGACGGCCCCAAGGTCCGCGAGGCGCTGGAGAAGCTGAACGTCAAGATCGACGGCGTGGTGGCGACGTACGACAAGCCGTTCACGCACGACGACCACGAAGCCATCAAGGCCGGCATGCCGGTGATGGGTGAAGTGGAAGGCGGGCGGGTCGTCCGCGCCAAGTAGCGAAGGATCCGGGGAACGCCGCGGGCGGGACGGGAGGCGGTGGCCGCGTGCCGCCGCCTCTTGTCGTGCGCGGCTGCATGCCCCGCCGACATCGGCGCAGACCTCTAGAGGCAAGCCATGGAAATACTGCTGCAGCTGCTGTTCAGCGGCGTTGCGCTGGGCATGATCTACGCGGTCATCGCGTTTGGCTACCAACTCACGTTCGCGACGTCCGGCACGCTGAACTTCGGCCAGGGCGAGGCGCTGATGCTGGGCGCGCTGGTCGGCCTGAGCTTGGTCAGCACGATCCACGGCGGCCCCTGGCTCAATTACTGGCTGATGATCCCGCTTGTGATGATCTTCGGCGCGCTGCAGGGCGCACTGGTCGAGTGGATCGGCGTGCGCCCGTCCATCAAGACCAAGTCCGAATTCGGCTGGATCATGTCGACCATCGCGCTCGCGATCATCTTCAAGAACGTGGCAGAGAACATCTGGGGCAAGGACGACCTCACCTTTCCTTCGCCGGTCTCGGCGAAGCCGTTCCAGGTGTTCGGCGCGAACGTGCAGCTGATGCAGGTGCTCGTCGTCATCGGCGCGGTCGCCATGATGCTCGCCGTGGAGTTGTTCAACCGCAAGTCGATCTACGGCAAGGCGGTGGTCGCGACGTCCAACGATCCGGACGCGGCCGGCCTGATGGGCATCAACACCGGCCGGGTCATCACGTTCTCCTATGCGCTGTCCTCCGCGACCGCCGCGTTCGCCGGCGTGCTGGTCGCGCCGCTGACGCTGACCGGCGCGACGATGGGCACGTCGCTCGGCCTGAAGGCGTTCGCCGTGGCTATCATCGGCGGGCTCACGTCGGGCATCGGCGCCGTCGTCGGCGGCCTGATACTGGGCGTCTGCGAAACGCTGACCGGCTTCTACATCTCGACCGGCTACAAGGAAGTGCCGGGGCTCCTGCTGCTGCTGCTCGTACTCGCCGTGAAGCCGGCGGGCCTGTTCGGCAAGGCCGCGATCAAGAAGGTCTAGCCGGTGCGCAACCGAAAATGGGGGCTGTATGTCGCCGGCATCGCGCTGCTGGCGCTGTTCCCCGTCGTCGTGGGCAATCCGTACTACATCCACCTCGCCGAGACGATCCTGATCTACGCCATCCTGCTGTTCGGGCTCGACATCGTCGTCGGCTACACGGGCGAAGTTTCGCTGGGCCACGCCGCGCTGTTCGGCATCGGCTCGTACACGGCGGGCATCTTCTTCTTCAAGCTGGGCGTGCCGCTGGTACTCGTCAACGTCGCGGCGAGCATCGTGGTCACCGCGGCGTTCGGCGCGCTGCTGGCGCTGCCCGCGTTGCGCGTAACCGGCCCCTACCTCGCGATGGTGACGCTCGCCTTCGGCACCATCGTGCAGATCTTGATCAACGAGATGACGTTCCTGACCGAGGGGCCGCTCGGGATCAAGGTGCCCAAGCCGTCGCTGTTCGGCCACAAGCTGAGCGAATTCGAGTTCTTCTGGTTCGTCGCCGCGCTGATGGTCATCGCGCTCGTCGCCGTGACGCGTATTCTGCGCTCGCACCTGGGGCGCGCATTCCAGGCACTGCGCGACAGTCCGGTCGCCTGCGACTGCATGGGCGTCTCGGTCTATCGCTACAAGGTGTACGCGTTCGTCATCAGCGCCGGGCTCGCCGGCCTGGCCGGCTGCCTCTACACGTACTCCGAGGAGTACATCTCGCCCAACACCTACAACTTCGAGCTGACGATCCTGTTCCTGCTCGCCGTCATCATGGGCGGGCGCAAGACGCGCAGCGGGCCGCTGCTCGGCGCGCTGATCGTGGTGACGCTGCCCAGCCTCCTGTCGGACATCCACCTGTTCCGCGGCATTGCGACGGGCGCGGCCATTCTCGGCGTCGTGCTCGCGGGCGCGCTGCTGGCGAGGAAGCAGAAGACCGCGCGCGACGTGGCGATTCCCGTGGCGTCGGTCATCGGCATGGCGGTCTTTTCCTACTTTCTCGAGAACATCGTCGACTGGCGCCTGACCATCTTCGGCTTCATGACGCTGTTCGTCGTGTACTACCTGCAGGACGGCATCGTCGGCTACATCCGCGGAACGCTCGAGAAGTTCCGGCCGCGGCAGCTGGCGCCGCTCGCCGCCTGGGAGGCGAATGCCGACGCGTCCAGGGCGTGGGCGCCTCCTGCCAAGGCCGGCGAGGCGACGGGCAACCTGCTCAAAGCCGACGCCATCCTCATGCAGTTCGGCGGGCTCAAGGCGCTCAATGAAGTGGACCTGCGCGTGGCCCGGGGCGCCATTCACGGACTGATCGGCCCCAACGGCTCCGGCAAGAGCACGATGATGAACGTGCTGACGGGCATCTACCAGCCCACGCGCGGCGGCGTCATGTTCGAAGGCAAGTCGATCGTCGGCAACACGCCCTCGGAGATTGCGCTGGCCGGCATCGCGCGCACGTTCCAGAATGTCCAGCTGTTCGGGGAAATGACGGTGACCGAGAACGTCCTGGTCGGCCTGCACCACACGTTCAAGAGCAACCTGTTCGACGTCGTGTTCCATACCCGCCGCTACCGCGACGAGGAGCGCGCCGCGCACCAGCGCGCCGCGGGCATCCTGCACTTCATCGGGCTCGCGGACCTGGCGCACGAGGAGGCGCGCAACCTGCCCTACGGCAAGCAGCGGCTGCTGGAGATCGGCCGCGCGCTCGGCCTCGACCCGCGCCTCCTGCTGCTCGACGAGCCGGCGGCGGGGCTCACGGCGCCGGACATCACGGAGCTGATCGAGATCATCCGCAAGATCCGCGACCACGGCATCACGGTCATCCTGATCGAGCACCACATGGACGTGGTGATGACGATCTCGGACATCGTGACCGTGCTCGATTTCGGCCAGAAGATCGCGGAAGAGGCGCCGGCACACGTGCGTGCCGATCCGAAGGTCATCGAGGCGTACCTGGGCAGCGGCGCAGCCGATGCGGCCCACGGTGCCGCTGCCGCCTGAAGAACCGCGAGACCCCCATGCTGACCATCTCCAACCTGCACGCGGCGTACGGCAAGGTCGAAGTCCTGCACGGCATTTCGCTCGAGGTGCCCGAGGGGAGGGTGGTGACGCTGATCGGCTCCAACGGCGCCGGCAAGACGACGACGATGCGGGCGATCTCGGGGATGATCAAGCCGGTGTCCGGCACGGTCACGTTGGGCGGCAAGGACATCACCGGGCTCGACTCGTACCGCATCAGCCGCGCCGGCCTCGCGCATTCGCCGGAAGGCCGCCGCGTGTTCGCGACGATGACGGTCAACGACAACCTGCTGCTGGGGGCATTCCCGCGCCTGACGCGCGCGCGGGCGAAAGGCGACGTCGCGGCCGACCTGGAACGGGCAATGGAGCTCTTTCCCCGCCTGAAGGAGCGGCGCACGCAGCTCGCGGGAACGCTTTCGGGCGGCGAGCAGCAGATGCTCGCGATGGCGCGGGCCACGATGCTCAATCCCGACGTCATCCTGCTCGACGAGCCGTCGATGGGCCTGGCGCCGATCCTGGTCGAGGAAGTCTTCCGCATAATCCGCAACCTCAAGGAGCGCAACGTGACGATGCTGCTGGTCGAGCAGTTCGCGGCGGCCGCGCTGCAGGTCGCGGACTACGGCTACGTGCTGGAAAACGGCCGCATCGCGGTCAGCGGCCCGAGCGCGAAGTTGCGCGACGATCCCGCGGTGAAGGCTGCCTATCTCGGCGGCTAGCGGAGCCACGCGCGTCGCGCGGCCGAATTCCGGAAATGCGTAGCTTCTTCCTGGCGATGCTCGGCGCGCATGCGGCGCCTTGCATTGCCGCCGACGCCGCGTCGGACGGGCTCATCGACCACATCTACGTGTCGATGCTGGACTACGACTACCTCGCGCGACCGGTGCTGCTCATGCCGCGGACGCTGGAATCGATGACCGCCATCGGCGACGGCAACGCGACCTACACGTTTCGCCTAACAGGGTGTTGAAATTCCCACGGTGTCATTCCGAGGAGCGCACGCGACGAGGAATCTGGCTGGCGCAAGCCATTGAATTGCCACGAAAGCAGATTTCTCGCTGCACTCGAAATGACACAGGGTGGCGGGTCGTCACGTGAATTTCAACAGCCTGCTAAGGCGCGGCATCCACTTCACGCCCGACCCCGCCTTCAGCGGCGTGTCCGCGTCGAGGCGATGGCGCCCGACAGCCGTCACGGAGCTGGCGTAGCATTGCGTCCATGAAGCCGTCCTTTCCAAACGAACCGACAGCGTTGCGCACCGCGTCCGATGCGACCGCCGCGCACATGCGCCGCGAAAGCGCATTCGGCGCGCGCAACTACGATCCGCTGCCCGTCGTCCTCGGACAGGGTGCCGGTGCGTGGCTGACCGACGTCGACGGCAAGCGCTATCTGGACCTGATGAGCGCCTACTCGGCAGTGAGTTTCGGCCACGCGCATCCGAAGATCGTCGCGGCACTGGTCGCGCAGGCGCAGCAACTGGCGGTCACGTCGCGCGCGTTCCACAACGACCGACTGCCCGCGCTGCTCGAGAGGCTGGCGCGGCTGACCGGCCTCGACCGCGCACTGCCATCCAACGGCGGCGCAGAGGCCGTCGAGACCGCATTGAAGGCGGCGCGCAAGTGGGGGTACCACGTCAAGAATATTCCCGTCGACCGTGCCGAGATCGTGGTGTGCAGGAGCAACTTCCACGGCCGCTCGATCGCGATCGTCGGTTTTTCCTCGGAGCCGCAATATCGCGAGGGATTCGGGCCGTTTCCGCCGGGCTTCGCCACGGTCCCGTTTGGCGACGCCGCGGCGCTCGCCGCAGCAATCACGCCGAACACCGCGGCATTCCTGGTCGAACCGATCCAGGGCGAGGGCGGCATCATCGTCCCGCCGGAAGGCTATCTCGCCGAATGCGCGCGCATCTGCCGCGAATTCAACGTCCTGCTCATCTGCGATGAAATCCAGACCGGGCTCGGCCGCACCGGCTACGTGCTTGCCTGCCAGCACGACAACGTGCGTCCGGACGGCGTGATCCTCGGCAAGGCGCTGGGCGGAGGATTGCTGCCGGTATCGGCATTCGTCGCGACGCAGGACGTGATGCGCGTCTTCACGCCGGGTGATCACGGCAGCACGTTCGGCGGCAATCCGCTGGCGGCGGCGGTGGCGATGGCGGCGCTCGATGTGCTGGAGGAGGAACGGCTGTGCGAGCGTTCGCGGCAGCTCGGTGCATGGTTGATGGCCGAACTGGCGGCGATCGACAGCCCGCTGATCCGCGAGGTGCGTGGTCGCGGACTCTACATCGGCATCGAAATCGATCCGCGCCGGCTCCCCGCGAGGCGCGTCGTGGACCGCTTGCTGGCGCGAGGCGTTCTTTCGAAGGACACGCACGGGACGGTCGTGCGCATCGCGCCGCCGCTCAATGTCGCGCAGGAGGACCTGGCGTGGGCGGTCGGGGAGTTGCGCGACGTGTTGCATGCGCTGGAACGAGACGAGGAGGATTCCTAGCTTCGTCCACTTCCGCCGCATGGGCCGGTGTAATACCATTGCCGCTGTTTTCGGCCGATCGGCCGCCCGAACCTGTTCAATTCCCGAGGAGCCGTTTCATGGCGATGTCCGTGTCGCGCCATTGCCTTGTGCTTGCCTCAGCCCTGCTCGCCGCATTCTGCGTCCCTGCGGCCGCGCAGGAAAGAGACGAGCTGTGGGACATCACGATGAAGATGGAGATGGCAGGGATGCCGATGTCGATGCCCGCGCGCACGTCGCGCGTGTGCGTCGAAAAGGGCGCGAAGGACGACAGCTACATCCCGCAGCAGAGCGACTGCCGGAACGTCGAATCCAAGCGCACCGGCAACAAGTACACGTTCAAGACGGTCTGCGACGGCAAGAACAAGATGACCAGCACCGGCGAAATCACGTTCGGTGACGGCACTTACGAAGGCCGGATGAAGATGACCGGCATGATGGAGGGGCAGCCGATGGACATGACGCAGACGTATTCGGGCAAGCGCGTCGGCACTTGCAAGGCTCCCCCAAAGCCGAAGTAGCCCTGCCGGACTGCAGCGCCGGCGGGTCGTAGCGAAACGTCGAGCGCCCGTTGCGTCCGGCGTATACTTTTCGCATGAATGAGCCATCTCCCGCGGAGCAGCTCGTCGTCGCGATCAGTTCCCGCGCGCTGTTCGATTTCGAGGAGGAGAACAAGGTCTTCGAGACCGCCGACGACCACGAATACATGCGGCTGCAGCTGGAGCGGCTCGAATCGCCCGCGAAACCCGGCGTCGCCTACCCGCTGGTGCGCAAGCTGCTCGCGTTCAATGCCGATGGCGTGCGGCGCGTGGAAGTGGTGATCCTGTCGCGCAACGATCCGGTATCGGGACTGCGCGTGTTCCGTTCGGTCAAGGGCGCGGCGCTGGGCATCGAACGCGGCGTGTTCACCCGTGGCCGCGCGCCATTCTCGTATCTCGGTCCGCTCAAGGCCAACCTGTTCCTATCCGCCAATGGCGACGACGTCCGCGGCGCGCTGGACGCGGGTTTTCCGGCGGCGATGGTCTACACGCAGTCCCTGGTGACCGACTCGCATCCGGAGGAGGTTCGGATCGCCTTCGACGGCGACGCCGTGCTGTTCGCGGACGAGGCGGAACGCGTGTACCAGGCGCAGGGGTTGCATGCCTTTCAGGACCACGAGGCCGACCATGCGACGCGACCGTTGCCGCCCGGACCGTTCAAGCCGCTGCTCGAAGCGCTCCACCGGCTGCAGCGTGTGGATCGCGGGTCGGTGCAGATGCGGCTGCGCACGGCGCTCGTGACGGCGCGCAGCACGCCCGCCCACGAACGCGCGATCCGCACGCTGATGGACTGGAACGTCAACGTCGACGAGGCGATGTTCCTGGGTGGTCGGGAAAAGGGGCCCTTCCTGCGCGAGTTCGAACCGGATTTCTTTTTCGACGACCAGACGCGGCACGTCGAATCCGCGGCGCAGCATGTACCGTCCGGCCATGTGCCGCACGGCATCGCGAACGAAGCGAAGCCCGGCAAGCAGTGACGGTTTCCGCCAATCCTTTCGCGCTGGCCGATTGGCGGCGCCGCGTGGCGTCCGAGTATGCCGCCGTGCGTTCCGACGGCGCGGATCCGGAAGGCGCCGCAACGCGCTTCCGTGCTGCGCGTGATCGTCTGTTCGCCGAGCATCCGGAAAGTCCGATTGCCGCGGATCGCCGTCGCGACTGGCGCGGTGTCGACTGGTACGCCTACGATCCGGCATGGCGGCTCACGGGATTCATCGACCGCACCGTGGAACGCGAGACGTTCGAGATTGCACTCGCAGCGGATGGCATCCTGCGCTGCACGCGGATCGGGCACGCGCAATTTGCCGCCGGAACCCGACCTGCGCGCCTTGCCGTCTACTGGCTCGAGGGCTATGGCGGCGGGATCTGGCTGCCGTTCACCGACGCGACGAGCGGTGCCGAAACCTACGGCGGCGGCCGCTATCTCTACGACACGATCAAAGGCGCCGACCTGGGCGTGGGCGAGCGCGAATTGGTGCTCGACTTCAACTACGCCTACAACCCGTCGTGCGCCTACGACGAGCGCTGGTCCTGCCCGCTGTCGCCGCCCGAGAACCGGCTGGCCTTTGCGGTGCCTGCGGGCGAACGCACTCTGCCCAATGCGCGCAGGTAGCGAGCCGAGCAGCTGACGTCAAGCCACGATCCGTCCGAAGAACGGATACTGCGGGTCGTTGTATCCGGGCGTCGACGGATGTCCCGGGCGGACGAGCGAATCCACGAGCGCCTCGTCCTCTTCGGTCCATGCCGTGCCGATCGCGCCGACGTAGTCATGCCATTGCTCCAGCGTGCGCGGCCCGGCGATGACGCTCGTCACGATGCTGTTGGCCCATGTCCAGGCCATGGCGAATTGCGTCGGTGTCCGTCCGGTGTCCTTGGCGTGCGCCGCGAGCCTCTGTGCGATGACGAACGACTCCTCGCGGAATTCCGTTTCCATCATCCGCCGGTCGCCGCGCGCGCCGCGCGAACCTTCCGGCGGCTTGGCGCCGAGCGCATACTTGCCGGTGAGCACGCCGCGCGCCAGCGGCGAGTAGGGCGCCACGCCGATGCCGTAGTGATCGCACGCCGGCAGGATCTCGACCTCGGGCATCCGGTTCAGCAGGTTGTAGTAGGGCTGGCAGACCACCGGCAGCGGCACGCCCTGCGCCTCGCACTCGCTGACCATCTCGGCGATGCGCCAGCCGCGGTAGTTCGAGATGCCGAAGTAGCGGATCTTGCCGGCGCGGATCAGGTCACCGATGGCGCCCACGGTCTCGGCGATCGGCGTATCCGGGTCATCCTTGTGCAGGTAGTAGATGTCGATGCAATCGGTGCCAAGGCGCGCAAGGCTGTCGTCGCACGCACGCAGCACCCAGCGCCGGGACAGGCCGCCGTCGTGCGGCCTGGCGGTCATCACGTTGGCGACCTTGGTGGCCAGTATCCAGTGCGAGCGATGCGTCTTGATCGCCTGGCCGACGATTCGCTC
>Ga0209048_10002166_pt1 | contig 19710 bp, 18 predicted proteins | sample FrelakmetCRP12CR_FD_187146 | JGI IMG/M metagenome (GOLD analysis project Ga0209048, IMG submission 187146) | Freshwater lake sediment microbial communities from the University of Notre Dame, USA, for methane emissions studies - CRP12 CR (SPAdes)... | ecosystem: Environmental > Aquatic >... | reverse complement strand
ACGAGCAACCGGTCCATCCCGTGGCGGCGGGCGCGGAAGTCCTTGTACGCCGTCACCGGGCGACGGATGGGTCGGTCGTCCTCGTCGACGATCTCGCACCTTCCGTGAAGCCAGAGGGCGGACGGAGCGGCACGGAAGGCCTCCACCGCGGCCTGGATCGCTCCGGGCCGGAGCAGGTCGTCGCTGTTCACCCATCCCACGATCTCGCCCCGGGCGCGGCGCAGCGCCCGGTTCACCGCGTCGGCCTGGCCGGCGTCGGGCTCCACGACGAGCGAGATCCGGCCGCGGTGGCGCTCCAGGATCGCGAGCGTCTGGTCGCTGCTCCCGCCGTCCTGCACCAGGTGCTCGAGGTCGAAATCACCTCGCTGGGAGAGGACGCTCTCGAGCGTCCTCTCCACGAAGGCGCCCTGGTCGAGGGACGGGGTGACGATGGAGACGAGCGGACGGCTCACGGCTTCGGTCCGGGCCCCGCCTCACCCGGCGCCGCGCCCCCGCGGGATGCGCGCGCGGCCTCGAGCTCGGCGCGGAGCGCAGCGCACTCCTGCGACAGGCGGCGGATGCGCGCCGCGTTCTGCGACCCGGCCACGGTGTTCACGAGCACGTTCACGGCGAGGTAGAGGACGGCGGCGCCAAAGACGGCGTTGGAGGCGACCTGGAAGCCCACGACGTGGGCCGCCCTCACCAGGATCCCCGGGAAGAGCGCCACCATCGTGGCGACGAGCGTCGTCACCACCCACACCAGGCTGTCCCGGAGCGAGAGGCGCTGGGTGCGCACCAGGCGAAGCACCCATAGAAGGAACGCCGCCAGGACGGCGATGGAGATGGCCTGCAGCTCGAAGGGGATGAGGTCGGAGGTCAAGGCAGCTCCTCCGAGGCCGGGCGCCGGGTGGGGAGCAGCACCAGCGCCAGCGAGACCTTGACGAGGTAGTAGAAGGAGCGCCAGGCGCTGATGGAGCTCTCGCCGTGGAGCCGCTCGCTCATCCGGACCGGGACCTCCGTGACCGTCAGTCCGGCACGGGCGGCGACCGCGATGGATTCGGGCTCGGGGTAGTCGGGCGGGTAGCTGCGAGCGAAGAGCTCGATGGCTTGCCGGCCAGCCGCGCGGAACCCGGAGGTGGGATCGGTGACCCGCGCGCCGCAGCGAAGACGGAGCATCCAGGACAGGTAGCGGATTCCGGCCCGGCGCGGCCACGTGGAGCGGAAAGCCCCCGCGATTCGCGGTCCGGCGAACCTCGAGCCGATCGCCAGGGCGGCGCGACCGGCACCGACGGCGTCCACGAGCGCGGGCAGGTAGGTGGCATCGTGCTGCCCGTCGCCGTCCACCTGCACGGCCACATCGTAGCCGTGGTCCCGAGCCCACCGGTAGCCGGTCTGGACGGCGCCGCCAATGCCCAGGTTCACCGGGAGGGAGAGGACGGTGACGCCGAGCGACCGGGCCACATCGGCAGTCCCGTCGGTGGAGCCGTCGTCGACCAGGCAGACGTCCACGGACGGCGCGGAGCGGCGAAGCCCGGACACCACGGCGGGCAGGCTCCGCTCCTCGTTGAAGGCGGGGACGATGGCGAGGACGCGCACGGAAGGCCCATTACACCACGGGCCGGGTCCGGCGTCGCGTCCGCGTCTACCGGGGCAGCACCACGAGCCGCGCGGCCGCCTCGGCGCCGCGCAGGTGGGAGATCCGGGAGGGGTCGCGGGCCGAGTGGACCACGGCGTCCACCGCGGCGCGCTCCGGTGCCGACAGGGGTGGGGAAAGCGCCCGGGCGGCGTCGGCGACCTCCGGGAAGTGCAGGGCGAGCAGCGCGAGCGACCCGTGGAGCGCCCGGGAGAGGCCCAGGGCGGCGGCCCGATCCAACACGTACCGTGACTCCAGTGGCGCGTCGAGACGCAGGAGCTCCCGAAGGTCCACGAAGGTGACGAGCGGCGCGTAGAGCCCCTGCTCGGCCTGCTCGGCCACGGTGGCGAGCAGCATGTCCTCCGGGGAGGGGCGCAAGATCATCGGCCCGAGGGCGGGCCGGCGAACGCCGCGCGAGAAGAGCTCGGGGTCAGGAGGAGCGCCCCGCCAGAGCCCCTCCTGGATGGTGAAGCGCACCCGGTCGTCGCTGAACGCCGCGCCGCGCCCGTCGGAGTCGACTTCCTCGAACCTGAAGCCCGCGCCCCTGGCCGTCTCGGCGAAGCGCGCGCCGTCCTCTGCGCGGACGGCCAGCCGGACGTCTCCGAGCGGCCGGAAGGCGAGGTGCGGGTAGAGCCAGTCGACCGCGGCGAGGCCGCCCAGGACCACGACCGGGGCCTCGGACGCCTTGAGCGCGCCCCGCAGCGTCATCACCCGGTAGACGTTGTCGTTCACCACGCCCTGGTAGAGGGCGAGCAGCTTCTCCCGGAACTGGGCCGGCAGCCCGGCGCCCAGCGGACGGGTCTCGAGGTGGTAGCTGGCGATGGGGGCGAGGCCGTTGGCCTCCAGCACCTCCGCGAGCAGCGCCAGGTCCGCCGGTGGCAGCTCGGCCGGCGGGTCGAAGGCGGAGAGGGCCCTGATGGCGTCGGAGAGGGGCACCGCGACGTTCTAATCCGGCCGTCGCTCCATCACCGCGATGAGGGAGAGGGGAGGGAAGGGAAGGAAGCGGTCGAGCACCCGGGAGATGGGGGTGATCCAGTCGACGATCTTGATCTGCACGATTCCGAAGCTCTTCTTGCGCATCACCCGGCCGTTCAGCCACCAGGGCAGGGACGAGACGCGGTTGAAGCGGATGACCTGCTTCACCTCCAGCCCGGCCTCGGCGGCCACCCTGCGCAGCGACTCCTCGGTGTAGCGCCGCTTGTGCCCGAGGACCTCGTCGAGCGTCCCGAAGTTCCACGGACCCTGTGGAACCAGCACCACCGCACGCCCACCTTCGGACAGCACGGAGCGGATGTTCCGCAGCGCGCCCAGGTCGTCGTCGACGTGCTCGATGACGTTCAGGCAGACCACCGAGTCGAACCCGCCCGCCAGGTTCGGGTAGGAGGCGAGGTCGGTCACGTCGGTGTACTGCGCGGCCAGGTAGGGACGGTCGGAGGTGAGGTTCTCGAGGGTCTTGAGATAGAGCGGGTTCACGTCGCTGGCGACGTAGACGTCGCGAGGGACGAGCCGCCGGGTCAGGTTCCCGGTGCCCGAGCCGATCTCGAGCAGGCGCGTCCCGAGGAACGGACGGATGACGTCGGCCATCCAGCTGTTGAACCGCTCGGCGCGCGCCAGCCGCCCGAGCATCTGCGACCCGTGCTCGTCCCGGACGTAGATGTCGTCCGAGAACATGAAGCGCACGATGGCGGCGAGCGCCAGGAACCCGTCTCGCCAGCCGATCTTCTTGCCCTCCTGGTAGGTGCGCCCCGAGTAGGAGATGGGCACCTCGAAGATCCGGGCCTCCCGCTTGGCGAGCTTGATGGCCAGCTCGGGCTCGAGCCGGAAATCGTTGGACACGAGCGGGATCGACTGGAGCAGGTCGGTGCGGGCCGCCTTGTAGCAGCTCTCCATGTCGGTGAGGTTCAGGTTGGTCGCGAGGTTGGTCAGGAAGGTGAGGAGCTTGTTGCCGATCTGGTGGCGGAAGAGCAGCACCCGCCGGGACTCGGCGCCGGCGAAGCGCGAGCCGAAGACCGCGTCGGCCTTCTCGCGGACGAAGACCTCGACGATGCGGAGGATGTCCCTCGGGTGGTACTCGAGGTCGGCGTCGTGGATGACCGAGTACTCGCCGTCGGCGACGGCGAGCGCGGTCCGGATGGCGGTGCCCTTGCCGCCGTTCCGCGTGTGGCGAAGGAAGACCCAGTCGGTCCTCCCGTGACGTCCGCGACCCAGCTCGACCGCCGGGACCGGGCCGGTTCCCGCCCGCGGCGCGGCCGGCGGAGAGGGCGAGAGCTCGATGCCACGCGCCCGCGCGAAGGCGGCGAGCACGCCAGGCGTGCCGTCGCGGGAGGAGTCGTCCACCACCACCACCTGGATCCGGTCGAGGTGGGGGCTCGTCTCCAGGACGGCCAGGCGCTCGAGGGAGGCGGCGACCAGGTGCTGCTCGTTGTAGACCGGGACGAGGACGGAGAGGGAGGCCATGGATGTCCGGCCTTTCTAGCGCATGCCGGGTGCGGGGCGAAACTTCGGCGAAGCGCCAGGGCGTCGAGCGGCCACGATCTGGCGGCCTCTTCGCACATTTCTGGCGGAGACGGTCCCGTGCTAGAGAGGTTGGGAATCATGCCGTTTTCCGCTTCGCCGCGCCTCGCGGACCTGCCGCCGCCCCCCCTGGGCAAGCGCGGGTGGCCGTGGACCGAGGAGACGCCGCCCGTCCCGCCGGGAGAGACCGGCGACTGGCCCGGCGTCACCATCGTCACCCCGTCGTTCAACCAGGCCGCGTTCGTCGAGGCGACGCTGCGCTCGGTGCTGCTGCAGGGCTATCCACACCTCGAGTTCGTCGTCATGGACGGGGGGTCCACGGACGGATCGGTGGAGATCATCCGGAGGTACGAGCGCTGGCTGGCCGGATGGGTCTCGGAGAAGGACCATGGGCAGAGCCACGCGATCAACAAGGGCTTCGCCAAGGCGTCCGGCGAGGTGGTGGCGTGGCTCAACAGCGACGACCGGTTGATGCCCGGAGCGCTGCAGTCCGTGGCCCGGGCGGTCCTCGCCCGGCGCGACGCCGCAGCATGGGTCGGCGCGGCGCGCTCGGCGACGCCGGCGGGCCGGCTCATCTACGTGAACGAGCCGCGCGGCCTCGAGCTCCCCTCGCTCGCCGACTGGGGCGGCACGGGCGGCTTCGTCCAGCCGGCGGCGTTCTTCTCGAGGGCAGCGGTGGTTCGGGCGGGCCCGCTGGACGAGCGCCTGCACTTCGCGTTCGACCTCGACTTCTTCCTTCGCCTGGCGGAGCAGGGGCCGTTCGTCGGGACACGAGAGGTGTGGGCGGAGGAGACCATCCACCCGGGCGCCAAGACCAGCGCCCAGCGCGGCAAGTCGCTCGCCGAGGCGCACGTCGTCCAGATTCGCCGGGGCTTCGAGGACGTGGCGCAGCGCCAGATGGCCGCCGAGCTTCAGGAATGGGACGTGCTGAAGCGCGGCACGCTCGCCGAGCGGGTGAAGCTGCAGGTGAACCTGGCGCTGCGGCCGCTGCTGGCGAGGCGGAAGAACTGATGCGCATCGCCTACCTCGCGCCGCGGTCGCCTGTGCCAGCGACCTCCGGCGGTGCTCTGCGCATCGAGGCCCTCCGGAGAGGACTCTCTCGCCTGGGAGAGCTTCACATGGCGGTGCTGGGCGAGGCGCCGGACCGGGCTGGCCGGAAGGCGCTGCGGGTCCTGGGCATCCGGCTGTTCCCCTCCCGCCGGGAGCGACTCCCCCAGCGCCTGGCGCGGATCCTTCTTGCTGCCGTTCGCGGCGAGTGCATCCCGGCCGCGCGCTATCTCTCGCCGCGCCGAATGCTGCGTCTCGTGCGCTGGGCCCGGGAATCGAGACCCGACGTGATCGTCCTCGGGGAGGTCTACCAGGCACCGCTCATTGCGGCGCTGGAGCCCCTTGGCGCGCGGATCATCGTGGACACCCACGACGCCGCCTCGCGCGTCCACGCCCGGATTGCAGCCGCCAGTCGAAATGTGGTGGAGAAGGTCGGCTACGGGCTTCTGGCCTGGAACACCAGGAAGGTGGAACGCCGACTGCTCCCCCGCGCGGCTCAACTCTGGGTAGTATCGGAGGAAGACGCCAGGTTCTATCGGGAGAGCAGCGGCCTCCTGGAGGTGGCCGTCGTGCCGAACGTGGTGGAAATCCCCGAAATACCCGCTCCGGGCACCCCGGAATCTCCGCTTGCCGCCGTGGTTCAGGGATCCGTGGTCTTCGCCGGTTCCTTCTCCTACTGGCCGAATGAGGATGCTGCGCTTCGCCTGGTGGAACTCACCCGGCCACTCGCAGCGGCAGGGCTCGTCAAGCGCGTTTCGCTCGTCGGGATTCACCCCACAGAGCGAATGCGGCAGGCATCCGCCACGCGCGGCGACGTCGTCGTGACCGGGCCCGTGAATCGGGTCGAGCCGTACCTGCGCCGTGCCGAGGTTGTGGCCATCCCGCTGACGGCTGGGTCCGGCACGAAGTTGAAGGTGCTGGAGGCGATGGCCCTCGGGCGCCCCGTCTTGACGACGCCCGTGGGCGCCGAGGGACTCGAGGTCGAACCCGGCGTGCACCTAGAAGTGGCGCCGCTCGATCGCTTCGCCGACGCGCTTGCCACGCTCCTCAGCGACGCCGACCGGCGCACGGTGCTGGGCAATGCCGGGCGAGCCTGGGTGGAGATCCACGCGTCGCCGGCTGCGCTGGACCGGCGGCTTCGGGATCTGCTTCGCCCTGCGCGGGAGGAGGAGTGAGGCTCGCGATGAGCCTTCTTGCGCTCCGCCCCGGCCAGGTGGGCGGAGCGGAGACCTATGTCCGGGCGCTCGTGGAGTGGCTGCCCAGGGTGGCCGGGGGCGACGAGCTGCTGTTGCTGCTCGACCGGGACGTGGATCGCGTACTCGCGGCCCCGGGCTGGCGGAAGGTCGTCGTCCCGCTCTCGTCCGGCGCGATCGTGGCCCAGCGCATCCTGGAGGCCTACACGCCCTGGCGGGCGACGGGACTGGAGCGGCTCGTCGCCGCCCTGGCGGCGGACGTCCTCTTCTTCCCGCAGCAGTCGATCTTTCCGGCCGGGGTGAAGACGCCGGCGGTGCTCACCGCGGTGGACGTGCAGTACCTCTTCCACCCGGAGCACTTCGGCCTCTTCGACCGAACGTTCCGCCCTCGCGTCTACCCGCGGAGCCTGGCGGCGGCGCGCCAAGTTCTCGCCATCTCGGAGTTCACGAAGCGGACGCTCGTGGAGGCGTGCGGCGTGGCTCCAGAGAAGGTGACGGCCATCCCGCTGGGGTTCACCCCTCGTGACGTGTCCAGGGTGGAGCCCCACCGCCTCGACGTCCCCTACCTCTACTACCCGGCGGCCACCTTTCCGCACAAGGCGCACGACCTGCTGCTGCGCACGCTGGCGGACCTGCGCAGGCGGGGGGCGCTGCGTCACCGGCTGATCCTGACCGGCGCGAGGACCAGCCACTGGAAGGCGCTGGCCCGCCTCCTCCGCGAGCTGGGGATGGAGGACACGGTGCAGCACCTGGGCTTCGTGTCCCGCGACCAGGTGGACTCCCTCTACGCCGGCGCGGACGCGGTGGTCTTCCCGAGCCGGTACGAGGGCTTCGGCCTGCCGATCGTGGAGGCGGCGCAGTTCGGGCGGCGCATCGTCACCTCGCGCCTCCCGGTGTTCGACGAGATCGGCGTGCCGGCGGAGGCGCAGATCGACTTCGCGGATCCGGCGGCCCTGGCGGTGGCGCTGGCACGACCGGGGCCGACGGTGCTCAGGGTGCGACCGGCGACATGGAAGGAGACGGCGGAGCGGACGGTCGGGGTGCTGCGGCGGGTGGCCGCGGCCTGAAGATGGGTGGGCGACCAGGATCATCTATATTCGGTCGGATGGGCCCTCCCCCTCAGCCCGCCACGGATGGAAGGAAGCTACGGGTCTGCATCGACGCGCGTCTCGCCGACGGCGTTGGTGGCGGGGTCCAGCAGGTTCTCATCGGCCTCGCCGCCGGCCTCTCGGCCCTCGATGAAGGGCCGGAGGACTACCTCTTCCTGGTCGCCGGAAGGACCCCGGCCTGGCTCGAGCCCCACCTCCGCGGCTCGTGTCGCGCCCTCGTCGCACCGGGGGAGGTCGCCTGGAAGCGGGCCGTCAGAGCCGTCGTCCCGTCCGCCATCATCCAGAAGGCCTGGAACCGGCTCGACGAGGCGCGCCCGGTACAGGTTCCGATCTCCGACGGGACCATCGAGCGAGCGGGCGTCCAGGTCATGCACCAGACGTTGCAAGCGGGCTTCCGGACGAAGGTCCCCTGCATCTACATGCCGTACGACCTGCAGCACGTCCACCTGCCGGAGATGTTCACCCGCCGTGAGCTTCGCTGGCGCGACGCGACCTACCGGACGCTTTGCCGCGAGGCCCAGGCAGTCGTTGCGATCTCCCGGTGGGGACGAGACGACCTGATCCAGAGCTACGAGCTCCCCCCGGAGAAGGTGCGCTGGGTGCATCTGGCGCCGGCGGTCGATGCCTACGCGCCCATCACCGACGGCGAGCGCGCGGCCACCCGGGAGCGCCTGGGCCTCCCCGAGCAGTTCGCGTACTACCCGGCCCAGACATGGAAGCACAAGAACCACCTCGGCCTCCTCGAGGCCCTGGCAGTTCTCCGGGACCGGCACGGGCTCCGGGTGCCGCTCGTCTCGTCGGGGTTCCAGAACGACTTCTTCCCTGTCATCGAGCGGCGCGCCCGCGAGCTGGGCCTCTCGGAACAGGTGAGATTTCTTGGCTTCGTCGACCCGCGCACCGTGCAGGCGCTCTACGGGCTCTGCCGCATGGTGGTGTTCCCGAGCCGCTTCGAGGGCTTCGGGATGCCGGTCGTGGAAGCGTTCCGGCTCGGCGTGCCGGTGGCGTGCTCGAACGCCACGTCCCTCCCCGAGGTCGTCGGGGACGCGGGGGTGACCTTCGATCCCGCGAGCACCGCGGAGATCGCCGAGGCCGTCCGGCGCGTCTGGATCGACCCGGTGCTGCGTGGCCAGCTGGCGGAGAAGGGGAGGGGCCGCGGGGGCCTCTTCTCGTGGAAGGAGACGGCGCGGCGCTTCCGGGCGCTCTACCGGCAGGTGGGCGGGCGTGAGTTCGGCGACGACGATCTCCGGACGATGGCGGCGATGAGAGAGGGCCCTCCAACCACGGGCGGTCCGCATCACCGTGGCTGCCCTACCGGTGCGTGATATACGTCACCCCATCCGGGCATGAAGACAGCGGAATTCCAGGCAGACGCTCAGGGAGTGCCCACGCGCGTCATCCGGTCGCAGTCCGGATGGGCGCCCCTCGACCTCGCCCAGGTCTGGCGCCACCGGGAACTCGTCTTCTTCATGGCTTGGCGGGACATCCAGCTCCGCTACCGGCAGACGCTGCTCGGCGTCGGCTGGGCGGTCCTCCAGCCGCTCTCCACCACGGCGGTCTTCGCCGTGTTCTTCGGCCGGCTCGGCAAGATCCCCTCCGACGGGCTTCCCTACCCGCTCTTCGCGTTGGCCGGCCTCATCCCCTGGCAACTCTTCGCCTTCGCCCTGCTCCAGTCGAGCGTCAGCCTTGTCGAGAACCAGAACATCCTGCGCAAGGTGTACTTTCCGCGGATCATCGTCCCCATCGCCTCGGTGGGCGCTGGGATCCTCGATTTCATGGTCGCCTTCCTGATCCTCCTCGCCGCGATGGCCTGGTTCCGGGTCGGTCTTTCCTGGCGGCTCCTGGCGCTGCCGCCGCTCGTGGTGCTGGCGCTGGTCACCGCGCTCGGCATCGGCCTGTGGCTCGCGACCCTGAACGTCCGATACCGCGACATCCGCTACACGGTCCCCTTCCTGAGCCAGCTCTGGCTGTTCGCGACGCCGGTCGCCTATCCCGCCAGCATCGTTCCGGAGCGCTGGCGGCCCCTCCTGGGACTGAATCCCATGGCGGGCGTCGTCGAGGGCTTCCGCTGGGCACTGCTCGGGGCTGGCCAGGTCTCTGGCGGGCTACTCGCCATCTCGACGGGCGTCGCCGTGGCGCTGCTCGTGTCGGGGCTCTTCTACTTCCGCCGCATGGAGCGCGGCTTCGCCGACGTCATCTAGGCATGGGTCCGCTCGCGCTCCGGGTCGAGGCAATGGGCAAGCGCTACCGGCTGCGCGGCGGCGGTCCGTCCTACGACACCTTTGCCGATGCGCTGCGCCGGACCGTGGGGGCGCCGGTGCGCTGGTTGCGGGGACAGGCGCGCGCCGACACCACCGCGACCTTCTGGGCGCTCGACGACGTGTCCTTCGAGATCCCGGTGGGGCAGGCGGTTGGCGTCATCGGGCGGAACGGCGCGGGGAAGAGCACGCTCCTCAAGATCCTCTCGGGCGTCACCGAGCCGACGGTCGGGCAGGCCGCCGTATGGGGCACGATGGGCGCGCTCCTGGAGGTGGGAACGGGCTTCCACCCCGAGCTGACGGGGCGCGAGAACGTCTTCCTGAACGGCGCCATCCTCGGCATGCGGCGCGCCGAGGTCGCTCGCAAGTTCGACGAGATCGTCGCCTTTTCCGGGATCGAGAAGTTCATCGACACGCCGGCCAAGCACTACTCGAGCGGGATGTACATGCGGCTCGCCTTCGCGGTGGCGGCCCACCTGGAGACGAGCATCCTGCTGGTGGACGAGGTGCTGGCGGTCGGCGACGCCGAGTTCCAGAGGAAGTGCCTCCAGAAGATGGAGCAGGTCGGCTCCCAGGGGCGAACGGTCCTCTTCGTTTCCCACGACATGGCGGCGGTGACGCGCCTCTGCTCGCGGGCCATCCTCCTCGACCAGGGGCGGGTGGTGCGGGACGGGATGGCCAGCGAGGTGGTCCACCACTACCTGCACGGCGGGGCGATCCACGGGGCCGCCGTCCGCGAGTGGCCGTCCCCGGAGAGCGCGCCCGGAGACCAGGTGGCGAAGCTCCGGGCGGTCCGGGTCCTGGACGAGCAGGGGAGGCCCGCCCCCGAGGTCGACATCCGCCGGCCGGTCCGGATCGAGGTGGATTTCTGGAACCTGCAGCCGAGTGAATCACCCTCCGTGAACTTGCATATCTTCAATGAGGAAAGCATCTGTCTATTCGTCACAAGCGACTTCAGCACGGCGACGTGGAAGGCGGGACCGCGGAACCGCGGGCTCGTCCGGAGCACCTGCGTGATTCCGGGCAACTTCCTGGCCGAGGGGCTCTTCACGGTGCTCGCGGCCGTCAGCAGCTACCGGCGGGTAACCGTGCATGCGATGGAGCGCGATGCAGTCGCCTTCACGATCGTCGACCGAAGCGAGGGGGACGGCGTGCGCGGTCCCTATGCGGGGCCCCTTCCAGGGGTCGTTCGTCCCATGCTCGACTGGACGCTGGAGACCCTCGAACCGGGAGGAGCGCGATGAACGTGGTCATACTGGCCGGCGGCTTGGGGACGCGCCTCTCCGAGGAGACCGAGGCCCGGCCGAAGCCGATGGTGGATATCGGAAGCTACCCTATCCTCTGGCACATCATGAAGCAGTACGCGCATCACGGCTTCCAGGAGTTCTACCTGGCCCTCGGCTACAAGGGCGAGCAGATCAAGCGCTTCTTCCTCGACTACCGTTCCATGAGTACCAGCATGACCGTGTCGCTCAAGGACGGAACGGTAGCCGTCCACGACGACGGACACAACGACGACTGGGTTGTGCACCTCATCGAGACCGGGCTCGACACGAACACGGGGGGACGGCTGAAGCGGCTCGAGCCGTTCCTTTCCGGCGGCACGTTCATGCTGACCTACGGCGACGGCGTGTCCAACGTAGACCTCCCCCGGCTGTTGGCATTCCACCGGAGTCACGGCAGGATCGCGACCGTCACTGCCGTGCGCCCGCCGTCCCGCTTCGGCGGCTTGGTCTTCGACGGCGAACGCGTCAAGGAGTTCCAGGAGAAGCCGCAGATCGGCGAAGGGTGGATAAACGGCGGTTTCATGGTGCTCGAGCCAGGGATCTTCCGGTACCTCTCCGGGGACGCGGACAGCCTCGAGGCCGTGGCACTTGAGGCGCTAGCACAGGAGGGGCAACTCATGGCCTTCCGCCACGAGCAGTTCTGGCAGTGCATGGATACGCTCCGCGAGCTGCGGGCGCTGCAGCGACTCTGGAGCGAGGGCACGGCACCATGGAAGGTCTGGCCATGAGCGCCTTTTGGCTGGACCGGCCGACGCTGGTGACCGGCGCGACGGGATTGGTGGGCTCGTGGCTCGTTCGGCGCCTCGTCGAGGCAGGTGCAGACGTCACCTGCGTGGTGCGGGACTGGGTTCCCCGCTCAGAGCTCGTGCGATCCGGGACCGTGGAGCAGGTCACGGTGGTTCGCGGCGACGTTCAGGACCAGTCACTCCTGGAGCGGTCGCTCGGCGAGTACGAGATCGACACGGTCCTCCACCTCGCGGCGCAGACCATCGTCACCATAGCTAATCGGAACCCGGTCTCGACCTTCGAGACCAACGTGGGCGGCACCTGGGCTCTGCTGGAGGCGTGTCGGCGGAGCCCGCACGTGAAGCAGGTCGTACTCGCGTCGTCGGACAAGGCTTACGGTGATCACGACCGGCTCCCCTACGCCGAGGACGCCGCGCTTCAGGGGCGCCACCCGTACGACGTCTCCAAGTCCTGCGCAGACCTCATTGGCCAGAGCTACGCGGCCTCCTTCGGGCTGCCGGTGGCGGTGACTCGGTGCGGCAACTTCTACGGGGGCGGCGACCTCAACTGGAACCGCATCGTGCCCGGCACCATTCGCTCGGTGCTTCGCGGTCAGTCGCCCGTGATCCGCTCGGACGGGAGCTACGTGCGGGACTACTTCTACGTCGAGGACGGAGCCGCAGCGTACATGCTGCTCGCGGAGAAGCTCGCCTCGGACGCGACGCTGAAGGGCGAGGCCTTCAACTTCTCCAACGAGATCCAGGTGAACGTGCGCGAGCTCGTGGAGCGGATCCTGCGGATGATGGGCTCGAACCTGGAACCCGAGATTCGGAACGAGGCGCAGCGGGAAATCAGGCATCAGTACCTGACCGCGGGAAAGGCCCGTCGCCGCCTTGGCTGGAAGCCGCTCTTCGCGCTGGACGAGGGGCTGGAGAGGACCATCGCCTGGTACCGGGCGTTCCTGGCGGGACGGGCGTGAGACGCGAGACGACCTGCCGCTCGTGCGGCTCGCCCGGCCTGGAGGTTGTGCTTTCCCTCGGGGAGACGCCGCTCGCGAACGCGCTCCTGACGGCCGACGCCCTCGACAAACCGGAGCCGCGTTACCCCCTCGACGTCGCATTTTGCCCGGCCTGCAGCCTGGTCCAGATTACCGAGACGGTGTCCCCGGAGGAGCTGTTCCGCGACTACCTCTACTTCTCCTCCTTCTCGGACACCATGCTGGCCCATGCACGCGAACTCGTGGGCCGGATCGTCCGGGAGCGGAGGCTCGGAGCCGGGAGCCTGGCCATGGAGGTGGCCAGCAACGACGGATACCTGCTCCAGTACTACAAGCAAGCAGGGATCCCGGTGCTGGGCATCGAGCCGGCTCGGAACGTGGCGTCGGTGGCCGTGGACGAGCGGGGTATCCCCACCCTCACGGAGTTTTTCGGGAAGGCCCTCGCCTCCGAGCTTGCCAGGACGGGCCGTCAGGCCGACGTCTTGCACGCGAACAACGTGCTCGCGCACGTCGCGGACCTGAACGGGTTCGTAGCCGGGATTCGGGCCGTGCTGAAGGACGATGGCGTCGCGATCATCGAGGTCCCGTACCTGGGCGAGATGATACCGCGCCTGGAGTTCGACACCATCTACCATGAGCACCTCTGCTACTTCTCGCTGACTGCTCTGGAGCGGCTCTTCAGGCGCCATGGCCTTGACGTGACGGACGTCGAGGAGATCCCGCTGCACGGTGGGTCACTGCTCCTGACGGCCGTTCCGAAGGAGCCCGGGGTGTCGCCGTCGCCGTGCGTCGAAACCCTGCTCCGCACGGAGGCCGAGTCGGGCATGACCCGCACCGCCTACTACGCCGCCTTCGCGCCGCGCGTCGACGCCTGGCGCGAACGCTTCCGGTCCCTGCTCGGTGGCATGAAGACCCGCGGTCAGCGGCTCGCCGCATACGGCGCAGCCGCCAAGGGGAGCACGCTGCTCAACTACGCGGGCGTGGGGCGGGAGACGCTGGACTTCGTCGTCGACCGCTCCACCTACAAGCAGGGGCGATTCATGCCAGGGGTTCGCCTTCCCATCCGTCCCCCCGCGGACCTACTGGAGGCCCAGCCTGACGCGGTCGTGCTCCTGACATGGAACTTCAAGGAGGAGATCCTGGCGCAGCAGGCGGAGTACCGGCGCCGGGGCGGCCGGTTCGTTGTGCCCATCCCGGAGCCGCATTTCGCGTGATCTTCGAAACGACCAGCATCCCGGGCGCGTGCCTGGTTCGCCCGGAAAGGTTCCAGGACGAGCGAGGCTTCTTCGCGCGCACCTGGAGCCGCGAGGAACTGGAGGCCCGCGGCCTCGCTGGGGGGCTCGACCACGTGAGCGTTTCCTGGAACCGGCTCCGCGGGACGCTGCGAGGAATGCACGTCCAGGCGGCCCCCTACGAGGAGGCGAAGCTCGTCACCTGCCTGCGCGGCGCCGTGCACGACGTCATCGTGGACCTTCGGCCAGGGTCGCCAACGCTCCGCCGCTGGTGTGCGGCGCGGTTGGACCCCGCCGGGATGGCCGCGCTGTACGTTCCAGCCGGGGTGGCCCATGGATTTCTCACGCTGGAGGACGACTCGCTCGTGCAGTACGCCATCTCCGGGCGCTGGAGCCCCGCGCACGCGCGCGGGATCCGCTACGACGATCCCGCAATCGCTATCGATTGGCCATCGCCGCCCGTGGTGGTGAACGAGCGCGATCGCTCCTGGCCGCTCCTGGGGAGCGCTGGATGAGGGCGCTCGTCACCGGGGCCGCGGGCTTCATCGGCTCGCACGTCGTGAGGGCGCTCGTCGCGCGCGGCGTGAAGGTGGTGGCGTCCGACCGCCCGGGCGCGACCTGGTCCAGCCTACCCGGGTCCCCGGCCCCCGCCGCTCGCGAGGAGGCCGATCTGGGCGCCAACGCGGGAGCGGTCGCACTGGCCAGCCGCCACCGCCCCGATCTCCTCGTCCACCTCGCCTGGTACGCGCGACCCCAGGACTACCTCACGTCGCGCGAGAACCTGCGCTCCGTCGAGGCGACGAACCGGCTGGTGGCGGCCGCCCTGGACAGGGGATGCCGGCGCATCGTCGGGGTCGGGACCTGTCTCGAGTACGGGGCGTCGGATCGGCCGAGCCTGGAGACCGACTCGGCCGCACCCGACGAGCTCTATTCGGTCTGCAAGCACGCGGCGCGCCTCGTCGCGGAGCGGCTGACGGCCGTCGGGGGCGCCTCCTTCGCCTGGGCCCGGGTCTTCCACCTTCACGGCCCCGGGGAGGACCCGCGGCGGCTCGTGCCCATGGTGGCGGGTAAGCTCCGCCGCGGAGAGCCGGTGAACCTTTCTCCGGGCGACCAGGTGCGGGACTACCTGCGGGTCGAAGATGTTGCCGACGCCATCGCGGCGGTGGCCGTCTCGGACGCCGCCGGGACCGTGAACGTCTGCTCCGGGGCGCCGTGTAGCCTGCGCCAGTTCCTGCTCGCGGTAGGCAAGGCCGTCGGTCGCCCCGAGCTGCTTCGCTTCGGCGCCATTCCGTACCGGCCAGGCGAGCGGATGTGCATCGCTGGCGAGCCTGCGGTGCTGCGCGGGATCGGATGGAGGCCCCAGTTGGGCGACCCGACGAGCGCGCTGGCTTACCTGGGCAGGGAGTCTCCGTGAAGGCCGTCGCCTGCCCGGTCTGCGGAGGATCCGCCCGGAGGGTCTTCCTAGAGCGGGAAGGGATACCCGTGTTCCAGAACGCGCCGGCGGCATCGGCCGACGAAGCTCGCTCGATGCCGAAGGGACGCCTTCGCTTGTCGGTTTGTGTCGGGTGCGGCTTCATCTCCAACGAAGCCTTCGACCCCGCCTTGATGACGTACGGCGCCTCCTACGAGAACGACCAGACGTTCTCGGCAGTGTTCGATGCGCACGTGGCGGCGCTCGTCGACGAACTCGTCGCCAGCGGCGTCGCTGGAAAGCGAGTGGTCGAGGTAGGCTGCGGCACTGGATATTTCCTGGAGCGCCTTTGCGCCGTCGGCGGCAACTCCGGCGTCGGCTACGATCCGGCCTACAAAGGAGAGTCGCGAAGGGCGGGAGGCTCGGCCCGGTTCGTGCCCGAGTTGTTCGCCGCCCCAAGCGAGCCTCCTGGGCCGGACATCATCGTTTCCCGGCACGTCATCGAGCACGTCCAGGACCCGCTCGCCTTCCTTCGGGGCCTCCGGCGCGCCCTCGCTGCGGTTGCGAGCGGTCGCCTGTTCCTGGAGACGCCCGCCATCGAATGGATCCTGGACCGGATGGTGCTTCAAGACTTCTATTACGAGCACTGCTCCTACTTCTCGGGACCGACGCTACGGCACGCAGTCGAGGTGGCCGGGTTCAGGGTGGATCGGGCCACGACGCTATTCGGTGGGCAGTACCTTTGGTTGGAGGCGACTGTCGGGGAGGCCGACGAGAAGGTCAACGCGCGCGCCGCCGGAAAGGGCCTCGTCGAGGCAGGGATTCGTTACGGGGAAGACGCTGCCGACAAAGTGATGCGGCTGCGTGCCAGGCTCCGGGACCTGCGAGCTTCTGGTCCGGTGGCTGTCTGGGGAGCAGGCGCCAAGGGTGTGACCCTGGCGACCCTGCTCGACCCTGGCGGTGACTTGATCGCCTGCATGGTGGACATCAATCCGAACAAGCAGGGACGCTTCGTGCCGGGGACGGGCCATCCTATAGTGGCCCCGCGGTCGCTGCCTGGGATGGGCATCCTCCACGTGCTGGTGATGAATCCCAACTACGCAGAGGAGATTCGTGAGGAGGCGAGGAAATTGGCCCCCGAGCTTCGAATCCACGTGATTGATTAGCTATGAGAATCCGAGTGGACACCGCGGCGGACCGCCTTGTAGTGGAAGAAGGCGGGCAGCGAAGAGAAGTGAAGCTCTACTCCCCAGATGGGTTCGCTGCGCTCTCACGTCTCTGGGTGAAGGTGGGCTGGGCAGAGAAGTACCAGTACGCCTTCAGCTGGATGGGACGACCCCTGATCCAGCTTCCAGAGGACGTGGTCCGGGCGCAGGAGGCGATCTACTCGGTCAAGCCGACAGTGATCGTCGAGACCGGGGTGGCCCACGGCGGCTCGCTCATCTTCTACGCGAGCCTCTTCAAGGCGATGGGAATGGGGGGCCGGGTCGTCGGCATCGACATCGAGATCCGGCCGCACAACCGGAAGGCGATTGAGGCGCACGAGCTGGCCCCGATGGTCAAGCTTGTGGAGGGGAACTCTACCGCCCCTGAGACTGTGGCGAAGGTCCGCTCACTCCTTCGCCCGGAGGACCGGGTTCTCGTGCTGCTGGACTCGAACCACACCAGGTCTCACGTCGCCGCCGAGCTGGAGATGTACGCCCCGCTCGTCAGCAAGGGATCCTACATCGTTGCCACCGACGGAATCATGGAGGACCTGCACGACGTGCCGCGCGGGCAGCCAGGATGGGCGACCGACAATCCCAAGGTTGCGGCCGCAGACTTCGCAGCCTCCCACCCGGAGTTCGTGCTCGAAGAGCCGCGCGTCCCGTTCAACGAGGGGAGCATCGACTTTCGGGTGACTCACTGGCCGGGGGCCTGGCTGCGGCGCACATGACGGGGGGTGACGATCGCAACGTTGCCGCCGTGGACCCAGCCTGGAAGCCGCTCGTCACGCTGGGGCTTCCGGTCCACAACGGGGAACGGTACGTCGAGGCGGCAATCCGGGGCCTCCAGGCGCAGACTTGGCCGGATCTCGAGATCCTCATCTCCGACAACGCATCGACGGACGGCACCGAGGCCATCTGTCGCCGCCTGGCTGCAGAGGATGGACGGATTCGAGTCGTCTTCCAGCCGCAGAACATCGGCGCGGCGAGGAATTTCGACTTCCTCGCACGCGAGGCGCGCGGGGAGCTCTTCGCGTGGTGTGCACACGACGACCTGCGCCTACCTGGATTTGTGGAAGCCTGCGTGGCCGAACTCCGTCGCCGGCCGGAGGCCGTCCTGTGCAACTCGGCCATCGTGTACCTGGACGAGGAAGGACGGGAGCGCGGCGACTTGCATGACCTCAACTTCGCGACCCAGGCGATGACGCTCCCCGAGCGGGCCGAGCGCCTCATCGATCACTTCCACTGGGCCGAGATGTACGGTCTCATCCGGACGGAAGCCCTTCGGCGGGCCATGCCCTGGGAGCCGGTCTGGGGCTGCGACGTCGCGCTGAGCATGAAGCTCCTCACCATGGGCGATTTCGCGAAGGTGACGGCCCCGCTGTTTCACTACAGGGTCCGGTCCCGCCACCCCACGCCACAGCTGGTGATGAAGGGCGTGTTTGGAGCCAAATACACGAGGAGGGATCCCTACACGGAGATGTACCAGGTCCTCCTCCGGGTCGCCGTGATGGCTGCCACGACCCCGGAGGAGGCGGGCGACGTCCTGTGGCGGTTCCTGCGCATGGCCACGCGCAGCGACTCGCCTGGATGGCGTAGCGTGCTGAGGGACGAACACCGCTTGCAGCTCGGCCTGGATCCCGCCCCGCTGGCACGCCACGTCCTCGGCTGGCTCGCGGAGGGGCTGCCGTTCCCCAGCGAGTGGCGCGGCAGGGCAGCCCTGTCGCTCCTCCTCGCGAGCGCCAGGCGCGTGCGGATCGTCATGGAGAAAGACGATCTTCCGCCCGAGGCGCTCGCCGAGCTCGTGGCGACGCTGCGCGCGCGCTCGCCATCGGCCGAGGTCAGCGTGGCCAGCTCTGGCCTCGACGAGTTGCGGCCCCCCGGCTCGCCGGGCGCCGTCGACAACCCTGCGATGGAGCTGGTCGTCTGCCCCTCGTGGCCTCGGAGCACTCGCCTTGAGCAAATGGTCGCCGGCATCGCGCCCCTCCTCGCAATCGGCGTCACACTGTGGAAGCGCCCTCGACGGGTTGGCATGGCGGACCGATCAGGGCGTTCTAATCCGGACATCGTCTGGGCCTACGAAGTTCCGGCCAGCGGCGGCCTGCCCGCGCTGATCCGGTTCCTCCGAGATGGGGATGCGCTAGGACCCGAAGGGCGCCTCGAAGTCTCGATGACGGAGACGCTTCGGGTGCGCTTCGGCGATGCGGTGGAGAAGCTGAAGGGGGCCGCCGTCCTGCGCTGGGAGAGGCTCCTCGCAGGGTTTCGCAGCGCACTCCCTCGCCCCCCCCGTGGACCGGGGACGTAGCCGCCCAACGACAATGTGTAGGATGTTTCGCGCAGCGCCAAGGGAAGGCCCCGGAGATCCGACATGCCCCTCGCCCTCATCACCGGAATCGCCGGCCAGGACGGCTGGTACCTCTCGAAGCTGCTGCTCGCCAAGGGCTACGACGTCGTCGGCTGCGGCCGCCCTGGCACGCTCCTCGGCCCGCGCGGCGCGCCGCTTCGCTCACTTGGCGTGAAGCTCGTCGAGATGGACCTTCTCGACCGCTACCAGACGCTCAGGGGCGTGGCGGACCTCGCTCCCGACGAGGTCTACAACATGGCGGGCCACTCCTTCGTGCCCCAGTCCTGGGAGGACCCGGCCACCGCCATCCGAATCACCTCCTGGCCGGTCATCCACCTCATGGATGCGGTGCGCGAGGTCTCCCCCCACAGCCGCTTCTACCAGTCGAGCACCTCGGAGATCTTCGGCCTCACCGCCTCGTCGCCCCAGACCGAGGCCACGCCGGTGGCGCCCGCCAACCCGTACGCGGCCGCCAAGGTCTTCGCCCACCAGCTGGTGGCGCTCTACCGGGCCCACTACGGCCTCTTCGCCTGCTCGGGCATCCTCTACAACCACGAGTCGCCGCGCCGGCCGCCGCAGTTCGTCACCGCCAAGGTGTGCCACGCCGCGAAGGCCATCCGCGCAGGAAGGCAGCGGGAGCTCTGGCTGGGCGACCTCGACGTCTCCCGGGACTGGGGCTTCGCCGGCGACTACGTGGACGCCATGTGGCGGATGCTCCAGCAGGAGAAGGCGGAGGACTACCTCATCGGCACCGGCGTCTCCCACACCGTGCGGGACCT
>Ga0209048_10002165_pt1 | contig 19711 bp, 15 predicted proteins | sample FrelakmetCRP12CR_FD_187146 | JGI IMG/M metagenome (GOLD analysis project Ga0209048, IMG submission 187146) | Freshwater lake sediment microbial communities from the University of Notre Dame, USA, for methane emissions studies - CRP12 CR (SPAdes)... | ecosystem: Environmental > Aquatic >... | reverse complement strand
GGAGCTCCAGCTGCCCGTCGAGCGCGTGAGTCGCGCGGACATCCCCCGTCTCTTCCGGCTCCCGGCGCTGGACGCAGCCTTTCCCAAAGCGGAGGTTTTTCGCCGCGCGTCCACCACGCTGAAGGGGCTGGGCATTGACGTGACTGCCATGTCCAACGTCACCCTCGACTTGAAGGAGACGGCCGGGAAGAACCCCCGGGGACTCGTGCTGGGGGTCGTCGTGCCCACCGACGTGCGCGTCTCGCTGCTGCCGGTGGGCGGGGCGAGGGACCAGCGGGAGACGCTGCACCAGATGGGGCACCTCCTGTGTGACGCCCTCAGCCGGCAGACCGTGTGGGCGCTGGCGAAGCTCGGAAACCGCACCGTCGGAGAGGCCTGGTCCTTTCTTCTTGAGGACCTGACTGTTGATCCGCTTTGGCTCGAACGGGTGTCTGGCCTCACCGGGGACGCCCAGGTGGCCTGGCGAACCTCTGCCGACGCGCAGCGCCTGTTTCTGCTGCGCCGGGCTGCCGGTAAGGTACTCTTCAATGCGGGCGCCCGGGACCCCGGGGCGGACGTGCCGGTGCTCTACCGGGACGTCATGAAGCGCACCTACGGCTTCGCCATGACAGCCGCGGATGAGGCCCGGGCGGAGCTCGACCGGGAGGAGTTCCTCGCGTCGGCGGACTACCTGCAGGCCTTCATCCTCGCGGCACAACTCGAGCAGCAGCTCCGCGGGCGGTTTGGAGTGGCCTGGTGGCAAGAGAAGGCGGCCGGGGAGTGGGTGCGGGGACTGCTCGCACCGGGAAACTCCCAGACGGCAACTGGCCTGGCCCACGCCATGGGTCTGGAAGGACTGGACGTGGAGGCCTTTGTCACGCGCGTTCCCACGACACTTGGCGGGAAGCCGCCGGCGCTGGGCCCGGCCCAGGATGCAGGTCCACCCGCGGGGCCGCCCGCCGCACCGGATGCAGGCATACCGTCGGCACCGCCCTTGGACGAAGCGACGCCCCTCGCGGTCCCGACAGCCGGACCACGCGCCGGGGACCAAGCGGCCATCAGCAATCGCCGCTAGCAGGCACCTCGCCAACCCTGGAGCGCCAGCCCTGGGGTCGCACGGCTCCACAGTCTCTGCCCTCGCCCATGTCGAGGCTCGCTCCTCGACCCGCTCCGGAGGGGCCGGGCCTTTGGAAGTCGTCGAGTGCCTGCTGTTCAAGCGCGTAACTACCCTCGCGGCGAGAGGCCGCTCGTCCAACGCCTCCGCCGAACTTCCATCCGCCGCGGGCCAGTCGCGGCGCCAAGAAGCTACGCACGGAGTGTTGCTCACGCGCCAAGCTGTTGGCTTCCAGTTCTCGCCGTGGGGGACTCGCCGAGGCCTCACTGGGCCACAGGGCCGCGGTGCGCTAGGTAAGGGGTGCCGAGCCTCACGGACCACCCTCCAGTGCTCACCCCATTCAACTCCCGCGTGCTCCTGCTCCTCCTGCCGGCTCTGGCCTGCTCGCGAAGTGGAGTCACCTCCGGCCCGGACGCCGGCAGTGTCTGCACCCCCCTCTTCGGACGCCCGAATGCGCAGACGGGGCTGAGCGCTGCCCAGTGCGGCCCCTCGTGCGGCTGCGGCGCCACCCTGTACGTCGCTCCGGACTACAGCGACAGCTTCATCAATGCACTGCTCACCAACTGGACGCTCCAGACGCCCTATCCCCCACTGACAACCGACCCCTACGCCTCGCCTGCGCCGCCCGCTGACGCTCCCGACGCGGTGTGCGGCGTGTTGCCGCTGGGTGCCGGAGACGGTGGTCCGCGGCCGTATGTCCTGGTCAGCTATGCCTCTGAGGCCGATGCGTACGCAGCCGGTGCCATCCCGACGAATTTCGGCCACTGCGGCCTGTGCTCGACGCTGCAGAACCTCGCCGTCTACATGCGCGTGAATGACCTGACCGCGCCGGTGCGCGCGTGCGGCTTCAACAGCACCACGGCGGAACAAAACGTCGCTTGCCTTCAAGCCCTCGGCTTCGACCTGCCCTGCGCGCAGATTTACTACTTCAACACCGTCCACACGCGTTCGGTCTGCCTGTCCCCGTGTCTCTCGGCACTCACGCAGCCCTACAACCTCCCCGACGGCGGGCTGAACGACTGCTTGCAGTGTGACGAGGACCAGAGTGGCCCGGTCTTCGCAGCCGTGGCCGGGCGGACCCGACGGAATTCCGGTCTCGCCAACGCCATCTGCCGGCCCTGCAGCGAGGTCCGCCCGTTGCTGCACGATTACTAGGCGTCTGGCATGCGCGCGGAGGAGAGCCGTGGGCTCCCGAGTCGACAACCGAGGTGACCCAGGCCGGCGGAGGTTTGGAGTCGGCGCACAGGCCGTCGACCCCGTATGCAACATGCTGGTGACGCCGGGCGCAGCCAAGGGCGGCAGCCAAGTGCACGCAGGCGAGACGGTCTGGTTCTGTGGCCCGAAATGTCACGACCGCTTCTCCGCAGCGCCAGCGACGTATTTCACGGCAACTGACGTCGTCTGCGGCATGGCGCTGGACAAGCACACGCCCGGCGCCTTTCACACCCACGCCGGCCGGATGTACTTCTTCTGCAGTGGCGGCTGTCGGGACCGATTCGCTGCTGAGCCTGGGAAGTACCTGCCGGCAGGCGTCAAGCCCAGCCTGACGCCGGCCCCTGCGGCGGAAGTGTGGGTTTGCCCGATGGACCCCGAGGTGCGTCAGCCAGGACCCGGGCCGTGCCCCCTGTGCGGCATGGCCCTCGAGTCCGAGTACCCGTCGGCCCGATTCGGACCGAACCCCGAGCTGCTTGCCATGCAGCGACGCTTCCTGGTGGGCCTAACCTTCAGCATTCCGGTCTTCGCCCTCGCCATGGGAGAGATGGTGCCGGGCCTCGGCCACTATTTGGGTGCGGGGTGGGTGCCATGGGCGGAGTTCGCCCTTTCCCTCCCCGTCGTGCTGTGGGCTGGGCAGCCCTTCTTCGAGCGGGGCTGGCGGTCAATTCGGTCGCTGCACTTCAACATGTTCACCCTCATCGCCATGGGCACCGGGGCGGCCTTCCTCTTCAGCGTGCTGGCGACGGCGGCGCCCTCGCTGATTCCGGAGGCATTCGCCGGGCATGGCGGCCGGGCTCCTCTGTACTTCGACTCCGCGGCGATGATTGTGACGCTGGTCGCCATGGGACAGGTGCTGGAACTCCGGGCGCGAGCGCAAACCTCGGACGCCATTCGCGGCCTCCTCGACCTCGCGCCGAAGCGGGCGATTCGGGTGCGCCCGGACGGCGTGGACGAGGAGGTGTCGCTCACCCAGCTCGCGGTGGGCGACCACGTCCGCGTCCGCCCGGGCGACCACGTGCCGGTCGACGGCGTGGTCCTCACCGGCGCAAGCACCATCGACGAGGCGATGGTGACCGGCGAGTCGATGCCGGTGGAGAAGAGCGCCGGCGCCCGCGTCGTCGGTGGCACCACGAATTGCGGCGGTAGCTTCGTGATGCGCACCGAACGCGTCGGCCGCGACACCGTCCTGGCCCAGATTGTCGAGCGCGTCACGGAGGCACAGCGCAGCCGCGCTCCGCTGCAGAAGCTGGCCGACCGCGTCGCCTTGTACTTCGTCCCTGCGGTGATGACCGCGGCCGCCCTGTCGGCGGTCGCCTGGGGGCTGTGGGGGCCCGAGCCACGGCTTGCCTACGCGCTGGTGAACGCGGTGGCAGTGCTCATCATCGCCTGTCCGTGCGCCCTCGGGCTCGCCACTCCCATCTCCGTCGTCATCGGGCTGGGCCGGGGCGCGCAGTCGGGGGTGCTGATTCGCAACGCGGAGGCGCTGGAGTTGCTCGCCAAGATTGACACCCTCCTGGTCGACAAGACCGGCACCCTGACCGAGGGTCGCCCGAGCGTGGTGACGATTCGCCTCCTGGGCGATGCGTCCGAGGAGGAGTTGCTTCGGCTCGCGGCAGCGGTGGAGCGGGGCAGCGCGCACCCCGTTTCCTCGGCCATCGTCGATGCCGCCCGCCGTCGCAAGCTCCAGGTGCCAGAGGCCGTAGGCTTCGCGTCGTCCACGGGCAAAGGCGTGACCGCGACGGTCGAGGGCCACCGCATCGCTGTCGGCAACGCCGCGCTGCTGGACGCCCTGCTGGTGGCCGGTGGTACGGCCCGTCACTCGGCCGATGCGCTGCGCGCCCAGGGCATGACTGCCATCTTCGTCGCCGTCGACGGCCAGGTCGCCGGCGTCCTGGGCGTGGAGGACCCCATCAAGTCGACCACGCCCGAGGCGCTCGCCGCGCTGAGGGCCGACGGGGTGCGGGTGGTGATGGTGACGGGCGACCAGCAAAGCACTGCCCAGGCGGTCTCCGGGCGCCTCGGCATCGCGGAGGTGCACGCGGACGTCCTCCCGGAGCAGAAAATCGCCCTGGTGAAGCAACTCCAGTCGCAGGGGCGGCGCGTGGCGATGGCCGGCGACGGCGTCAATGACGCGCCCGCGCTGGCAGCGGCGATGGTGGGCATCGCCATGGGTAACGGGACGGACATCGCGAAGGAGAGCGCCGCCGTGACTCTCGTGAAGGGGGACCTCCGCGGCATCGTCCGTGCACGCGCGCTGAGCCGTGCGACGGTGCGCAACATTCGTCAAAACCTCTGGTGGGCCTTCGCCTACAACACCATCGGTGTGCCGGTGGCGGCGGGAATTCTATTCCCCGTCTTCGGCCTGCTCCTGAGTCCGATGATTGCCGCGGCGGCCATGAGTCTCTCGTCGGTGTCCGTCATCCTGAACGCCCTGCGCCTGCGCACCATTCCGCTTTGACCGGGAAGGATGCTGGGCGAGCAAAGGTTGCGGGCGTGCCCCGCCGGACCCCCTCGGGCGCTGCCAAGGTCCCCGCGTCCGTCACTCCCTGAGGAAGCCGTCGACGGCGTCGAAAAACTCGAAGCGCGGCTTCTCGAAGAGCATGAAGTGAGTGGCATTCTTCACCGTCACGCTCCGCTTGCTGGGCGCATTGGTGAGTTCGCGCATGAGGCCCTCCCGGTCGGCGGGGAAGGAGTAGGTGTCGAATTCCCCGGCGATGAGGAGGGTTGGGACGTAGATGGAGGACGCGCTCCACACCGGCCGTCCGGTGGCGCCCAGAAAGGCGTCTTCGAGACAGCCGTTGGGCGCACGGAAGCTGGGGGGTGAGCGGGTCCCAGTGGTGGGGTCCGTGGCAAGGGCCGCTGCGTTGAAAGCCGCGACCACGGCCGGATCGCGGAACTGGGACTTGTCCGCGACGGGAATCTGCCCATCCCACCAGGTCTGGGTTTCCGTGCCCGTGGCGAAGCGGTAGGCGCCGTTCGCCTCGTAGGCGAACTCCCACGGCCGCCGCTTGTCCTGGAGGGTCGAGCCGGCACCGCGGCTCGGGTGCTCGGGGTAGCTGTAGAGTGGCGCGAACAAGACGAGTTTCCGGATGTGCTCGGGGTGCAACGACGTGTAGTGACCGGCCGTCAACGCTCCCCACGACCAGCCGATAACGGAGACGCGGCTCACCTGGTGCTTGGACCGGATGTATTCGAGCACCGAACCAATGTCTCGGACGGCCAGGAACGACCGCGACAGCGGACGGTTTGCCGAGGGAGGCAACGACATCGCTGGCTCACGGCTGGAACGGCCGTAGTTTCGAACGTCGAAGAGAAAGACGACCCAGCCATGCCGCACCATCCAGTCGGCCCACGAGTAGTCCTGGAACTGCAGGTCAAAGACCGGCGTTGAGGGCGAGGTCGAGCCATGAACGAACAGCACAACATTGTCGGCGGTCGGCTTCGCGCCCGCGGCCATTTTCGAGCGCACGAAAAGCTTCACCCCGGGGTCCGCACCGTCGATGGTGGCGTCTTCCTGGAGGATGCGGACCTCGGCGGCCTGCGCGCTCAGCGCAAGCTGTAGCAAGATGACAGCACCACCCATTCGCATGCGGTTCCCCCGACCGTCGGCACCGGCACCAGCGCGCCCTTCGGCCTGCGTCAGCCGGCGGCGGGCTGCCCGCAATTCCCGCAGAACTTGGCCCCGGGTGCAAGCTGTCCGCCGCACTTGCTGCAGGCCAGCGCCACCGCCATCGGGGCCCCGCAGCTGCTGCAGAACTTGCCCGTCCCCAGCGTCCCGCACTTCGGGCAGGGGGTCCCGGCTGGGCCGGCCGCGGCTGGCCGCGGGGCACCTTGGGCCTGCTGGAGCACCTGCGCCATGCCCATGCCCACACCGAGAGCCGCGCCCTGGAGCATCCCGCCGCCACCGCCGCCGCCGCCGCCCTTGGCCATCCCCTCCGCAGCCCCGAGCATGGCCTGCCCAGCCGCGTACTGCTGGAAGCCGCCGGCCATCTTCGAATAGGCCTGGTCCTTGGTGAGGCGCTTCAGCGTTGCCTCGTCCTCCGGCTTGATGCCGATGGTGAAGTTGCCCATTCGCACCACGGTGAGGCCATAGCCGTCAACGTGGGGCTTCACCCCGGAAAGCACGTCCTGCTCAATCTCCTCGGTGTAGGCGCCCGAGGTGACGTCGAGCAGCGCCCACTTCTTCTTCACCAGCAGCTCGGCCACGCGGTCGCGGACGACTTTCAGGACCTGGCTCTTGAACCAGGCCAGGAAGCCTTCGTTGCTGGTCTGGCGCAGCCCGACCAGGCCCACCACCAGCTTTTCCGGGTCCGTCACGCGCACCGAGAAGTCGCCATACACCATGGTGCCGATGCCCAAGCCCGTCTCGGGGTCTCGCACGTCCCCAATGGCTCCGCCGAACTTCACGCCCGGAAACTCCCGCGTACTGACGAAGTACAGCTGCGCGACGAAGAGGTTGCCGCCGGTGAGCTTCTCCACGAAGCGGGCGAGAAAGGGGATGTTGTTGGTATCGAGTTGGTGCGTTCCCGGCCCCAGCTTCCCCTGCACGGTGCCATCCTTGACGAAGAGCGCCACCTCATCAGCGCCCACCGTGAGCTGGGTGGCCATCCGGATGTTGTGCTCCGGATGGAGGTAAAGGATGTCGTCCTTCGCCTCGTTCGAACGGGCGATGAAGTTGCGCTGGGATTCTTGCTTCAGCGAGTCGAAGAGACCCATCCCGTGTACCTCCAGCGAGGGGCTGCTTTGTTGGGGGCAAGGCGGCGAGGAAGCCCCGGGGCCATGTCGCCCCCCGCAACAAGGATGGCACACGCCCCGGGGCTCCGCCAAAGCGGGGCAATGCACACCCCCCGGGGGAGGCCGCGGTGTCCTCCGGCTAACTCCAGCGGCTGATGAGCCGTTCGCGGTCCAACAGCCGGATGCTCGCCGCCACCAGCCCGACGTCGAGCAGCAGAACGACGGCCCCCTGCAGGGCGTAGTAGGCGGTCCCGGAGCGGAGCCACCCTGCCAGCTGGCCGGCCACCAGTCCCATGAGTGGGAGCACCACCAAGGCCGACAGCTGCTGCGCCAGTCGCGCCTCCCCCACGCGTGCGGAGACGAGGACGGCAATGCCGTTGCCCAGGAAGGCGTAAAGCGGCGCCACCACGCCGACGCCGAAGAGCCACACGCCGTTGGGCAGCACGGGCCCATGCACCAGCGGCCAGGCCACCGCGTCCACCGCGATACAGAAGGCGACGAAGGCCACCCAGGAGATGAAGACCGCAGGCAGCACCGCAGCCAGGCTTTTGCCGGCCACCAGCTCGGCGGAGGTCACCGGCGAGGCGAGCAGCGGCTCCAGGGTGCGGCGTTCCTTCTCCCCCGCCACGCTCTGCGAGGCGATGAGGATGGGGGTGAAGAGGGGCATCAACAGAAAGAGGCCGAACCAGTCGGTGAGCACCTTGTCGACGAGGAAGCGCAGGGGGCTGGCTCCCGAGGGGAAGTTCGGCTCGTAGTAGAGCGCCATGGCCCGAAAGGTGGTGTCGTCGGGAGAACGGACCCATGCCCAGACCAGGAATGTCGGCACCACCACCAGCACCGCTGGCAGGGCGAACATGCTCCACACCAGGCCTGGATTCTTCGACAGGTCGAGCCCGTCCTTCCAGGCCACGGCCTGCGCGCGCCGCCAGTGAAAGCTCACGCCTCCTCCTCCGCACCCGCCTCGCGCACCAGCTCCAGGTACACGTCCTCGAGCGAGCGGGAGGTGGGCGTGGCGCTGCGAACGCGCACCCCGGCATGCACCAGCGCCGACAGCACGTCCGGCCCCTGGTGTTCGTCCTGCAGCGTCACCCGCAAGAGCGGGCCCTGCACCGTCCAGCCCAGCCCAAGCGGCTGGAGCGCGGCGGCCGCCGCCTCGCCCTGCCCCTCCACCCGGATTTCGAGGGCGCTGCCGCGGTGTCGCAGGACGCTGATGGGCCCCTCGGCGAGAAGCCGCGTGCGCACGACCGCCACCCGGCCGCACAGCCGTTCCACCTCGGCGAGGTTGTGCGAGCAGAGGATGATGGTGCGCCCGTCGGCGGCCAGTTCCGCCACCGCATCCCGCACCGTCCGCGCCGCCTCCGGGTCCAGGCCGCTGGTGGGCTCGTCCAGGAAGAGCACCTCCGGCTCGTGCACCAGGGCGCGGACGATGGCCAGCTTCTGTCGCATGCCCTTGCTGTAGCTGCCGCACGGTTCATCCTCGCGCCCGAGGAGGCCGAAGCGTCGCAGGTAGCCCTCGGCGCGTTGCCAGGCCGGGCCCTCGTCGAGTTCATTGAGACGGATGAAGAAGCGCAGGTTCTCCCGGCCGGTGAGTCGGTCGTAAAGACCCGGCTGCTCGGTGAGAAGCCCGATGCTGCGCCTGAGCGCCTCGCCGTCGTCAAGGCCGTGGTCACACACGCGGGCGGTGCCGGTGCTGGGGCGCAGCAGCCCGGCGAGGATGCGCACGGTGGTGGTCTTGCCGGCCCCGTTGGGTCCGAGGAGCCCGTAGACCTCGCCGGACTGGACGGCGAAGGACAGGCCCTCCACCGCCGTGCGACCGCCGAACTGCTTCCCGAGGCCGTGGACCTCGATGCGGGCGGTCACTCGATGGTCACCAGCACGAACTTCACGTTGAGGTTGCGGTCGATGGGAGTGACCGGCTTGTCCTGGCCGATGGCCTGGCGCAACAGGCCGAGGCGGGCCTGCTCCACCAGCGCCCACTTGCGACCGGGGAGTTGCCCGTACAGCGTGAGGCGGGCGGGGTTGTCTTTAATCTGCCGCACCGTGTTCCGGCTGTAGAAGGTCTCGCCCTTCCAGTCCATCATGTACGCGGTGATGGGCTCAAACGGACGGCGCTGGTCGTAGTAGCGCCAGAAGAGGTCGCGCTGCGTCCAGTGGTGGGAGAGGTCCACCCAGTGGCTCCAGCTGAACCAGAGCGCGAAGCCGAGCGACAGCGCACAGAAGGTGGTGAACAGCTCGGCGCGCGCGCCGCGCACCGCGGCCACCACCAGGGCCACTCCGGCCATGGCGAAGCACCACCCCATGGCGGTCTTCACGTTGAGCGGCTGCCGGAGCAGCAGCATGAGCGGGTCATTGAGGCCGGCGCGCAGCCCGGCGAAGAGGAGCGCCCCCGCGACCGCCGCGACGAACCACGCCATCCCCATCGCCGACCGACGCTCCTGGCCCTTGAGTCGCATGGCGATGAACAGCGCAAAAGCCGCGGCGCCGGCGACGCAGATGGCCCACACCAGCAGGGGCGAGGCGCCCGGAGTCTTGCCGACCACCAGCGCGGCCAAGCCCGTGGCCCCCAGGACGGCAGCCGAGACGCGCGAGGACCAGCCGTCCTGGCGGTCCTTGGACCCGTCGAAGAAGAAGTACGCCGCGGCGGCCAGCAGGACCGCCGCCACGATGTCGCCGATGGCCACCACGTGGTCCCCGAAGCGGATGGCACGCGTGTCGAGCTCAACCGGGTACGGCCGGTCGTAGTTGTAGACGAAGAGGTCGGTGAAGTTCTTCGGGTTACTGGCGAGGTCCTTGCCCACCAGGATGAAGAAGACAAGGCCGAGCAACAGGCTGACGCCGTGCGCGGCAATGCCGTCTTCCCACAACTCGTCGACGAAGAGCGCCATCAGGATGGCCAACCCGGGCAGCACCGGCAGCACGTAGTGGTGAAACTTGGTGGCCGAGATGTCCATCACGAAGAAGGCCACGACGGTCCAGGCGAGCGCGATGAAGGCCACCCGCGTGCGGGTGTCCTGCGCCGCCAGACGCAGCCGCGCCACGCCGGCCAGGGCGCCCGGGACCAGCGCCACCCAGGGGAAGATGGCAAAGCCTCCCTGCTCGATGAAGTAGATGAAGCTCCCTCCGGGTGTCGTGGTGTGCACGCCTTCGAGGAGCCGGTTGACATGGTCGTGGATGAAGAAGCGGTAGAAGAACGTCTTGTTCTCGAGGTCCACCGCCGGGAACAGCGACAGGGTCAGGTACCAGGGGACAGCCACCGCGAGAAAGACGGCAACGCCCGAGAAGAAGTGCATCCGCCCGAGCTCGGCGAACAGCACCGGCGTCGGCGTCCCGTCCGCATCGCGCGAGGCCCGGGCCGAAGGCCACAGCCCCCTGGCCCGCGCGACCAGCCACCGGCCATGGGCCTGGAGGCTCTCCCAGGTCCAGGGGAAGACGAAGAAGGCCGCGTAGAGGAGCAGCACCGCGGCCGGCAGCGCAAAGCCGAGGATGCCCTTGGCCAGCGTGGACAGCCCCAGCAGGACGTAGAAGGCGTACCACCAGGCGGCGCGGTGGCGCGTCTTGGTGTCGAACAGGCCCACCAGCGCGCAGGCCATGGCGGCGATGAGGGTGGCCACGAAGGGCGTGTCGGTGACGGCCTGGCGGCTGATGAGGAAGTACAGGGGCATGGTGGCGAGCACGAAGGCCGCGGCCAGCCCCACCCGTCGGCTCACCGTCCGGGCCAGCGCCCAGGCCAGCGTTGCCAGCGCGCCGGCGGACAGCAGTGCGAAGGGCAACCGCATCGCCCACTCGGTGTACAGCGGAAGCCTGCCCGTGCCGTGGTTGATGCCGACCAGCAGCATCCCCAACACGTCAATCCACATGGTGAGGGGCGGCTTGCTGAAGAACCAGCCGCTTTCCCAGTAGGGATAGACGTAGTCGACCCGGGCAATCATCTCCCGGCCGACTTCCCCATAGTGGGTCTCCCAGGGGTCCCACAGGCCCACCGCGCCCACGTAGGGCACGAAGACGAATGCGGCCAGCAGGCCCGCCCCGCCGGCGATGCGCCAGGCCTCGGGAAGCGAGCGCAGCCGCTGCACCCAGGCGTGGTTCCACAGCCATGCGCCCAGGAGCGTCTCCAGCACGCCCGAGCGCGACACGCTCGCCTCTGCGGAAGGCTTCGTCACGGGGCGGCCTTCTACCACGGAGCCCCGGGCCGAACGGTCTCTCAAGCGACGAGGGGGATGGCTGCCTGCCGGCTCACCCCGTCGAGGAAGCCCCACAGTGCCTGTGCCGCGGCCCGGGTGGCGCGTTCGGCACGCCCGGGTTCGGCATGGGCATCCACCAGCGACGCCACCGCCCGGGCGTGCTCGACGTCATAGGCAAGGTGCGCCTGAAAGAAGCTGAGCGCTCGCTCGTCGGTCAGGCCGTAGAAGCGCCGGAGCCCGTCCATCTTCGTCCGGGCCACCTCCGGCACCTGGGCCTCGTACGCGAAGAGGGCGCACAGCCCATCCCGCCAGTCGCCCGAGGCGAGCTGGAAGAGGGTGTCGACGGTGGCGCGGGTCTCCTCAAGCAGCTCGGCCCGGCGACAGCTCTCCGGGCTGGCCCCCAGCGCCTCGGCAAACCGCAGCCAGAGCTCCGGGTGGTCTGCCCCGTGGAGCTCCTCGTCCACCAGGTTCTGCAGCAGCACTTTGCGCACCCGGATGTCCGGGCAGTGGCTGTGGACGGTGGAGACGAAGCGCGGGAAGGCATCGACCTGCGCGAAATACTGCACCGCGTAATCCCTCAGCGTCTCCCGCGAGAGGTCCCCGCGGTTCCACGCCTGGTAGTAGGGATGGGACAGCAGGCTGTGCTCTGCCAGGACTTCGCTCAGGCGCGTGGACAGTTGCATGGCGGGATGGTGTCCTTTGAGGTGGGGGGGGGCATCCGCCTCTGGTATACCTCGCCGAACCGGCGAAGCCTGCCCCCACCCTCCGGATGAAGCTGGTCATCGAAGACGACGAGGGGAAACGCCAGGAGATTCCCGTCGACGGGCTGGAGGAGGTCACGCTCGGCAGGGCGCCCGGCAACACCATCCAGCTGCCGGAGCGCAACGTCAGCCGCAGGCATGCACGCTTCTACGCCCAGGGAGGGACGCTGGTGGTGGAGGACCTGCACTCCGCCAACGGCGTCTTCCTGAATGGGAAGAAGGTGACAGCCCCCCGGGCGCTCCAGGACGGCGACCTCCTGCGCATTGGCGACTACGGCATCGTCCTGCAGCACGACACGGACATCCACCGCATTCACCTGGAGGAGGCGGACACCGTCGAGTCGCTGACGCCGGCCATCCACGACACCGCCCCCCACCCGGTGGCCGCCGTGGTGGCCGCCCTGGTGGCCGAGGCTCAGCCCCGGCTGCTGGCGCTCAACGGCCGGTTGCAGGGGACGCTGTGGACGGTGGGACGCTCGGAGGTACGCATCGGCAAGGATGCCCAGGCCGAGCTGTCCATTCCCCACCGCTCGCTGGCGGACGTCCACGGTAAGCTGGTGCAGACGGCGGCCAATGACTGGCACCTCCAGCAGGTGGGCGGGGCGGTGCGGGTGAATGGCCTGCCCGCCGCCGACACCCCCCTCCACGACGGGGACGTCCTCGAGTTGGGGGCGTTGCGGCTGCGCTTCGTCGGCCCGGGCGCCCCGGTGCCGCAGCTGCCGGGGCGCGCGCCGGCCCGCCGCCCCCTGGCGCTGCTCGGGCTTCTGGCCCTGGCGGTGCTGGCGGTGCTCGGCGTTCGCCAGCTGGGCGCCCGCCCTCCGCCCGCAGGGCCCCGGGCGGTGCCCACCGGCCCCCCGCCGGGACGCGAGGAGCCCGTCCTGGAAGTCTCCCCGTCCACCGTCGCCCCGGGCCCGGGGGCCGCACCCCCGGCCGTGCCGGGCGACGCGGTGGCCCAGGCCCGCGCGGCCATGCAGGCCCGGGACTACGCCCACGCGCTGCAGCTCCTCAACACGGCCAAGGACCCGCGCCGGGCGTCGGAGGTCGCGTCCCTGAAGAAGACATCCCGGGCCGAGGGCGCCGCCGGACGGGCGGTGGCCGCGGCCCAGCGGGAGATGGACGCCGGTCGGCCCGGTGCCGCGCTGCGGCAGCTCAAGGGCGCCCATGGCACGCATGCCTGGGCCCTGGAGGCCGAGGTGCTGAAGGCCCGGGCCACCGAGGCCCTGCGCCCCAAGCCCAAGAAGGGCGCCGCGGCGGCCGGCACCCCGAGCGAGGCACTGGCCCTCTACCAGGAGGGGCGCCGGCTGTACGACGCGGGCCAGCTCCCGGACGCCGTCTCGTCCTTCTCTCGCTGCCTGGAGAAGGATGCCGAATTCGCCCGATGCCACCTGATGCTGGGCTCGAGCTATGAGAAGCTAGGTCAGATGGACGACGCAGCCCGGCACTACCGACGCTTCCTTGCCCTGGCCGCGGCCGACGACCCAGAAGCGCCCCGGGTGAAGAAGATTCTTGAGGATTGGGAAAACCAGAAGAAAGCTACGGGGCAGCTCCCCCCGCGCTAGGAGACGCGATGCAAATACGCATCCTGGTCGTCGATGACGAAAAGGAGACCGGCGACTACCTCCAGCTGCTCCTGAGCAAGGCTGGCTACGAAGTGGTGGCCCTCACCGACCCGACGCAAGTCCTCGACCGCCTGCGGGCCGAGGACTTTCACCTCGTCATCCTGGACATGATGATGCCGCAGATGTCGGGGACCGAAGTGCTGGAGAAGATTCGGTCCTTCGACTCGGACATCGCCGTCATCGTCGCCACCGCCCACCCGGCCGTGGACACGGCCGTGGCCTCCCTCAAGGCGCAGGCCTCTGACTATGTGAAGAAGCCGGTGGAGCCCGAGGAGTTGCTCGCCGCGGTGGAGGCGGCGCTGGCCAAGAAGGGCCTCAGCAAGGACCCGGAGGCCGAGTTGCACCGGGCCATCGGCCGTACCATCCGCGAGGCGCGCAAGGGCCAGGAGCTGACGCTGAAGCAGCTCGCTCGTCGCACCGGTCTTTCCGTCTCGCTGCTCAGCCAAATCGAGCGTGCCGAGTCGTCGGCCTCCATCAGCTCGCTGTACAAGATTGCGTCCGCGCTCCGCCTGCGGATGGCAGAACTCTTCGGCGGGGCCTGAGGGGGCGCCTACCGACCCCGGAAACGCCCCGGCCGGCGTTCCCGGACGGCCGCACGGCCTTCGGCGGCGTCCGCCGAAGCGAAGGCCCGCGCCCGCACCGCTTCCATCTCCACTCGCTCCGCCTCGGACAGAGGCGCCCGGCTCAGGCGCCGAAGCAAAAGACGTGTCCCGGCCATCGCCAGCGGGGCTGCCTCGGCCAGCTCCTCCGCCAGGGCGCGCCCCGCGGCCACCGCATCTGCCTCCAGCCGGTCGAGCAGGCCCCAGCGCAGCGCCATCTCGGTGCCCACCGTCCTGCCGGTGAGCAGCATCTCTCGCGCCCGCTGCAGGCCCACCAGCCGCGCCAGCCGCCACACCCCGTCCGGGGCGTACACAATCCCCAGCTTCAACGGCGGCAAGCAGAAGACGGTGTCCGCGCTGCCCAGGCGAAAGTCGCAGGCACAGGCGAGTTCGCACCCGGCGCCGAAGGCCGCCCCGTGCACCACGGCCACCGACGGGACGACCGCCTCCTCGAGGAGCCGAAACACGCGCTGCAGGTGGGCATCCGGAGGGCGCCCCGCCACCGCGTCCGCCTCGAGGCAGTCCAAGTCATACCCGGCACAGAAGGCGGTGCCCTCTCCTTCCACCACCAGCGCCCGGACACCGGGCGAGGGCGCGAAGGCGACTTCCAAGGCGCTGAGCATCCCCGGGGTGAGGGCATTGCGGCTGGCCGGACGCACCAGCGTCGCCACCCGGACGCCGCTCGGCAAGTCCTCGCAACGGACCGCGCCCTCGGCCCCTGTCACGGGTCGAGCACCACCAGCACATCCCCCTCGTTGACCGCCTGGGCCGGCTGACAGCGCACTTCCTTCACCGTTCCGGCCTCTGGAGCCTCGATGGGCATCTCCATCTTCATCGACTCGAGGATGACCAGCACCTCGCCGGCGGCGACCTTCTGACCGACCGACACCTCCACCTTCCAGACCGTCCCGGTGATGTGCGCCGCCACGTCCGACATGGTGTGCTCCCCTTCCGTCGCTGTTGCCGCCGAGCCCTCAACCCTTCGCGTGCTTCTCCAGAAAGTGCGTGTCCAGCGCCCCGTCCTGGAATGCCCGGTCGCGGACGATGCGCAGGTGCAGGGGCAGGTTGGTCTTGATGCCCTCCACCCGGAAGTCCACCAGAGCCCCCTCGGCCCGCCCGATGGCCTCCGCGCGGTCGCGGCCGGAGACAATCAGCTTGGCCACCATGGGGTCATAGTGGGGCGTCACCGTGTCCCCTTGGGCATAGCCTGCGTCCACCCGAACGCCCTCGCCCTCGGGAGGCCGGAACACCGCGAGACGGCCCGGACTGGGAAAGAAGCGGACCGGGTCCTCGGCGTAGATGCGGAACTCGAGAGCGTGCCCGAGGCGTCGCACCTCCCCTTGCCGGATGGGAAGCGACTCGCCGGCGGCGATGCGCAGCTGCCAGCCGATGAGGTCCAAGCCGGTGGTGGCCTCGGTGACGGGATGCTCCACCTGCAGGCGGGCATTCATCTCGATGAAGTAGAAGCCCCCCTCGCTCACCAGGAACTCCACCGTCCCGGCGTTGGCGTAGCCAAAGGCCCTTGCCGCGGCGAGGGCCGCCTGGCCCATGGCCTCCAGCAGGCCGGCATGCTGTCCGCCGAGGAAGAGGGGGCTTCCGGCCTCCTCCACCACCTTCTGGTGGCGCCGCTGGATGCTGCACTCGCGCTCCAGCACGTGGATGAGGTGTCCCTGGCCGTCCCCCAGCACCTGGACCTCGACGTGCCGCGGCGCCGGGAAATAGGACTCGAGATAGACGCCTTCGCGCCCGAAGGCGGCCTTGGCGCGGTCCGCCGATTGCCGGAAGGCCTTCTCCAGCTCGGCCGCACTGTGGGCCACCGCCATTCCGATGCCACCTCCGCCGCCGGCCGCCTTCACCAGGATGGGGTAGCCGATGCGCTCCGCCTCCTCCGCCGCCATGGCCACGTCCAGCACCAGACCGGCGCTGCCCGGCACCAGCGGGACGCCGGCGGCGCCCGCCAGCTCGCGCGCCCGGGCTTTGTCCTTCATCCGCGCCATCGCCTCGGGGGGCGGGCCAACGAAGAGGAGGCCCGCCTCGGTGCACGCCCGGGCGAAGTCGGCGCTCTCGGACAGAAAGCCGTAGCCCGGATGGACGGCCTCGGCCCCCGTCTGTCGCGCGGCCTCGAGCACGGCCTCGGTGTTGAGGTAGCTCTCGCGCGAGGGAGCCGGACCGAGCCGCACCGCCCGGCTGGCCTCGCGCACGTGCGGTAGGCCCGCGTCGGCGTCGGAGTAGACGGCGACCGTTTCCAGTCCCATCCCCTGTGCCACGCGGTTGATGCGCCGGGCGATTTCCCCCCGGTTGGCGATGAGCAGCCGGCGGAACATTGGGCGGCGCACCCTAGCACGCGTTCCCCCCGCAGCGTTTGCGCCTTTCGATCGCGCTCGGCTACCCTCATCTCCCCTGCCCCCGTGTCCCTCCCTTCGAAGACGCGAGCCCGAAGCACGAGTGCCAGACCCCGGGTGGTGCACCTGTCGGCAGTGCGGGCGCGGGGCCGCCTTGCCAGCTACCAGCAGGCGATTGGCGCGGTGCTGGCCTCGAACCGAGCGACGTTCGGCCGGCTGCATGCCTCCGGGACACTTTTCAGCCCGGAAGGTGTCCGGGCAGGCCGGGACCTCTTGCTCGCCCACCAGCACCTGCTGCGCGTGGTGGCGCTGCTGCAACGGCTCTCGGCGCGGACCCACCTGCGCGGCCCGACTGCGCTGGCGCGCCTGGAGGGCGTGTGCCTGGAGCTCGACCGGCTGCTGGAGCGGAGCTCGGCACTCGCCGAACGCACCGGCACCCACCTCGGCCGAATGGCGGGTCGCTGAGTCCTCGGCTGGACGTCTGGTACAACCAGGGAGCACCCCGCATGAACGTCGTCTCCATCTATGCGCGCCTGTACCTGGATTGCTCGCGGCGGGCACTGGCGAGCATTGCCAAGAGCGCCTGGACGCTGCTGTTGCCCATGGGCCTTTTCCTGGCCCTGCAGCTGGCCGGCGTGCTGGCCGCATCCCTGGGGCCGCTGGCCGGCTTGGTCCTCGGCCTGGTCCTCGCGGCACTCGGTAGCTGCTACCTCTATTTTCTGGGAGAGGTCGTGGCGAACGCCAAGGTGCAGCTGTCCGAGTTCCGGAAAAGCATCGGCACGTACTTCTGGTCCGTGGCCAACGTCCTCTTCGTCTACTGGGTCGCCTCGCTCATCCTCGGCGGACTGCTCAGCCATTCTCCGCAAGCCCGGGGCGCCGACATCGCACTGCAGTTGGTGGCGCTGGTGCTTCTGAATGCAGTGCCCGAAGTCATCTACCAGCGGCACACCTACGGCGGCCTCGCCACCATCCAGCGTGCCGTGCAGTTTCTGCAGGCCAACTGGATGGAGTGGGGCGTCCCCAACCTGGTGCTGCTCGCTCTGCTTTGGCTGGCGTGGAGGGATGGCCTCGGGCTGTTGATTCAACTGGGCACCCTGGGCGTGGTGCTGTGGAGCATCTTCTTCGGCAGCCTGCTGCACGTGGTGATGGTCTTCCGTGGCCACCTCTTTGCTGCCCTGGACGGCAGCAGCCATCGCCAGCGGATGTTCCGCTACCGCACCGCGGCCTAGCGACTCGGAGGAGCTGCTGGAAACAAGACCCGCTGCTTCGCGCGTCGCGGCGCTCTTCCTTCTCGCCCAGGCGGCCTGCACCGTCGGCCTGCTGGCCACCACCCGGCGCTCGGACAACGAGAAGCTGCTGGTGGCCGCCTTTGCCGCCGTCGACGTCCTGCTCGCCCTGGCGCTCGCCCTGCGCTGGCGCGGGGCCCTGCGGGCCCTGGCGCTGCGCAGCCTGGCCGGGCTGCTGGTCTTCGGGGGCCTCGCGCTGCTGCGGCACGAAGTGGTGGGCGCCGGGCTGGCCCTGGCGGCGGCGGGCGGGCTGTTACTGCTGGCCGTGGGCACCCCCGGGGGGCTGCGGACCGCGGCCGCGGCCACCGTGCTGGCTGGCGTCCTCGCCGTCGAGGCGTGCGGGCTGTACGCCGTCGTGACCGGGGACGCCATCCTCGCCCTCCCCATCCACCGGGCCCTTGGCTGGGTGGAGGGCCAGCCGGTGGAACTGGTGACGGGCCGGCGCTTGCCCTATCAGCTGCGGCTGGAGCCCGGGCACTGGGTGTACGCCACCGCCGCCCTGCATGCCGACGAGGATGCCGATGTGCACCTGGTGTGGCCGCGCCGGAGCGCCCACCTGGTGGTGCGCGCCTTCGACGCGCCTGGTGCCGGAGGCTTCGACCTCGCCGAACTCCAGCACCGGCTGGAGGGACTGCTGGCCGACACTGAGTTTCGCGAGGCGGTGGACCTCGGGGGAGATTTCGAGGGGAGCCGCCTCATCCGCGTCCACAGCCGGACGCCTGACTTTGACGAGGACGGCTGGCTCGGCCTCTTCACCCGTGGGGACCACGGGTTTCTGGTGAGTGCGGCCACCCCCAGCCGCAACTTTCCCTTGCTGTCCGACGGCCTCCGCGCTGCCGTTACCTCCTTCAGCTTCGACCTGCCGCCTCCCCCGACCATTCCCCAGGAGGTCGTCGAACGGGTGAAGCGGGCCGTGGTGCTGGTGAAGACGGCGTCGGGCTCTGGCTCGGGCTTCGTCGTGGACGTGGTGGGCGGCATGGCGCGCGTCCTCACCAACGCGCACGTGGTGCAGCGTGGGGCCGACGCCGGCCGGGAGGAACTCGGGGTTGTCTTTTCCGACGGTGCCGTCCGCACGCTGCAACCCGCACGGGTGGTGCACAGCGAGGCGGAGGCGGACCTGGCTTTGCTGGAGGCGCCCGTCGGGACGGCCCGGCCCCCCCGGCTGCTGCTGCACACGGTGCGGCTGGCGTCCGCCGGGCTCCCCCTCTTCGTCGTTGGGTTCCCACTCGGGCTGGGCGCCAGCGCCACGGCCGCCTTCCCGCCGCCGACGGTGAATGCCGGCCGGCTGGCCGGGGAGCCTGAAGCCACCGGGCCCATCCGGGTGGACGTCGCCATCAACCCGGGCAACAGCGGGGGTCCGGTGGTGGACGTCACCGGCGCCGTGCGCGGGGTGGCGATGGCGCACATTCGGGGCAGCGACACCAGCTTCCTCGTCCCGTCCGAGGAGGTGGGCCGCTTCCTCGGGCATCCGGCCTGGCTGGGGTGGAGCACCGTCGAGCCGCCGGAGCCGCTCCCCGTCCTCCCCGTCGTGGCCGGGCAGCGCGACTGGGCCCTGCAGGCGACGGTGCTGGTGGAGGCGGGCGGGAAACTCGCCCCGGGGGTCCTCGTGCCGTCGGCGGGCGCGCCCCTCGTCCTCACCAGCGCCGAGGCCGTGCACAACACGGACGGGGGGGCGCTGGTGCGGCTGCGCCCCGGTTTCGAGGACGAGCGGGCGGTGCCCGCCCGCCTGCTGACCAGCGAGACGGTGTCGGACCTGGCGCTGCTGCAGCTGCCGCCCGACGCCGGCACGCCGGCCCCCCTGCTGCTCGGCGCCGCGGGGCCGCTGGTGGAGACCGCGCCGCTGGACCTCGCCGGCTTCTTCCTCACCTCGCCTGGCGGCCG
>Ga0209048_10002164_pt1 | contig 19715 bp, 22 predicted proteins | sample FrelakmetCRP12CR_FD_187146 | JGI IMG/M metagenome (GOLD analysis project Ga0209048, IMG submission 187146) | Freshwater lake sediment microbial communities from the University of Notre Dame, USA, for methane emissions studies - CRP12 CR (SPAdes)... | ecosystem: Environmental > Aquatic >... | reverse complement strand
GTTTTTTTGTTACGTTTACCAAATGAGGGTGTACCTTTCAATATATATCCTCCTCAAAATTCATATTTAACCTAGATCTAGAATTATCTAACCTGGTGATATGTATACTATGTTGTCCCCACGGATGAGAACTACACCTAATCTTCTCGATGATTCGCCGTCTTCTAATTCTTCGGCGTCGTTTAAAACCAAATTCATATGCATGTCAAAACTTTCAAGAACTCCACGGAATTCTCGGCCGCCTTTAAGTTTAATCAGTACCTGAGAGCCAAGTGCTTTACCTAATACATCTAGTGGTCTTGATGTATTCACATTCTTCTGTACACTCACTATTATCACCTTTCCTATAGCTTCAATGTTGGTATGATTTATATTTAAATGTACCGTCCATCAAAAATATAAAAAGGCAGAACTAAGGTGAGTTTTAATTGAAAATCAAAAAGAGATACCATCTTAAAAAGAAGAAACTCAGAGAAGTGGAAGCTAAAATGGGACCCTATCGTTCCCTAATACCACCTAAGGCCAAGGTGGAAATTATTGAAACAGATCTCCCTGACCTGATACTAATAAATGACGAACCTCTTATAATGATCCTAATGGACGAGCCCATTCCCACCCTCAAAGGCGCTCTTAAAATGAAAAATGAAAGCAGATATGTGGTGGTGGTGGACATGGGGGCAGTGCAATTCATGGCCAAAGGGGCAGACGTGATGTCACCAGGCATTACTGAAGCCGATCCAAATATAAAAGAAGGAGAAATAGTAGTGGTGGTGGATGAAACCCACCGTAAGCCCCTTGTAATTGGTCGTAGTCTCATATCTGGTAAGGAAATGGTCAAAAGCCATCAAGGCAAGGCCGTGAAGACCCTGCATAATATAGGGGACAAAATTTGGAATCTAGAGATATAACTATATTAAATTGTAATTATTGAGTAAAAAAGAAAATTTATTATATCTTTAAGGAGTTTAAATGGTAAAATTGCGATACTCTGCAGGTAAGGTAATTTCCCCAGAGGTACATAAGATTGGGGTGCTAGCCTTGGGTTCCCACTTGGAAAACCATGGTGCGGTTCTACCCATCGACACCGATGCCAAAATAGCAACTCACCTTGCCTTTGAGGCCTCCCTAATTACAGGAGCAAAGTTTCTGGGTGTACTCTACGCTGCCACAGAGTATGAATATGTGAAACATGGATTACACCTTTCTACCCAGGAATTAGTAGAAAAACAACTCATTCCCACTCTCCACGCTGCCAAAGATAATCTCCAAATTGAAGCAATAGTGCTGGTGAACGCTCATGGAGGAAATGTTCCAATCATAGATTATCTGAAGGATATGGAAAAGGAACTTAAACTCAGGATCGTCTTCAACAACAAAATCGTAGAGCTTGAGGGACCCCACGCTGGAACTGGAGAGATATCGATAGGATCCAAACTGGGAATAACCGACATTTCCAGATTGGAGCAACACTGTCAGTTCGAAAATTACCCTGAAGTGGGAATGATTGGCCTAAAAGAAGCTAGAAACGCCAATAAAAGCATAGATGATGGTGCACGTAAGTTACAGGAAGAAGGGATCTGTATAGATAAAAATTTAGGTGAATATCTACTAAAAACAGCCATTGCTGACGTTATTAGTGATGTAAAAAAATTGTTAGGTCAATAAATATTGCGAATCCTGATGACTTAAAGCGGTTTTTTGAGCGGTTTTAAACATCCAAAGGGGTTCTTCAGGGACTCTTCATAACCAATTAAGTGATTAATTGATTTATGATTGCTTTCAAATCCTGATGAATTTGCATGTTTAGTTTTCATGATCTAAAGAGTTCAAGATGTCATTTTTAACTTTATCGTATGCATTAACTACTCCCGGACCTATATGGATTATTAGATCACCTTTAACTGCATTTTCTAATGCTTTGGTCATTGCCTCTTCGATGCCTAAGGTTAGATGTTTTTCACTAGAATTTGCCCCTCTGAGAACCTCTTCCGCGGCTTTTATATCAACAGAACCAGTAGTCTCATTTTTAGCACTAACAAAAACCAAGTCTGCATATTTTCCAAGTATTTTCCCAATTTTAAATTTATCACGAATTGTTAGGGTATCTGGATTGTCTAAAGTGATAATAAGCCTTCCTTCAACTTCTAAACTTGTTAAGAGTGTTTCCATACTTTCTGGATTGTGTGCGGCGTCTATAAAGATATCTACACCGTTAAATACACCAATCTTCTCGAAACGCCCCTCTAAACTTGTGAAGCTTTCCACCTGATCTTTCGTTGTTTCAAGGTCTAACCCCAGAACTAGTGCCGTAGCTATGGTAGCCAAAGTATTTTCGATGTTAAACTCACTAGGTAACTTTATTTTTATATTAGTTTTCTGATGTTTAGTGTATTTCCTTTTAAACTGTCCACAGTTACAATTGATCTTGTGGCAGTTTTCACAAATCAAGGTAGGTATTTCCGCTACCTTTAATAGGAATTTTGATCCTTTTAAACCTTTATTTTCCACCTGCTCTGCAACAACGTGTAAATCAGTTTTTTCTCGGTTTTCGTAAATTTTTCCTTTATATTTAATAGTTTTTGGACGATTTAACCCATAAAAAATAGTTTCATAATTCTCTAGATTAACTTGGCTGAGTATGGGGTCATCTCCATTTAAGATGAGTACACCATTTTCATGAAGGAGTTCTGCTACAGATAAATTTCTTTCAATATAATCTTTATAAGAATTAAATTCTTCCATATGATCAGGGGTTAAGTTAGTGACAATACCCACACAGATTTCTATTCCATTAGTCATTCTAACTGTTCCATGAGGAAGTTCTAAAACAGCCAAATCTTCATTTATTTCATTAGATGTTACTAAATCTATTAAACTTTCAATAACTAGAGATCCCTGTAATGATGACAGAATAATTGGATTATATGATTTTTTAACGCAATAACCTATCATATTGGTGGTGGTTGTTTTACCATCAGTTCCAGCCACTCCCACAATTGGAATTTCGATTAATGAATTAAGAATCTTTCCAATATCTTGAGTAGTAACTTCAATTATCCTACGTTTTTTTCCCTCTTCTCTAATGAGTTCACGAATTTCAGCATTCTTTGGAATGTTTGGTGAGATAAATACTGCTTCAGCCCATTTTAAACTTCTTTTTTTGTGAGCTCCTAATTCTAAAGTAATTCCCTTCTCTTCAAGGATCTTTAAATTATATTTTGCTTTTTCAGGAAGTTTTTGGTAGCTTCTATTGTCCGATATCCGAATTTCATTATCTATATAGTTTAAAAGTTGGGCTGCAGGCCTCCCAGCATTTCCTGCACCTATTACGAGAATTCTTTTAGCGCTGATCATTATATCCTATTATTTTTTCAGATTTATTAAAATTTATTCCATATTCTTAAAATCGAGCTTACATTGAAAGCTTAGTTCCATAATATGCTTTAAATAAAAAAAACCATTTTTCATTTAATTAAACATCAATAAAATTGAAATTCGTTTCATGTTCTTATCTCCATGGTCAAAAACATCTCCATTATTGATAAATAAAAATATTATTATCACTTAAAAATTTATCTTTTTAATATTCTGTCCATAGAAGATTGAATGCTGTTTAGCCAGGGTTTAATACTATTTTTAGGCTCTTTTTCGTAGTTAACAATCTCCTTGTGGTTATTTACTATCCTGGTTTGGTTCATTACGAATTCTTGAAGCCAGTCTGCTAGTTCGTATTCTGTCAGATTTTTAAAGAAGACCCATGCATAGCCTTCATGTTCATCGCTTAAATTTAGGTTACCTTCTAGGATCTTACCTGACATTATGATGTGAACCGCCCTAATAAGGTGAAGATTCTGTTCAGACACTCCCACCAATGATCTAGAGCTATTTTAAGTTGAGTTTCCTCATAAACTTCCCTAATCAAGGCTTGATCAAAGGACTCTTTCTGATCCACCTTTCCACCAGGAAGCTCCCATTTCCCAGGATTAGTCTTAGAATCTGTTGATCTTTTAAGAATAAGAATTTTATCATCCTCATCTTTGAGAAGGACCCGCACAGAAAGGCCAAAAATATAATCTATCATTTAAACTAACCTACTAACTTATTGTATAACGTGAACATTATCTTCTTTTATAAGTCTTAAGACAAGTTTATTACACATTTAGTACATGAAAATGAAAAATTAAACAAAAACATGTTTATCTATTTATTTTTCCATACTTCTAACTTGTTTAAATGAATAATAATATTGCCAGGGGAAAAATCACATGTAGCACAATATCTGCGGAGAAGTGGCTGATCATTGCTGATTCTAATCCTTTTTTCCAGTAAAGCCAACCAAATATTATTCCCCCAACACCATTTAATATAATTGCTCTAGTAACTATTATTGGTGTGATTGTAATTATAGTTCCGATAACAGGCAAATGTCCAAGTCCAAATATAATTGCAGAAATAATTATCGCCAACCAGATACCAGAAGTTGTTGGTTTTCCTTCTGATGTTTTTTTGATTTTGAAGAATATCCAGACTATAAGAGTCATTAAAAATAGTCTCAATAGTATTTCTTCTCCAATTCCACCGTAAAAGGATGCCAGGAAGCTCTTCCATAGTGGTACGGATATTTCTGCACTCAGAAGAACACTAGAAGCTGGAATGAAAAGAAAGCTCAAGAGAATAATTAGGATGCCTGCTAGAACACCCATACCTATGGAAATACCTAAAATAGATTTTAAATAGTTCCTTACTTCATTACCTTCTAACCAACCTTCCAGCACAGGCAGGCCAAATCCAACCCTTTTAGCCAGATATAAACCAATAAAGATGGCAATCGAAAATTCAATTATAGTCTGAATTAATTGAGCAAACAAAACAAATGGAGTTAAAACTCTTGCTAAAGCAGGACTGAGTGCTAAGGCATATGGAAGAACCAATAAACTCGCAATAAAACTCGCTGCAAGAAGAATTAGAAATAATTTCCAGTTTATATCTTTATTCATGATATTTATCTTATACATTTTATATTTAATAAAATTGTAATAGTAATAAATTTAATTCTCAATCTCCTTGATCAACCGTTTGCACTCCCCAACTACCTTCTTCTTACCAAATGTCTGGGCAATCCTACCCACCGCATCCAGCATACGGATTAAAGTATCCAGCCATGAAAATATGTCCCCAGCATAGGCGTGTATCTCATAGTCCCTGAGTAGCTTGCGGCTAATGTCTACCGGGTCATTCTTGGTCAGGCGCTGCTTTACCATCTTCCTGGATAATTCACGTTGAAAACAGCCACAAAAGGGCCGATCTTTGCAGCGACACGTGTAAAAGTCCATCTGAAGTTGTGTGATCCTCTCTCTGAGGTTAGGTTCTAATTTCGCCAGGCTCTGGCCTGAACTGAGGATTTCCAGGGTTGAATCAGCGAAAAGCCGGCTAGACATATTTATCTTTAATATACGGCCTATCTGAACGGTTACACGATTGGAGAGATAGGCATTTTCAAAGGGCACATACTTCAAGGCCAAATCCATGGGATGTATGTTGCCTATGTTCTTCCTAATATGATCCCCCCAAGGATACGGGAGGAAAGACATGGAAACTGCCCTTCCATAATGTGTGGGGGTTAAAATACCATTATTCTCTTTTACTAGGCTTTGGTCCAACATTATATTGAAGGCTTCATCTAATTCTAGGGGTAATTTCTCATTTTTATATGCTAGGGTGATTTCATCAAAGTTTTCTACCGTTCCGGTGCATATATCTGCCAGGAACTGTTCCACCTGGCTCTCTTCATTGTAGGTAACCTTCACAGGTTCTAAGTCGCTGGAGATAAGTTGCATGGCCTGAGTTTCCTCTGTCTCATCACCATAGCTCCTTCCAACTTCTGGTAAGAGATAGACCTTTCCCTGGTCATGGTAAGTAGGTCTACCAGCACGACCGAGCATCTGTGAGAACTCGTTGGGAGTTAAAGTCTTGTTACCCATGGTTAAACTCTCAAAAAGTACCTGTGAGGCAGGAAAATCCACTCCAGCGGCCAGGGCAGCAGTGGTGACCACTGTACCTATTTTCTGTTCGCTGAATTCCTTCTCTATTCTGTATTTTTTTGCATAGGATAGTCCTGCATGGTAAGCTGCTGCCTTGACGTTCCGTCTGGTGAGATAGTCAGCAATGGTGTGGGTTTTGCGGCGGGAATTGGTGAAGATTATGCTTTGACCATGATAACCCTTCTTGGACCGGTTTTGGTACTCCGCTCGGGTCAGTTTGGCCAGCAAATAATTCTTCTCCTCCTCAGTCCGAACGAATATCAAATGTCGCTCTAGAGGAACTGGACGCATCGAATATTCCACTAACTTCATACCGAACTCGCTGGCGAGTTCCAGGGGGTTCTGGAATGTTGCCGAAAGTCCTATTATTTGTAAGTTAGGGAACAGATTTTTTAATCTGTGAATAAGTCCTCTTAGCCTAGGCCCACGTTCTTCATCCCCCAGCATGTGAATCTCGTCCACTACTACTATGTTCAGATTTCCCAGTTCATAAGACCTTCCAGCACGGAGTAGAAAATCTAGGCCTTCGTAAGTCCCCACCACAATATCTGCTTCTTTTACATTTCCATCAGGAAGGATGAGTTCCTCTTTGGCTCTTATTCTGCTCGTTCCTACCCTTATGGAAACTTTCAGATCCAATTCGTTGTATCTCTTCTTGAAATCCCGGTATTTCTGGTTGGCTAAAGCTACAAGAGGGGTTAAAAAGAGGAATTTACCACCCTCCAGTGCTTGAGGTATACCTGCTAGTTCGCCAATGAGTGTTTTTCCGCTGGCGGTGGCAGAGACTACCAGGAGATTTTCGCCATCCAGGAGTCCATTCTGGAGTGCTAATACTTGTACTGGGAGCAAATGAGTGCCCTGGGTCTTTAATGCCTTTTTAAATTTTGTAGGGATTTTAATATCATCTATACTGATCTTGGATAGATTATCACCCTTGGAAGTTATTCTGTCGTATAGAGTGAGTTCTGGGTGTTTTAAGGGGTCAAAATGTGGTTCGAAGAAGTTTAAGACTTTTTCCAGGTCGTTAGTTTGGTTTAGCAATTTTTTGAAACGCGAAAATGTGCTCAGGTCATATGAATGTTCTTTTAACTCCCTTTTGATCTCGTTCTCTGCGCATAAGCGGCAGATGTAGTCGTTATGATAAATATAAGATTTTTCTTTCTGGATGAGAGTGATGAAACCTTCGAAGGTACAGTGGTGGCAGATAATTATAAGCTGATAATCAATATTCAGGGACTGGAGTATGTCTTCAGTGTCCTTATCTTCCCCAACTAGGAAGACGTTCTGTTTTCGGAGTATCTTAACAGCTTCGTTGGGTGGTAGGAGGATCTCCTTATCCTTCTTTACAATGAACTTGTGTATCTTCACCTGGTCCTTTATTCGGCGGAGCTTGAGGTAACCGTAAAATAAGGGTTTTCTCCTAGTATTTAGTGCTCCTTTGGAGCTACCAATAGGAAATAATTCAACTATCTTCTTTTTGCGTCTTAAAATAATCATGTTTCTTATCCTAAAAAGAATAGAGTATATTTAAGGTTTCTTTGTGCCTTATAAATAGGAGTCGGAGAATCTTGCCATATTAATGATTGTCTTATGTTGCTATTGGAGAGATTATAAGGTTTCTTCATGGGCTTGTTTCTTCTTAAGGAGTTCCACAGCCTTTTCTCTTAGTTTGAATTTCTGTATTTTACCACTGGCTGTTAATGGGAATTCTTCAACGAAGAAGACATGTTTAGGGACCTTGTATCTAGCGATCTTTGTCATGGAGTAGTCCCTAACATCTTCTTCCGTTAATTTGGCTTTTTCTTCAAGTATGATGAAGGCTCCCACAATTTCTCCGTACTTATCGTCAGGAATACCCACCACTTGTACGTCCTTGATGCCAGGCAGGGTATATAGGAATTCTTCGATTTCTCGTGGGTAGATGTTCTCCCCACCCCTAATGATCATATCTTTGATACGGCCCACTATGGTATAATAGCCATCTTCGTCTACCGTGGCTAAATCTCCACTGTGCAGCCATCCATCCTTTTCTATGGCTTCTGCAGTCATTTCAGGCATTTTATAGTATCCTTTCATGATATTATATCCTCTGCAGATTATTTCTCCTGTTTGGCCCGGTCCTAATGTGTCTCCAGTTTTCGGGTCTATTATCTTGACTTCGATGTGTGGCATGGCCGTGCCCACAGTTTCCACCTTTTTTTCGATGGGATCATCAACGCTGGTCTGCGTGAACACCGGACTGGCCTCGGTTAACCCATAGGCAATGGTAACCTCATCCATGTTCATATCTTCCATGACCTTCTTCATTGCTTCTATAGGACAAGGGGAGCCTGCCATGATCCCCGTCCTTAAAGATGAAAGGTCGAACATATCGAACATGGGATGGGTGAATTCGGCGATGAACATGGTGGGCACCCCGTAAACTGCAGTAGCTCTCTCTTTCTGCACCGCAGCCAAGACCAGAAGGGGGTTGAAGAGTTCCACCATCACCATAGTGCCTCCGTGAGTAACAATAGCTAGAACACCCAGCACTATGCCAAAACAGTGAAAAAGGGGAACAGGTAAACAGACTCTATCCTCCTCGGTTAATTTCTGCCGCTCACCAATGTAGTAGCCGTTGTTGAGGATGTTGCGGTGAGTTAACATCACCCCTTTGGGAAATCCCGTGGTTCCCGAGGTGTACTGCATGTTGATCACCTCTTCATTATTCCTGGAAGATTTTATCCTCTTAAATTCCTCATCATTGCCGTGTTTTCCAAGAAGCATCAACTCGTTGGTGTTGTAAATTCCTCGGTGCTTCTCCTGACCTAGGTAGATGACGTTCTTGAGATGTGGAAACTCCTTGCTTTTGAGTTTGCCTCTTTCCTTGGATTTAAGCTCTGGAACCAGCTCATATAGTGTTTGCACATAATCCACATCTCTGAAGCCGTCGATGATCGCTAAAGCTTTCATATCAGACTGTCTGAGTACATAATCTAGTTCATGGATCTTATAAGCCGTGTTTACAGTGACCAGCACTACTCCTATCTTTGCAGTGGCAAAAGCTACTGTGAGCCAGTCGGGTACGTTGCGAGCCCAGATACCTAAATGATCACCAGGAACCAGTCCTATTTCCAGGAGACCCTTGGCAAAGAGGTTTACCCGTTCATCGAACTCCTGGTAAGTGAAACGGAGATCACGATCTGGGTAGACCATGAACTCCCTATTTGGAATTTTTTTAACCATTTTCTCCAAGAAAATACCAATGGTATCCTCAGTAAAAACCATATAAACGCCTCATTTCACCATATAATCCATCATTGCTAATTTTATTTGCTAAACTGATTTTTAGTCCTTTACTACTAAATGTGCTTCCAAGTGTTTTCTAATTTCTTTAGGTATGAATTGTGATTTCTGATCAATATAATCGTAATGCACTATGACCGCTGTTCCCTTGGCCTTGAGGTGGCCATTTTGCCAGGCCTCATGTCCAGTGGTGAAGGATGTTTTCCCAATTTTTATGATGTAGGATTTAATGTCTACGTCACTATCATAGTACATCTGGCCGAGGAAGTCGAAGTCTGTTCTGACCATGATCAGTTTCCATTTCTCGTAGCTCAGGTCCAGATCCGGGGTGAACAGTCTGTAGAGACGGTTTCTGGCAAGTTCAAACCATTCGGCTAGAACGATGTTGTTAATGTGTTTGAGTCCGTCAGTGTCTCCAAAACGGGGTGTAACTGTAATAGTGTACATAAATTTTCTCCCTAAAAAGGAGAGTAGACTACTGCCAATATCCTTGCTTCATCTTTATGAGCATGGAGATCGTGGGGGATCACTGAATCGTAGTATATGCTGTCTCCTTGAGCTAGAAAATACTTTTCTTGGCCGTAAAGTATTTCAATCTCTCCGTTGAGGATATATATGAATTCTTCACCTTCATGAGATGATAGCTGGTAATCAGCACCATTTAGAGGGTGTACATCAACAATAAAGGGTTCCATGTGCCTATCCCCCTTTCCATATGCCAGGGAGTATAATTCAAGAGTGCTGTGATTGCTGATATGGCTCTGCCCTGAAAATCGTATGATGTTTTCTGATTTTCCTGATTTAACAATGAACGGTCCGCTATGGGGGGCATCATCCAGGAAGGTACCTAGCCGCACTCCCAGTGCTCGAGCAATTTTCATTAAAGGTGATAGGGATGGCACTAATGCTCCGCTTTCAATGTTTTCTATAATTTCAACACTGTTTTGGCTGGATTCTGCCAGTTCCTTCACAGACATTCCATGATCTTCTCTTAACTGACGGATTTTTACTCCTACTTTATTCTCTTCAGACATTTGTACACCTTTTATTGGCAATTTATGATGCTAATTTTGGATTTTGATATAGGTTTTAGTTCCAATGATAGCTATTAAATATTTAATAATGTTTAGATATGATACTTAGTTTCCCAAAATCATAGTTCTTATGAGATCCTGATTCTATTATGAATCTCTAGTAAAAAAGATGTAAATAAGATTCCAGAATTATGGTGATTTATTGGTTTGGTTTTGTAGTGGGGTGGTGTTATTGACGGGAGTTTTGTTGGTAATGTTAGTAACATTGGTTATATTGATGGGTATCCGCCTTACCACCGTAACTGGAGTGAAGGATGGATCTCCAATTTGACTGATTTTTTGTCCATTTCCGAAATTGAAATTTGAGGGAAAGAGACCTACTCCAATATCACTGCCAATATTTAGAGCATTTGCGCTTGAAGCAAATCCGTAGGCAAGCAAAGCTATCATTAAAACAATAAATAATCTGCCTGCTTTTTTGGGATTCATTTGATCTTCCTGAATATGGTTCTAAATCTGCATTACAACTTGAGTGTAATATTGGCTCTAAACTATCAATGAATTATATCTCAACCAGTTTAAATATCATACCTAAAAATCGAAGTTTTTTCATTACCACGAACAACATCTATCTAATTATTTTACCTATAAAAGAGATAACCTTGCTGTTGGGATATTTTCCTCTTAATAGAGATAATAAACTTTTTATATGACCAATTAGCGTGTTAATTATTAAATCTCGATGAAGCGCTGCCTAGTGAAAGTGGTATGGCTCTTGTTCAATAATTAATTACTCAACTGTGACACATTTAGCCAGATTTTTTGGCTTGTCGGGGTCTATGCCCCTCTGAACACTTATGTGATAAGACAAGAGTTGTAAAGGCACCACATAAACTAGCGGAGACAAAATCTCGCTGATTTCAGGTGGGAATTGGATGAGGTCATTGACTTCGTACTGCAAAATCTGGTCATCCTGTGATCCCAAACCAATTACGTTAGCTCCCCTTGCTTTAACCTCTTCTACATTACTCAAAATACGGTTATGGCTCTTACCAGGAGGAACTATAGCAACAACCGGCACATTATCACATATCAGGGCAAGTGGCCCATGTTTAAGCTCTCCTGCCGGGTATCCCTCACCGTGAATGTAAGTGATCTCCTTGAGTTTTAGAGCCCCTTCCATGGCTGTTGGAAAAGAAAAACCTCTACCTATAAAAAAGAAATCATTATCATCCCTGTATTTTTTTGCCAAATTCTTAATATGTTCTTCATCATCTAAAACCTTTTGAATGTAATCGGGGACCATTTGAAGTTGTTTTAAAAGCTCTTTATCATCACTCATGAATGCTGCCAGGAGATAAATGCAAGTGAGTTGACTTATGTAGGTCTTGGTAGCGGCCACACCAATTTCAGGCCCTGCTCGGGTGTATATAACATGATCAGCTTCTCTGGTAGCTGTGCTGCCCAGTACATTAACTATAGCAAGGGTTGTAGCCTTCTCTTTGGCTATTCTGAGGGCCTTTAAAGTGTCAGCAGTTTCTCCGGACTGGCTAATAAATATTACTAATGAATCTGGACCCAATGCATTTGCTGAGAATTCGAATTCCGAGGCCAGCATCACATCAGTGGGCAGACCTACCAAGCCCTCAATGAGGTATTTAGCTACCAGGGAAGCATGGTAAGAGGTACCGCAAGCCACAAAGCAAATACGCTTAAACTTTGGGAATTTGCGAACCATATTTTCAATATCAGATGCCTCGGAAAGGGTGTTTCTCACTGCTTCAGGTTGTTCGTGTATCTCCTTTAGCATGAAATGGTTGTAACCACTCTTTTCTGCCATTTCCGGACTCCAGTTGATGATGTGAATTTCTTTATCTAGAATCCTACCTTCACCGTCCTTCACAGTGACACCAGCCCCATCCATAATGAACATCTCATGATCTTCTAGGTAGATAATACGGTTACTGTGTTGAAGTATAGCAGGTACATCTGAGGCCAGGAAATATTCATCATCCCCCACGCCAACAATGAGGGGACTTTCCTTTCTCACACCCATAATCTTTTTAGGTTCGTCAGATGAGATAACTGCAAAAGCGTAGGAGCCCTTAAGGTCATGGACGGTTAGACGAATTGCTTCCTCTAAATCTGAACTCTTATTTTGGTATTTTTCTATGAGATGGGCTATGACTTCTGTATCTGTTTCGGATGTGAATTTATGGCCCTCTTGCTGCAGTTGGTCCTTCAGTTCCTTATAGTTTTCAATGATTCCATTATGAACCACTGCTATTTTTTCTAGGCAATCAGTATGGGGATGTGCGTTTTCTCGGGTGGGAAGTCCGTGTGTTGCCCAGCGGACATGAGCTATTCCCCATTCTCCAGGAAGTTCATCCAGATGCAGTTCTTGATAAACATCATCAATTTTTCCATGATCCTTTCGGATGTTTATCTTTGAGGAAGATGAAGTAGCGATGCCAACCGAATCGTACCCCCTGTACTCAAGGCGTCGTACGCATTCCAGAAGCACAGGAGCCGCTTTTTTATCCTTAAGTATACATCCCACTATTCCACACATGAATTTCACCAAGTAAAATTTGTCTTACAATATGTAGATGATTTATAATCAGAAGTTATAATATCACTAATGTAGTTTTATGTCTATATAATATTTGACCCAAAAATCGGAGTAATACATGAAGCTTGATATTGGAAATCTTTTATATAAAGGTAAAGCCAAGGATATCTACGAAACCAGCCAACCGCAAATGGTTATTGTAAAGTTCAGGGATGATATAACAGCCGGCGACGGAGAAAAGAAGGAAGTTATGGGGAAAAAAGGTTATTATAACTCTCTAATCTCTGCCAAACTTTTCCTGCTCCTTGAAGATGCAGGAATAAAAACTCAATATCTGGATCTACTAGAACCAGGCTACATGCTCTGTCATCAGCTGGAAATGATTCCTCTGGAAGTTATAACTCGAAATTTAGCCACAGGTAGCCTAATTCGCCGTTTTCCATTCGGAGAAGGGCAGACCTTCGATCCCCCTCTGATACAGATGGACTATAAAAACGATGAATACCATGACCCCATGGTCAATGATGATATAACCTTAGCCCTGGGATTGGCAACCAAAGAAGAGCTGCAGGAAATTAGGGCGAAAACTCTCCAAATCAACCAGGTTTTGAAGGATTTCCTTGATAGCAAAGGATTGCTTTTCCCAGACTTCAAGATCGAATATGGTCGGGATAATGGGAAAAAATTGGTGCTGGGAGATGAAATCAGCCCTGATACATGTCGTTTCTGGGACCGTGAGACCTGTGATATTCTGGATAAGGACTTGTTTCGTATGGGCGAACAAGGAGTTATAGAGGCCTACCAGAAGGTGACTAATATCATATTAGATGAAAAAGATAAGAAGAGATGGAATTTAGATTTTTGATTCTGGTGATGTCTATGAAGTACCATGCTCAAGTCGAGATTAGCCTCAAAAGAGGCATGTTAAACCCGGAAGCTTCCACAATTCAAAGGGCGCTTGCCCTCCTCGATTACCTAGTTGAAAATACCGATACCATCGAGATTGTAAAGTTCGATCTAGAAGCCTCAAATCCAGAAGTGGCCCAGGAGGAAGTACAGGAGATGTGCGAGAGACTGCTCTGCAACCCAGTGATACACGACTACCAAATACGGATCAACGAGGCGGAGGAATGATGAAGGTTGGAATTATCCGATTTCCCGGATCAAACTGCGATCGAGACGTTTTTCACGCCCTTCAACTAGTAGGGGCCGAACCTAGTTATGTATGGTGGAATCAGCGTGATCTCTCAAATTTTGAAGCAATTGTGATACCGGGAGGATTCTCTTATGGAGATTACCTGCGAGCGGGGGCCATAGCCGCCATAACCCCCGTTATCGAAGGGATCAAAGATGTGGTAAAGGATAAGAAACCTGTTTTAGGTATATGTAACGGCGCCCAAATACTGGCTGAAGTAGGTCTTGTGCCTGGAGTGTTCACCATCAACCAGAAAGCAAATTTCATCTGTAAATGGACAGATCTGGAGGTTAAAACCAATAGAACTCCATTTACACATCTTTATGAGAAGAATGAAGTGATTAGAATGCCCATCGCCCATGCTGAAGGACGATACTACGTCGATTATCTGGATGAACTCCATGATCAAGACCAGATAGTGCTGGGCTTTGCAGGAAATAATCCTAACGGTTCCCTGGAGGCCATAACTGGAGTATGTGATCATGAAGGGCTTGTATGCGCAGTTATGCCCCACCCGGAGAGGGCTTCTGAAATTATATTGGGTTCAGATGATGGATTAAAATTTTTTCAAGGCATAGTCAATTATTGATGGATAAATAGAATAATTCAATTATAACTGGTTTAAGAAGCTGATTATTAGATGAATAAACTATTAATACAAATTTTCACGGTGAAAGGATGGTAGTATATTTAGTTGGTGCAGGCCCTGGAGATCCGGAACTGATTACACTTAAGGCCATTAAATTTCTTGAAAAAGCAAACGTAGTTATCTACGACCGGCTGGCCAACGAGAAAATTCTGAAATACGCCTTTGGAGCCCAGTTGATCTACGTGGGTAAAAAAGCAGGAGCCCACTCGAAAAGCCAGGAAGAAATTAATCAGATTCTCATAGAACAGGCTAAAAAGCATGACGTGGTGGTCCGGCTTAAGGGAGGCGACCCCTTCGTCTTTGGTAGGGGCGGCGAGGAGATGCTGGCCCTACTAGAGAAAGGAATCCAAGTGGAGGTGGTGCCTGGGGTGACTTCGGCCATTGGGGTTCCCACCGCCGTTGGGCTGCCAATAACCCACCGGGGAGTTGCAACCTCTTTCACAGTTGTAACCGGACATGAAGATCCAACTAAATCCAAAAAACAGGTTAATTGGAACTATAATTCCGATACCCTGGTCATACTCATGGGAGTTGGCCGGTTGGAGGAAAACGTTATTGAGATTATGAAGTATAAGGATCCTGAAACGCCTGTATGCGTCATTGAGAAAGGAACAATGCCTGATGAAAGGATTGTGATGGGCACTTTGGAGAATATTACTGAAAAAGACATCGAACCTCCGGCACTAATAATCGTAGGGCCTGTGGTGGAGATATTTAAAAGGATCCAATCCCAAACGGTTTAAAGCAAAATACTTGATAGAATATTATTAAATAACTTGAGATATGATTAGGGGAGTATTATTGGATGGAAGGATTTGAAGGTAAGGTAATAGCCATAACCCGGCCTCAGGAAAGGTCCAAGGAGGCTGTGGATATCATTAAATCTCATGGAGGAATTCCACTGGTCGCTCCCACCCTAGAATTACAGTATTCTAAGACCGAATCCTTGATGGAACTCTGCAGAAGAGCACATGAACTGGATTGGATTATTTTAACCTCCCCTGCATCGTTAAATTCTCTTTTTAAATACTGTAAAGATTTTAAAAAGAGATTAAATCCCAATTGTAGGGTGGCGGCCATAGGTTCCAAAACTGCGAAGGCATTATCTAATTATGGTATTAGCACAGAAATTTTACCTAATGATTACACTGCAGAAGGACTTCTGGAAGTTTTTAAAGATATTCCCCTTAAAGGTAAAAAGGTAGGATTACCTCGCACTTTATCAGCCAGACAAGTTCTCCCTGATGGTTTGAAGGAAATGGGTGCTGAGGTTTTCCTGGCCGAAGCTTACAAATCCACTCTTCCCCAGGATAAAAGGTTGGTTCATGAACTTATAGAAGGTATAATTCAGGGTGAAGTGGATGCAGTTACCTTCACAAGTCCCCTGACTGTTACCAATCTATTTGAGATAGCTGGGGAAAAAAAAGGAGTTCTTTTAAATGCTTTGAGTGATAACTCGACTATGGTGGCAGCCATAGGTCCCATAACTCAGAGACCATTAAATGAAAATGGAATAAAATCTATCATCCCCTCCAATTATACTGTTAAGGCCATGCTAGAGAGATTGATGGAGGAAATGAATAGATGAAGGATGAAACAAGAACCATTATCTGGCCGGCTTATTTGGATTCAAAGCGAACCAAAGCTAAAGGTAGGAAAATTCCCAAAAAACAGGCAGTGAGCTCACCGAAGCTTCGTGAAGTCACTCAAGCTGCTAAGAAACTGGGATTGAACCCTGAAGTAGAGAAACACAAATCATACCCCCCATCATGGTGGGAATACTCTGGAAGGGTAATCGTGGATAAAAAGATGGCTAAAAGAGAAGTTCTCTTTAAAATCAGTAATCTGATTCGTGGTTCAAGAACAAAATCCTAAATACTTGCAAACACCGAGCCTTCTAACATCCAAGAGAATAATGTCCCCAATTTGATTCTCCCCACAATCTGTTAATTTGTTAGGCAAAGAAACTTATAATAGTCTCAATTTATAATTATATCAGGATAGACAATATTAATAAATCAAGGAGTTAACGAATGGTTGTTATTAACAAAAATATGCATAAATCCCTCTCCAAAGCCCACGAAATAGTTGAGAAGGCTGAAGATGTGAAGATATACAGCCATATCGACTGTGACGGAATTTCTGCAGGGGCCATACTATCTTCCACTCTGGACCGTCTGGAAATCAACCATGATATAGAATTCATTACTTTAGACAGCATTCCCGATTTAAAAGCTGAAAATGAGGTCACTATTTTTTCTGATCTGGGTTCTGGACAAGATTTAGGAAACTTTGGGACCTCCGAGTCCAAAGTTCTAATCTTGGATCATCACCCTCCACTGAGGAGCAATAACCACGGAGAAAATGGTTTTCTAGAAATAAACTCTCAATATTACGGTATCGATGGTTCTTATGAGATTTCAGGTGGAGGAATGACCTACCTCCTAGCCCGGACATTTGGATTTTGTGATCTAAGCTGGATCGGTGTACTCAGTGCAGTTGGAGATATGCAGAACAGTTCATTCGGGAAGTTAATTGGTCTAAACCACTGTATTCTTGCAGACAGCATCAATAAACGGATGGTGACATCCTTCAATGATTTGGCAATCTATGGAAGGCAAACAAGACCCATATTTGTGGCCCTTTCCTATTTTGGCGATGTTAATCTACCCATAACAAACAACCGTAACGAAACACTCATGCTCTTGAAAAAACTTGACATACCTACCAAAAAAGGTAAAAAACAGAGAACTCTTTCTGATTTAACAAAGGAGGAGAAAGGAAGGATCTTCTCCGAGTTAGTGAGGATGATGAGCCGGGAAGTCCCTTCTCGCTATGTTAAATACATTCCCCGCCTGGTTTCGGGAGATGCATACGATTTCCTCCATGAAAAAAGATATTCTCCTCTGAGAGATGCTAGTGAATTTTCAACAGCAGTCAATGCATGTAGCAGACATAAAAATCCTAAAATAGCTTTAAGAGTCTTAAAAGGAGATAGAGGTCTTGCTCTAGATGATATGGAACATCTTTCACTTGAACACCGCCGCTACTTGGCAAAGAAGATGGACTGGGTGCGTGATGAAGACAGAATTAATAATATGAAGAACCTGCAGTACTTCCAGGGTAATGGGATAAAAAGCGAAGTTATAGGGACCATTGCAGGTATGATACTGAGTTATGGAGATTGGAGAAAACCCATGATTGGATTCACCCAGGTCAATGATAAAGCCGAAGGATTAAAGGTTTCCCTGCGATGTTCACGACTTTTGGCCTTAGACGGGATTCATTTCGGCCATATCATACGTAAAGTAGCAGAAAAGGTGGGTGGAAGTGGTGGTGGTCACTCAGTAGCCTGTGGTGCTTATATTCCTGCTGAAAAGCAGGAAAAATTTCTCAAAATCTTTGATGAAGCTTTAAATACCATCCTTTAACTTTCATATAATTAATATTTCAAGTTATAGTTAATTCAGATTTTTAGTTCATAAATTTAAGTTCAAGGGTGCATTATGAAGTTTTTCAAGAAAAAAGGGGAATTGACCCGTTTCCAGATATTGGCCGAGATAGCCAAAGATGAGCCTCATCTAAGGCAGAAAGACATAGCCGATAAGCTAGGAATAACTGTACAGGCAGTTTCGGATAATCTGAAGAATCTAGTTGATGACGGTATGGTTGAAACCGGGCGAGGATACTCCAACTATAAGATCACCAACCGAGGAATTGAAAAAGTGAAAAAAGAAGCATTGAACCTGCGTAAATATGCGGATTTAGTTCTGGAAACCATGACCACCTATAAATCGGTGTGGCCAGCTCTGGCGCGGGAAGATCTTAATGCCGGAGAACAGGTTTGGTTGAAGATGGAACAGGGAACCCTTTACGCAGGTAAAGAGAAATCACCTGCCCATGCAGAGGTATTACATAATGCAAAAAAAAGTGAAGACGTGGCTCTAGTCAGTTTAGGGGGAACAATTGAACTTGACCCAGGATTAGTAGTCATCGTGAAGCTTCCCACAGTAAATCAGGGCGGCAGCCGAGCATGTGATCTAAACGAAATCATGAATATATTCCAGAGATATCCTAAGGGCTTTGATAGAATAGGCATCATGGGAACTGTTTCCAAGGCTTTAGCTGAAAAACTGCAAATCAAACCAGATTTCGAGTTCGCCACCCCACAATCAGCAGTAGCAGCAGCTAAAAGAGGGCTCAATGTACTTATATTCGCAGTAGGAAAAATGACCCGCAGCATTACTAGTAAACTTGACGAAGAGGGTATTAAATATGTAATTGAGGATGTAAGACTCAAATATGAATAATAGTAAAATTAGTAAATTATTGGCCTTATATTCTTATAATCAATTAATAAAACTCTAAATTCGATATCTAACACCAAAACTTTATTGGAATTTTTATGCGAAAGCTTCTCTGGTGGTTAATAGCTGGCTCAACAGGAGGGCCTAACCGTGCTAAGATCATTATAAGATTACATCAACAGCCTTATAATGCTAATCAGCTTTCGGAAATTTTAAATTTAAATTATAAGACAGTTAGACATCATATTAAAGTTTTAGAAGAGAATAACATCATTACATCTGAGAGAAAGAATCAATACGGTGCAATGTATTTCCTTACAGAGAAAATGGAAGAGAATTACGATACCTTCCAAGAAATATGGAAAGAATTGAGGTAAATTAAACAAATTCTTACTCTTGAGTCAATTAGGGGGTAAAACATTGGCATTAGCAGAATATGGGCAGTTTGGTTTGTTAATAATCTTTGTGGCAGTGGCAATTGGAATTGCTAACGCATGCCTACTATTGGGATTATTGTATTCATACTGGGGAACTTACAGGGAAGTAAAATCCAAGTTCACCATAGGACTTTTATATTTCACCACTTTCCTTCTCTTCCAGAACATTGTCTCCACCATATTCTTAGCATTGCC
>Ga0209048_10002163_pt1 | contig 19721 bp, 15 predicted proteins | sample FrelakmetCRP12CR_FD_187146 | JGI IMG/M metagenome (GOLD analysis project Ga0209048, IMG submission 187146) | Freshwater lake sediment microbial communities from the University of Notre Dame, USA, for methane emissions studies - CRP12 CR (SPAdes)... | ecosystem: Environmental > Aquatic >... | reverse complement strand
CCTGGCCGCTGACCCAGCCGATCGGCTTGTTCAGCAGCACCGTCACGCGCTGCGCCTGCTGGAAACGCGCCTTGGCGTCGAGGGTGATCCGCTGCCCCGGCAGCACGCGCGACCCGAGTTCGGAAACGACGCGTCCATCGACGCGCACCCAGCCCTTCGGAATCCACTCGTCGGCCTCGCGCCGCGACGCGATGCCGAGCTCGCTCATCCGCTTGGAAAGCCGCATGCTGTCGGGCTGCGACACCTGTTCCGGTTCGGCGGGGCGGGGCGCACGAGGCGGGTGGGGCCGTTCATCGCGCGCCGGCCCTACGCGTCGCTGATGGCGAACCGGCGCTGGCCGTGCAGCCTGCGGGTGGGCTTCTTGCCTTCGCTGCGGCGTTGCATTGCGGGAGTGCCGAGGCGTCGGCTTGCGATCCCGTTCGTCGCGCTCGGCCTGGGCCTGTGCGAGCGTCGGGCGTGTCTTCGGGCCGCTGGCGCGCACGGGCGCGCGCGCACTGCGCACGGGGGGCTTCTTCAGCTTGAGGGTGACCATGGCGTCGTGCTCCGGCACCGATTGGAGCACGGCTACGAGCCAGCACTACAGCGTGGGCCCGAACAACTCGCGCAGTGCCTCTCCATACTGCGCCTGGCCGAGCGCGTTGGTGTTGTGGTGCGAGCCGCCGTCCACCAGCACGAAGCGCTTCGGCTCGCGTGCCCGCTCGTACAGTGCGCGGCCGAGTTCGGGGCGGATCAGCCGGTCTTCGCTGCCGTGCACGACCAGCACCGGCACCGTCACCCTGTCGATTCGGCTCGCGGCGTCGAAGCGTTGCGAGATCAACGCCGTCACTGGCAGCCAGCCCCAGGGCATGCTCTGGAACACGGCCGCAATCGAGGGGAAGCTCCCTTCGACGATGAGCCCGCTGGCGTCGTTCACTTCCGTCGCCAGTTGGACCGCGATGGCGCTGCCGAGCGAGTGGCCGAAGATGTAGCGTCGCTGTCGCGGATGCTGGCGAGCGATCCAGTCCCAGGCGGCATGCGCGTCTTCGTAGGCGCGCGCTTCGGACGGCAACCCGTCGTCGCTCTGGTCGGTGCTCTGGCCGAAGCCACGGTAGTCGATCGCCAATACCGAGAAACCGAGGTTGGCCATGCGCCGCACCCGTGCCGCGCTGCCCGTCACGTCCCAGCGCGCGCCATGCAGATACAGCAGCACGGGTGCAGCAGGACCGTCGGAGGGCAGCCACAGGCCGTGCAGGCGCGCCGGCGCGCCGCTCTCCTTCGACTGAAAGGCGATCCACACCGGCACCATTCCCTCGGCGGCCTGCGCGCCGGCCCACCAGGTTTCCTTCGCTGGCTGGAAGATCCACTGCCGCTGTTGCGTTTCCAGGGTGGTGCAGCCGGCCAGCGTGGCGACGGCGAGTGCAACGACGACGAGCCAGTGGTGGGGCGAGAGCAGCCTGGGCATCGTTCGCAGACCTGATCGCAGCGCCTCAGCCACGCGGATGATGCGCAGCGTGCAGCACGCGCAGCCGTTCGCGCGCGACATGGGTGTAGATCTGCGTCGTCGAGATGTCGGCGTGACCGAGCAGCATCTGCACCGCGCGAAGGTCGGCGCCGTGGTTCAGCAAATGCGTCGCGAAGGCATGACGCAGCGTGTGGGGTGACAGCGGCGTGGTGATGCCCGCCGTCAGGGCGTGCTTCTTGACGAGGAGCCAGAACATCTGTCGCGTCATGCCACGGCCACGCGCGGTGACGAAGAGGGTATCGCTGCTCTGGCCAGCCAGGATCACCGCACGCGATTCCAGGATGTAGCGCTCGAGCCAGCGGCGCGCCTCTTCCCCGAACGGGACCAGGCGTTCCTTGGCCCCCTTGCCGGTGATATGCAGCGCGCCGTCGGACAGACTCACGTGCACCGTCTTGAGCGTGACGAGTTCGCTCACGCGCAGGCCGCTGGCGTACATCAGCTCGAGCATGGCGCGGTCGCGCAGGCCGAGCGGCGTGTCGGAATCGGGCGCGGCGAGCAGTGCCTCGACCTGCGCTTCGCTGAGTGTCTTCGGCACGCGCATCGGCTGGCGCGCGGCGAGCAGCCTGAGAGTCGGGTCAGCGTCGATGAGGTGCTCCCGCAATGCCCATCGGAAGTAGCGCTTGAAGACGGTGAGGCGCCGGTTCGCGCTCGTTGCCCTGGTGACCGCATGGCGCGTCACGCCGTGCGCCTGCAGGTCCGCCTCATGGCTGTCGTTCAGCGATCGCTCATGCGTCGCGGCCAGCCACTTCGCGTACAGCGTCAGGTCGCGCCGGTACGCGGCCAGCGTATTGGCGGACAGTCCGTCCTCGATCCACAGCGCGTCCAGGAAGCGGTCGATCGCTTCGGCACTGGCGTCAAGCGCGGTCACCATGCATCCCGGTCATTCCAGCTTGAGCTTCTGTTGCTCCACGACCTTCTTGTAGACCTCGAACTCGGCCGCGATCTGGGCGGCGAACTGCTGCGGCGTGTTGGCGACGATCAGCGAGCCGGTGTCCTCGATGCGCTTCTTGACCGCCGGGTCTTCGAGTGTCTTCTTCACGGCCGCCGAGACCTTGTCGACCACGTCCTTGGGCAGGCCCTTGGGGCCGAGCACGCCGTAATACGCCATGCGGTTGACCGGCTCCAGCCCGACTTCCTTGAAGGTCGGCACGTTGGGCAGCTGGGTCAGCCGCTGCGGCGCGGCGACGACGATGGCGATCAAGCGCCCGTCCTTGATGAACGGCAGGGCCGACGGCATGTTGTCGAAGATGATCGGCACCTGACCGGCCACGGTATCGTTCAGTGCCGGGCCCGCGCCACGGTACGGAATGTGGGTGACGAAGGTGCCCGACAGGCTCTTGAACAGTTCCATCTGCAGATGGCCGATGCCCCCGGTGCCCGAACTCGCGTAAGCGTACTTGCCCGGGTTCTTCTTCAGCACCTCGAGAAAGGTCTTGTAGTCCCGCGCCGGGAACGACGGGTGCACCGCGATCACGTTCGGCGTCGCCGCGATGTTGATGATCGGCGTGAAGTCGGTCAGCGGGTTGTAGCCGATCTTCGCGTTGATCGCCGGGTTCGCCGCGGTGGTCGACACCGTCGCCATGCCGAGGGTGTAGCCGTCGGGCGCGGAGCGGATCACTTCGAGCGCGCCGATCGAACCGCCGCCGCCGGCCTTGTTGTCGACGACCATCGTCTGTCCGAGGGGGCCATTGATCTTTTCGGCCGTCACGCGGGCCACGATGTCGGTCGTGCCGCCGGGGGCGAACGGCACGACCAGGCGCACCGGCTTGCTCGGATAGGCCTGGGGCCAGGCGGCCGTCGCCGCGACGGCGAGCGTGGCCAGGGCGATCCGCGCGACGGCGCGAAAGGGACTGCGGGTCATGGTGTCTCCAGAAGTCGGACGGTGGCGAGAGAGGGGGAGGCCGGCGGCATCGTCGAGGGTCTGGGCTGCCGGTGCGCCAGCATACCTGCAGCGCCGCGGTGCGAGCGCGCCGCGCTGGCACACTCGGCGCATGTCGCATGTGCTGCTGCTGGTTCCAGACTTCCTGCTGATTCTCGGCGGCTTCGCGTTGTGCCGCTGGACGGCACTCGGCCGCAATGTGTGGGACGGCGTCGAGAGGCTCGTCTACTACGTGCTGTTCCCGGTGCTGCTGTTCAACTCCATCGTCAAGACGCCGTTGCAGCCGGGCGCGACGATCGGCCTGGCACTGGCCGGCTGGGGTGTCGTGAGCACCGGTATCGTCCTCGCGTACGCGCTGCGGCCGTGGCCGGGCGTCGATGGGCGTTTGCATGCCTCGGGCGCACAGACGGCGTTCCGCTTCAACTCGTTCATCGCGCTGGCGCTGGCCGAGCGTCTGGGCGGGCAGCAGGGCGTGGCCTGGGTCGCGCTGGTGATCGCGCTGTGCGTGCCGCTGTGCAACGTGGCCGCGGTGTGGCCGCTGGCCCGGCACGGTGGCCACGCGTACGGGCGCGAGATCGTTCGCAACCCGCTGATCCTGAGCACAGTGGCAGGCTTGGTCGCCAACCTGGCCGGGCTGCACTTTCCAGACGCCGTGGCCACGGCGTTGCAGCGGATCGGCCTGGCTGCCTTGCCGCTCGGCCTGATGGCCGTGGGGGCGGGCCTGAAGTTCGGTGGGCTGAAGGCCTCGCCCGGCCTGGCAGCCGCGCTGCTGGGCATCCGCCATGTGGCGCTACCGATCGCGGGGATAGGGCTGTGCGCGTTGCTGGCGTTGCCACCGGCGCAACGCACGATCATCGTCGCGTTCTCGGCGCTGGGCACGGCCCCGACCGCCTACGTCCTGGCCGTGCGCATGGGCGGTCACGGGCCCTTCGTGGCCGGGCTGGTGACGGTGTCGACGATGCTGTGTGCGATCAGCGTGCCGCTGTGGCTGGCCGTGCTGGCGGCGGTGCAGGCGCCGCTCTGAACGCGGCGACCAGGCCTCGATTCAGGGCCGCCGACGTGCTTGTGACGAGCGGTAAGTTGTCCCGCGCCTGTCGATCATTTCACACCCTGCCGGTGCATCGCGATCCAACAATTGGCGCGGCCGCCATTGCCGGCGAGGCAAGAGGGAGATCGGATGACCCGACGGGATCGACGCAATGTGATGGTGACGCTGTCGGCGCTGTGGCTCGCCGCGTGCGGCGGCGGCGGTAGCGCGGCCGATGCGAGCAGTGGAACGTCGAGTTCGGCGCCACCGCCGCCGGGTGCTGCGCCAACGCCGCAAGTACCTGCGCCCGTACCCCCCGCGGCCACGGGCCCAGGCGGATTCGGCGATTTCAGTTCGGCGTCGCTGGGCATCGGGGCTGCGCTCAACGGCGCGCTCGCATTTCCATCGAACAATGCGTGGAATACCGACATCTCTGCAACCCCGGTCGACACGAACTCCGATGCGCTGATCGCGAGCATCGGTCTGACGACCGGCCTGCATCCGGACTTCGGCGCGGGCTTGTACAACGGATCGCCGATCGGCATTCCGTACGTCGTGGTCGCCGGCACGCAGGCGCTCGAGGCCATCGAATGGACGGCGTACGGAGACGAGAGCGACGCCGGCCCTTACCCGGTGCCTTCGAGCGCTCCGGTCGAAGGCGCGCCCGACACCACCGGCGATCGGCACGTGCTCGTGATCGATCGTGATCACAACCGCTTGTACGAAATGGATCGGGCCTTCATCAATCCCGACGGCTCCTGGCGGGCCGACTGCGGCGCCGTCTTTCACCTTGACAGCAACAACATGCGCCCGACGGCGCAACCCGGCTGGACGAGCGCCGATGCGGCCGGGCTGCCGATCTTTCCCGGTCTTGCGCGCTACGAAGAGGCCGCGCTCGGGCCCGGCGGCATTGGGCATGCGCTGCGCTTCACGGTGCAAAGATCGCGCCGCGCCTACGTGCCTCCGGCGATGCATTTCGCATCGAGCAACACCAGTGCCAACCTTCCGCCGATGGGCATGCGCGTGCGGCTCAAGGCGAGCTTCACGATCCCGGCCAGCTTCAGCACCGAAACCCAGGCGCTGCTGACGGCCATGAAGACCTTCGGCATGATCGTGGCCGACAACGGCAGCAACTGGTACGTCAGTGGCGCGCCCGACGAGCGATGGGACAATGACGCGCTGGTGAATGAGCTGTCACAAGTACACGGCAGCAACTTCGAGGTGGTGCGCATGGACGGGCTCGTCGCCGGCTAACCAGAATCGGCTCCCGCAGCCCTGTCCTCAACGACCGGTTTGCGGCAACCGGATCGGATTCGTAGAGGTGCGCCACGAAGTGCGCCAGAGCATGCAATTCGTCGTCGCCCTCTGGCACCGCCACCGCGCGTTTCGCGCGCATCGCAACCAGTGTTGGAGACCAGGCCATGCCAAGTGAAGACCTGAACGGGGCAGCCAAGGATTCGCTGGCAGCGCCGCAGCTTGCGCGCTTCGCGGACTTGACCGTGCAAGTCGCGGCGCCGATAGAGGTGGGAGCGGTCGGCCCCGGCGTGCGCCGTGTCATACCGATCACCGGCGGCACTTGCAGCGCGCGTGACTGGGATGCGCGGGTATTGCCGGGAGGCGCCGACTTCCAGTTGATCGTCAACGAGCGCCTGGTGCATCTCGATGCCCGCTACGTGCTCGAGACCGACGCGGGTGATCGCATCTTCGTCCAGAACAGTGCGGTGCGCACGGCACCGCCTGCGGTGATGACGCGGCTCTTGCGCGGCCAGCCCGTCGAGCCTTCCGATGTGTACTTCCGCTGTGCACCGCGATTCGAGGCAAGTGCGCCAGCGCTCGCCTGGATGATGGAGCGCATGTTTCTCGGCACCGGGTTGCGTCGGCCGGCAGACGTCGTGATGCGCTTCTTCGAGGTCATGTAAGTAGTCTGCCGTCGGCAACGGCCATCGAGCGCCTCTTGCTCACTTCGAGTCGCCGCGGCGAATGCAGGCGCAGGCTCTCGATATTCATGGGGTCAATGGCGCTCACTCCAAATGTGAATGAATGGATGCGTCAGTTCTCGCTAAGCTTCGCCGCACGTCAAGGAGGCGTCGGAAATCCCGGCTGAGGAGACAAGCGAGTGGAAGTGTCGTTCGGCAAAGAAGTTCAGCTGCTCCGGCTCGGACGCGGCGACACCTTCCATGGCGAGGGCATCCTTGCGATCACGAAAGCGTTGCTGCAGTCGGGTGTGTCGTACGTCGGCGGCTATCAGGGCGCGCCGGTGTCGCACCTTCTCGACGTGCTGGTTCAGGCCAGGCCGTATATGCGAGAGCTCGGCGTGCACGTGCAGGCCTGCGCCAACGAGGCATCGGCCGCGGCGATGCTCGGCGCGTCGATCCACTACCCGCTTCGCGGCGCGGTGACCTGGAAATCCATCGTCGGCACCAACGTCGCGGCCGACGCGCTGTCGAACCTCTCCTCGCCTGGCGTGCGCGGTGGCGTGCTGATCGTCGTCGGCGAGGACTACGGCGAAGGTGCGAGCGTGATCCAGGAACGCACCCACGCGTATGCGCTGAAGTCGTCGATGCTGATGCTCGACCCCCGCCCCGAACTCGGCACCATGGTGCGCATGGTCGAGGCGGGCTTCGCGCTGTCCGAGGCGTCGAACATGCCGGCGATCATGGAGCTGCGCGTCCGCGCCTGCCACGTGCGCGGCAGCTTCGAGTGCAAGGACAACGTCACCCCTGCAGTGTCCACGCTGCAGCCGCTCCCTGAACCGGCCGCATTCGACTACGCGCGGCTCGCCCATCCGCCCGTGACCTTCGCTCACGAGAAGCTCAAAGTCGAGCAGCGCATTCCGGCGGCGTGCCGCCATATCGCCGCGCATGGCCTGAACGAGTTGTTCGAGGGCCGGCCCGGACACCACTCCGAGGTCGGCCTGATCGTGCAGGGCGGGCTGCACAACGTGCTGGTGCGCAGTCTGCAGCAGCTCGGGCTGGCGGACGCCTTCGGCGCTAGCGAGCTGCCGATCCTCGCTCTGAACGTGACCTTTCCGCTCGTGCCCGAGCAACTCGCAGCGTTCTGCGCTGGCAAGCGTTCCGTGTTCGTTGTCGAAGAGGGCCAGCCAGACTACATCGAGCGCGACATCGTCGCGACACTGCACCGTCTGGCCGTGCAGATCGACATCCACGGCAAGGACCTGCTGCCGGCGACCGGCGAGGTGACCGTCGAGGCGCTGAGCGCTGGGCTGACCGGCTTCGTCGGGCGCTATCTGCCGCAGCATCCACTGCAGTCCGCGCGCGCCTGGCTCGCAGCCAATACCCAGCGCCGCGATGCGGTCGCGCGCCAAATCGCCCGGAAGATCGGTACGCCACTGCCGCCGCGACCACCGACCTTCTGCGTCGGCTGTCCCGAGCGGCCGGTGTTCGCGGCGCTGAAGCTGGCACAGCAGCAGGTCGGCCCGGTACACGTGGCGGCGGACATCGGCTGCCACGCATTCGCGACCTTCGAGCCGTTCTCGTCGGGCCACTCGATCCTGGGCTACGGGATGAGCCTGGCGAGCAGCGCGGGGGTCTCTCCGCTGATGCAGCGGCGTGTGCTCTCGGTGATGGGCGATGGGGGGTTCTGGCACAACGGCCTGCTGACGGGCGTGCAGTCGGCGCTGTTCAATGGCGACGACTCAGTGCTGCTGATCATGAAGAACGGCTACACCGCGGCGACCGGAACACAGGACATCATCTCGACACCCGACGAAGACGCCAAGGCACGCGAGCCCGACAAGCAGCGCAGCGTCGTCGACCACGACGCGACCATCGAATCGACCTTGAAGGGCCTCGGCGTCCAGTGGATGCGCACGGTGCATACCTACCACGTGGACAAGATGCGCAAGACACTGGAAGAGGCGCTCACGACACCGTTTGCCGGGCTCAAGGTCATCATCGCCGAGGGCGAATGTCAGCTCGAGCGGCAGCGCCGCGCCAAGCCCTGGATCGCCAACCTGCTCAAGACCGGGCGGCGCGTATCGCGGGTCAGGTACGGCGTCGATGAAGACGTCTGCAACGGCGACCATGCCTGCATCCGCCTTTCGGGCTGCCCGACGCTGACGCTGAAGGACAACCCCGACCCGCTCAAGCTCGACCCCGTTGCGAGCGTAATCGACGGCTGCGTCGGCTGCGGCCTGTGCGGCGAGAACGCGCATGCTGCGACGCTATGTCCGTCGTTCTACCGTGGCGAGGTCGTCACGAATCCGACACTGGCCGAGCGCGTTGTCGAAGCGCTCCGAGCGCCATGGCGGCGCAGGCTGCAACTTACCTGAGCCCATCGCCTCATGATCACCGACCGACCCATCACGATCCTGATCTGCGCACTCGGGGGCGAAGGGGGCGGCGTACTCGCGGAATGGGTGGTCGAGACCGCGATCAATGCGGGTCATGCCGTGCAGAGCACGTCAATCCCCGGTGTCGCGCAGCGCACCGGTGCAACGACCTACTACGTCGAAGTGTTCCCGCGTCCCGACGCCGAACTCGACGGCCGCAAGCCGGTGTTCAGCTTGACGCCGGTGCCGGGGGCTCTCGACCTGCTGGTCTCGTCCGAACTGCTCGAGACTGCGCGCCAGGTCGGCAGCGGCATGACGAATGTCGAACGCACCCGAGTCATCAGCTCCTTCAATCGCAGCCTGACGACGGCCGAGAAGATGCAATTGGGCGACGGCCGCGCGGACGAGGAAGCGCTGAGGCAGATCGTTCGCGAGCACAGCGCGCAAGTCTTTCTGCTCGACATGGGATCCATCGCGCAGGCTGCCGGCACAGTGATCAGCGCAGTGCTGTTTGGCGCGATCGCCGCGAGCGGTGCGCTGCCGTTTCCGCGCGAGTCCTACCAGAGAACGATCCGAGCCGGAGGCAAGGGTGTCGAAGCCAGCCTGCGCGGCTTCAATGCAGCCTTCGACGCGTTGACCGGACTGCGCACCGACCCCGTCGCTGAAGCCAGTGCGGTCGCATCTGCGACCTCGGCATCGGCACCTGAGGCTGCTGCCGCGCCGCCGTGGCTGCAAGTGTTTCCGGCACCGACCCATGAAATGGTCATGCTCGGCCACACGCGGGTACGCGAGTACCAGGACGAACGCTATGCTCGCCTCTATGTCGAGCGGCTCGAGCGCGTGCTGGCCGCCGAACGCGCCGGTGACCCGGACGTGGCGAACGACTTCGCGACGACGCGCGAGACTGCGCGCCACCTCGCGCTGTGGATGGCCTTCGACGACATCGTGCGGGTGGCCGAGCTGAAATGCCGCGCCTCCCGCTTTGCCCGGGTTCGCGCCGAGCTCCGAACCGGCGACGCCGAGCTGCTGCGCATCCACGATCACTTCAAGCCGGGTGTCGCAGAGCTTGCCGGGCTGCTGCCGGCTTCGTTCGCCGCCGCGCTGACCCGCTGGGACCGCCACCGCATCGCGCGTGGGAAGGGTGGGTTCGCACTGCCGATCAAGCTGCCCAGCCACACCGTCGCCGGCCTGCTCATGCTGCGCGGGCTCGCGGCCCTGAGGAGCCTGCGACGCAGCGGCAGCCGATTCAAGGCTGAGCAGACGATGATCGAGCGCTGGCTCGCGGCCGTCGAGCAAGGGGCGCGCGAAAACGCGACGCTCGGCCGCGAACTGGCTGAGTGCGGCCGCCTGATCAAGGGTTACGGCGCGACCAACGAGCGCGGCAAGAACAATCTGCTGCATATGGTCGAGCACTTGGCGACATCCACGCGGTTCGAGACGCCGGCCACGCGCGCCGCCGCGATCGCCGCGATCGCCGCGGCGCGCCAGGCAGCGCTCGCCGACGATACCGGCAAGGTGCTGGACCAGACGCTGCTGCGCAACGGCGCGCCGCCGCGACCACTGAAGGAGCATCCGGTGCATTGGGTTCGCCAACGTCCGGCCGGACGGGCCGGTGGGCGCGCGAACGCGGACCGGTCCGGTCCGGACAGGCCCGCATGAGCCACCGGTCGCACAGGCGAATACAGGGTAGATCACATGGGCGGTTCGGCCGCGAGCCACTATCCTGCACCGGGCTGTCCGTGCCGGCGCCTCGCTCTTCTCGACCCCATCACAACGACCTGGAGACGACCATGCAACTCAAACCCTCTGGCCGCGCGGCGCACCTGTGTGCCGCCTTGCTCGCCTGCGCTGCGGCGCAGGCGCAGGACAAGCCCGTCAATCTGAAGCTTTCGAGCTGGGTGCCGGCGCAGCACGCGCTGAATCCGTCGCTCACGGCATGGGCTGAAGACATCAAGAAGGCGTCTGGCGGCACGATCACCGCGACGCTGTTTCCCTCCGAGCAACTCGGCAAGGCCTTCGACCACTACGACATGGCGCGCGACGGCATCGCCGATTTCTCGTACGTGAACCCAGGCTACCAGCCCGGACGCTTCCCAGTCATGGCCGGCGCCGGCCTTCCATTCATCTTCGCGAACGCCAAGGGCGGTTCCGCCGCCATCGACGCCTGGTACCGCCAGCACGCCGCAAAGGAGATGAAGGACGTGAAGTATTGCTTCGCCTTCATCCACGACCCGGGCACGTTCCATAGCAAGAAGAAACTTCTGTCGCCAACCGATGTGAAGGGACTGAAGGTGCGTCCTGCCACCAGCACCATCGGTCAGATGGTCACGCTGATGGGCGGCACCAACGTGCAGGCCTCGGCGCCCGAGTCGCGCGACATGCTGGAGCGTGGCGTTGCCGATGCGATCACGTTTCCGTGGGGTTCGATCAGCCTCTTCGGCATCGACAAGGTGGTGACCTTCCACATGGACGTGCCCCTCTACACGACGCCTTTCGTGTGGGTCATGAACAAGGACAAGTACGAGTCGATGTCGGCTGCGCAGAAGAAGGTCATCGACGACCACTGCACCACCGAGTGGGCCGAGAAGGTGGCATCGCCCTGGGCCGACTTCGAGTTCGCTGGCCGCGCCAAGCTCGCCGGCATGCCGGGTCACGAGGCCTACAAGCTCAATGCCGAACAGACCGAGGCCTGGCACAAGGCGGTCGCGCCGCTGGAGGCGCAGTGGGCCGCAGACGTGACCAAGACCGGCGTCGACGCGAAAGCGGCGATGGAGTCGCTCAAGGCCAGTGTCGCCAAGTACAAGGCCGGGCTGTAGCCGGTGAACCCGGCGAGGGGCGCCGGCACCGCGTCGTTGGCGACGCGGCGCAACGCGATGGACCGCTTCATTGATGCGATCGAGTGGTGCGCCGCCACGTTCGTCGGCATCGTGGCGGCCAACATCTTCATCGCGGTCGTGCTGCGAAAGTTCTTCAGCACCTCCATCCCCGACAGCTACGACATCGGCAAGATGCTGCTTGGCACGCTGATTTTCTGGGGCATCGCGGCCACCAGCTACCGTGGCAGCCACATCACCGTCGACCTTCTCTGGACCAGTGCGAGCCCGCGCCATAAGCGCTGGATCGACATCTTCGCGACGCTGGTGCTGCTGTTCGTCGTCACCGTGCAGACCATCACGCTGTTCGACAAGGTGCGCACGACTTACGCCGACCACGTGCTGACCTACGACATGAACATCCCGACCTGGCCGTTCTTCGCGGTCGCCTGGCTCGGCGACGTGTCGGCGGTGCTGTTGATCGCGATCCGCACCTGGCGCCTGATCTTCGAGCCGCAGGCGCTGCACGACGTGTCAGAAGCGAAGGTCGTCGAATGAGCCCATGATCATGAGCAACGACGCGATCGCGCTCATCGGCTTCGTCGCGCTGTTCGTGCTGATGCTGCTGCGCGTGCCGGTGGGCATGGCGATGGGGCTGGTCGGCGTCACAGGCTACAGCTGGATCGTCGGCCCCGGGCCGGCATTGAAGCTGGTCGGCCAGACCTCCATGCGCACGGTGACCGACTACACCTTCGGCGTGATCCCGATGTTCATGCTGATGGGCGCGTTGGTTTCGGTCTCCGGGCTGAGCCGCGAGATGTTCAAGGCTGCCGACGTCTTCGTGGGCCACCTGCGCGGCGGCCTGGGCATCGCCACGGTCGTGGCCTGCGGCGGCTTCGCGGCGATTTGCGGCTCGTCGGTCGCGACCGCCGCGACGTTCGCGGCCGTGGCTTACCCCGAGATGCGACGCTTCGGTTACCCGCAGTCGTTCTCCACGGGCGTGATCGCGGCGGGTGGCACGCTGGGCGCCATGTTGCCGCCGTCGACCGTACTCGCGGTCTACGCGATCCTGACCCAGCAGGACATCGGCAAACTCTTCATGGCCGGCATTCTGCCCGGGCTGCTGGCGATGGGCATGTATGTGATGACGATCGCATTGATCGTTCGGCTGCGTCCGGGTCTGCTGCCGGCGGGCCAGGCCAAGCCATGGCGCGAGCGCATGGTGGCGCTGAAGCTCGTGTGGGCGCCATTCGCGCTGTTCATCTTCGTGATCGGCGGGCTCTACGGCGGCTTCTTCACGCCGACCGAGGCTGGCGGCGTCGGCGCGAGCGGCGCATTCCTGCTCGGCGTGCTGCGCGGCAACCTGAACCGCGTCAACACGCGGGAGGCGCTGTTGCAAGCGACGCGCACTGCGGCTGCGGTGTTCACGGTGCTGATCGGCGCGCTGCTGTTCGGCTACTTCCTGACGATCACTCAGACGCCGCAGCGACTCACTGAAGTCCTGACCGGACTGGGTGTCGGCCGCTACGGCGTGCTCGCGCTGATCATGCTGATGTACCTCGTGCTCGGATGCCTGATGGATGCAATGGCCATGATCATCCTGACGGTGCCGATCATCTTCCCGGTCGTCATGGCGCTCGGCTTCGACCCGATCTGGTTCGGCATCATCATCGTGATGACTGTGGAGCTCGGGCTGATCCACCCACCGGTCGGCATGAATGTGTTCGTGATCAAGAGCGTGGTGAAGGACGTGAGCTTCATGACGATCTTCAAGGGCGTGCTGCCTTTCGTCGCGACCGACATCGTGCGCCTGATTGTCCTGATCGCATTTCCGATCATCGCGCTGTACCTGCCCCAGCGCATGGGCTGACGCGTGCTGTTCGACGGCTTACTCGCAACGCACGCAGGTGGGGCATTGGCGGTCTTGGCTGGCGTTTCTTCGCTCGCCGATCGCCCCCCGGTGATGTGACGGAGTGTGCATCGGGTAAGTCCTGCCGAATCAGCCACGCCGCTGCCGCAGCGCCCAGGCGATATGTTCGGCCGCCAGCGCGCTGGCGCTGGCGAGCCGGTCGCGCAAGGCTCGCTCGATCTCGTCGCTGGGCGAGGCCCGTAACGCATTGCCCATCGCCACCGCCAAGTTGCGCTGCCAGCGCTCGTGGCCGATGCGGCGGATCGCATTGCCTTCGGTGTGGCGCAGGAATTCCTCCTCGCTCCACGCCCACAGCGCAAGCAGCGTCGGCTCGCTGAGCGGCTCGCGTGCGTCGAATTCCGGCAACGCACTGCGCTGCGCGTACTTGTTCCACGGGCAGACGAGCTGGCAGTCGTCGCAGCCATAGATGCGGTTGCCGATCAGCGGGCGCAGCTCGACCGGAATCGGCCCGGCGTGTTCGATCGTCAGGTACGAAACGCAACGCCGCGCGTCCAGCCGGTAGGGCGCGACGATCGCCCGCGTCGGGCAGACATCGATGCAGGCGCTGCACTGGCCGCAGTGCGCGCCGACGGGTTCGGTCAGCGGCAACGCGACGTCCACGCAGATCTCGCCGAGAAAAAACATCGAACCCGCCTCGCGGTGCAGCGCCAGCGTATGCTTGCCGCGCCAGGCGATGCCGCTGCGGGTGGCCAGTTCCACTTCGAGCAGCGGCGCCGAGTCCGTGAAGACGCGGTGGCCGAACGGGCCGATGGCTTCGGCAATTCGCGTGACGAGTGCCTGCAGCCGCGAGCGGAGCACCTTGTGATAGTCCCGGCCACGCGCGTACATCGACACGTTCGCCTTCGCGGGATCGCCCAGGCGTCGCCACTCGATGCCCTGCCAGCCCGCCGGCGCAGCGCGGGGCAGGTAGTCCATCCGCGCGGTGATCACGCGCAGCGCTCCGGGCACCAGTTCGGCCGGCCGGGCGCGCTTCGGCCCGTGCGTCGCCATGTAGCGCATGCCGCCATGAAAGCCGGCGGCGAGCCAGGCGGCCAGGCCCGCCTCGGCGGTGCTCAAATCGACATCGGTCACGCCGATCTGGGAAAATCCAAGCTCCGTCGCCCAGACGCGAATCTGCAGCAGCAGTTTCGCGCCCTCCAAGGCTTGAGCATCGACCCCCATCTGCCGATTCTAGGAACCCGCAGTGCGCTCTGGCGCGACGAGGCCGCCTGTGCCGCGACGGCGCGGGTTCTGGCCGAGCGGCCGGCCTTGCGCGATGCGGTCGTCGAGTTGCGCGGCCCGCTGGGCGCCGGCAAGACGACCTTCGTGCGCCACCTGCTGCATGCGCTCGGCGTGCAGGGCCGCGTGAAGAGCCCGACCTATGCGGTGATGGAACCGTACGAGCTGCCGGGCGGCGACGTCTGGCACTTCGACTTCTTCCGCTTCGACGACCCGCAGGAGTGGGAAGACGCCGGCTTTCGCGACGTGTATGCGAGCCGCGGCCTGAAGATCGCCGAGTGGCCCGAGAAGGCGGCCGGCCTGCTGCCGCCGTCCGACCTCTGCATCACGATTGCGATCGGCGACGGCGAGCGGCGTGAGGCGACTTTCGCAGCACGCAGCACGCGCGGTCTGGAGTTGCTGCCGTGAGGCCGGTGCGGCGCGAACTGCTCAAGCGCGGCGGCGCGCTCGCACTGCTGCTCGGCGCGCGCGAGCTCGCTCGCGGTGCCGGCATCGTGGCCGTGCGCGTCTGGCCGGCGGACGAATACACGCGGGTGACGATCGAGTCCGACGCGGCCCTCTCGGCGAAGCACTTCGTGGCCGACAACCCTGCGCGCCTGGTGGTCGACATCGACGGCCTGGAACTCAGCCCGGCGCTGCGCGAGCTGGTAGGCAAGGTGCGCAGCGACGACCCGTTCATCGCCGGCGTTCGCGTGGGGCAGAACCAGCCCCGAGTCGTGCGCCTGGTGTTCGACCTGAAGCAGCACACTGCGCCGCAGGTGTTCACCCTCGACCCGGTGGCGGCCTACCGCTTCCGGCTGGTGTTCGACCTCTACCCGACCACGCCGCCCGATCCGCTGCTGGCGCTGATCCGCGAGAAGGAGCTCGCCGAGCAGCAGGCCGCCGCGGCGGTGAAAGACGCGCTCGGCGAGCTGATCGGCAAGCTCGGCAAGCCGCCACTCGGCCTGCCGCCAGTGGCCGCAGCGTCGGTGCCGGCCCGGCAGACGCCGGCTCCCGAGCCCGCGCCGCCGCCGATGGCGCAGAGCCGGATCGACCGGCTGGTGATCGTCGCGATCGATCCCGGCCACGGCGGCGAAGACCCCGGCGCCGTGGGCCCGAGCGGCCTGCGCGAGAAGGACGTGGTGCTGGCCATCGCGCTGCAATTGCGCGAGCGGCTCAATGCGAACAACGGCATGCGCGCGATGCTGACGCGCGACGCCGATTTCTTCGTCCCACTCGACCAGCGCGTCGCCAAGGCGCGCCGGGTGCAGGCCGACCTTTTCGTCTCGATCCACGCCGACGCCTTCTTCACCCCGCAGGCGCGCGGCGCATCGGTGTTCGCGCTGTCCGACAAGGGGGCCAGCAGCAGCGCCGCGCGCTGGATGGCCGAACGCGAGAACGCCGCCGATCTGGTCGGCGGAATCAACGTGAAGGCGGCCGATGCTACGGTGATGCGCGCCATGCTCGACATGAGCACGACCGCACAGATCAAGGACAGCCTGAAGCTCGGCAACGAGGTGCTCTCGCGCATCGGCAGGGTCGGCCGACTGCACAAGGGCAGCGTCGAGCAGGCCGGCTTCGCAGTGCTGAAGGCGCCCGATATTCCGTCGATCCTGGTCGAGACGGCGTTCATCTCCAACCCCGAAGAAGAGTCGCGCCTGCGCGACACGGCCTACCAGACGAAACTCGTCGACGCGCTGGCCAGCGGCGTGCAGCGCTACTTCGCGCGCAACCCGCCGCTGGCGCGCAATCGGGTTCTGTAAGAGCCGAAGCGAAGGGCGAGGATCGCGCGAGCCGTCCGCCCTACGAAGTGAGGCAGGCGAGCGCGATCGTGTTGCGCCTGCACTGCTTGCTACGCAACGCGGACGTTTCGGCGCAACCCCGGAACGGGGATCGACCAGCGCAGGCGATGGCGAGTGCTGCGGGCTCGATGCCCACGGCGCGAGACCTTGCGAGCGCGCAAGCGTGCATGATTCGATCTGAGTTTCCGGAACAGACCATGCCCATCCGCTACGACATCGTCCACACCACCGTCTACCGCTACCGCGAGGCGGTGACCTTCGGCGAGCACCGCGTGATGTTCCGCCCGCGCGACAGCCACGACTTGCGGGTGCTCGCGACCGACCTGCAAGTGAGCCCCGAAGCGATCGTGCGCATGATCCAGGACCCGCACTCCAATTCGGTGGCACTGGTGCAGCCGATCGCGCCCGCCACCGAGCTGCGCATCGTCTGCTCGTTCACGATCGAGCACGCCGTGAGCCTGAACCTCGAGCTGCCGCTCGCTCCCGAGGCCGACATCTTCCCGTTCGCCTATTCGGTCGAGGAGCGCTTCGATCTCGAGCACTACATGCGCCCGCACTACGACGACCCGAAGGGCGAACTGACGGCCTGGGCGCGCCAGTTCATCCGCACCGATGGGCCGACCGGTACGCGCGAGTTGCTGGTGCAGATGAACCAGCACATTCGCGACACGCTCGCCTATGCCGAGCGCGACGAGGAAGGCACGCGCACGCCGCTGCAGACGCTGGCGCTGGGAAGCGGGAGCTGCCGCGACTTTGCACTGCTGATGATGGAGGCCGCGCGCCGCCTGGGCATCGCGACCCGTTTCGTCTCGGGCTACCTGTACGACCCGGCGCTCGACAGCGCCGGCGCGGACGGCGCTGCGGTGACCGGCGCCGGCGCGACCCATGCCTGGCTGCAGGCCTACCTGCCAGGGGCCGGCTGGGTGCCGTTCGACCCGACGAACAACCTGCTCGGCGGCAGCCAGCTGATCCGCGTCGGCGTTGCACGCGACCCGTCGCACGCAGCGCCGGTCTCGGGCAGCTGGTACGGGTCGAAGGATGCCTATCTCGGCCTGACCGCGACGGTGCAGGTGCGGCGACAGCCCGGGGGCTGAGGCTGGCCTTGACGCAGTGCCTGAGCAGTGCGGCTCGACTGCCGAAGGCCCGGCCGCCTGCCACCGGATGGGCCGAACGCGGCGCTCGCAATGGCGCCGGCCGACCCAGGGGAAACCTTCGCTTACGATCACCGTCCCGGGTGACCACGCGATGGCACAAATCCCATCCGTCGCGGCGATGCGGCGAGGAACGATTCCCGCGTAGACGGGCACGAGCAGAAGTCCGCCGACCTGCTGGACACAGAACAGCGACATTCCAAACCGGAGACGATGACCATGAAAATACGTCACACCGTGATGCTGGCGGCGCTGCTGGCACTGGCCGGGTGCGGCAAGAACGCCGGCGTCGGCGGCGCTGCCGGCGACGCGGCAGAGGCCACGCTCAAGGCCAACTCGCAGATGGCGCAGGAGCTCAAGCTCGACGACCCGCAGGATTTCGAGGATGCCAAGCGCGGGCTGATCGCCAGACCCGAAGGCAAGATCCTCGGCGCCGACGGCAGCGTGCTGATCGACTTCGACGAGTTCAAGTTCGTCGAAGGCAAGGCGCCGCCGACGGTCAACCCGAGCCTGTGGCGCCACGCCATCCTGAACGCGCAGATCGGCCTGTTCAAGGTCACCGACGGCATCTGGCAGGTGCGCGGCTTCGACATCGCCAACATGACGATCGTCGAGGGCAAGACGGGCTGGATCATCATCGACACACTGACCTGCAAGGAGAGCGCCGCCGCCGCACTCGCCTTCGCGCGCAAGAACCTGGGCGACAAACCGGTCACGGCGATCGTCTTCTCGCACAGCCACGCCGACCACTTCGGCGGCGCGCTCGGCGTCGCCTCGCCGCAGGAAGTCGCTGAGCGCAAGATTCCGGTCATCGCCTCGGAGGGCTTCATGGAAGAGGCGACGAGCGAGAACGTGCTGGTCGGCATCGCGATGGGCCGACGCTCAGGTTACCAGTTCGGCAAAGATCTCGAGCGTTCGGTCAAGGGCATGGTCGACACCGGCCTCGGCAAGGGCGTGGCCTACGGTACCTTCGGCATCCTGCAGCCAACGCAGCTGATTACCAAGCCGACCGAGGAGGTGATGCTCGACGGCGTGCGCTTCGTCTTCCACAACGTTCCCGGTGCCGAGGCCCCGGCTGAGATGACCTTCACGATTCCCGAGCGCAAGGCCTACGGTGGGGCCGAGAACCTGGCGCAGACGATGCACAACCTGCTGCCGGTGCGCGGCGCGAAGGTACGCGACGCACTTCGCTGGTCCAACTACATGCAGCAGGCGCTGGACCAACTGGGTGACGCCGAAGTCTATTTCGGCCAGCACAACTGGCCCTTCTGGGGCAACGCGCGCATCGCCGAGTTCATCACCAAGCACCGCGACGTCTACAAGTACACCCACGACCAGACCGTGCGCCTGATGAACGCCGGCTACACGCCGCGCGAGATCGCCGACAAGGTCAAGCTGCCGAAGTCCCTGGAGTCCTACTTCGGCGCCCGTGGCTATTACGGTGATCTGCGCCACAACGTCAAGGCCGTGTACCAGCTGTACCTCGGCGCCTACGACGGCAACCCGGCGAACCTGAACCCGCTGCCGCCGCAGGAGTCGGCCAAGCGCTACCTGGAGCTGATCGGCGGGGTCGACAAGGCCGTAGCGGCGGCGCAGACGGCCTTCGACAGGGGTGACTACCGCTGGGCCGCCGAGCTGCTGAATCAGGCTGTCTTCGGCGCACCGGACAGCAAGGCCGCGAAGGAACTGCTCGCCCGCACCTACGAGCAGATGGCATACCTGTCGGAGGCGGCGACCTGGCGCAACAGCTACCTGACCGCTGCCGCCGAATTGCGCCAGGGGCCGCCGAAGAAGGGCATCGACCGCTCGGGCTTCCTCGAGATGCTCGCGCAGACCCCGATCGAGCGCTTTCTCGAGGCGATGGCCGCTGGCCTGGACGGCCCGGCCGCCGAGGGCAAGGACCTGAAGATCAACCTGGTACTTTCGGACACGAAGGAGTCTTTCGTGCTGTGGATCGAGAACGCGGTGCTGCACTTCAGGAAGGCGGCGCCCGCCGCCGACGCGAATGCGACGCTGACGCTGACCAAGGGCATCTTCATCAAGATGATGGCCGGCACCGCGGGCGTGAAGGACACGCTGCTCAGCGACGACCTCAAGGTCGACGGCAGCAAGATCGACCTGGTGCGTTTC